>OIZL01000892.1_pt1 | contig 18932 bp, 19 predicted proteins | sample 1588541 | NCBI WGS metagenome assembly OIZL01 (sample SAMN03283285) | human gut metagenome | biome: human-associated habitat; material: feces | host: Homo sapiens | place: Peru | collected 2012 | reverse complement strand
CCGGAAAACCGCCGAAGACAGGCGCAATCTCCATGACAGCTATCGCAATCATGGCGATCGTTTCCGGCGCAGGCATAATGTTTGCTCGCAAGAAGTAAATATTTGATTGCAGAGCGGCGGACGCGTAAGCGTCCGCCGCTTTATTCTATCGAAATACCCTAAATTTCAAACGAGATTTATGGCTTTTGACTTTGTTTCGGGAAAAAAGTAAATAGCCTGATTAAAGCAATGTATCGATGAAGCCTTTCCCACCTGTGCAGTGCATACTTTTTAATTCATAACAGAGAGTTTAGGCCTGACCCGGTTTACGACTTGGGAAAGCCTCGGTAAGGGTATATCGCGTTGCATGTTGCTTTTGTGTTTGCGAATACTCTTTCAATCGTCTTTTCTCGCCGTTTGTATAGTGCCTTGCACTCGAGCGTATGCCTGATGCCTTCTACCGTTTCAAGGTAATTTGACCATATATCCTTGCGATGGGTTTTCAAATCTAAGGGTCGGCTGCAGATTCCGAAGTTTTCTTTTATTCAGGCGGTTCAGGCTCGCTAAAATGCCGCTTGCCGCACTCCCTTTGCTCTTCATAATTCCCTCGTTAGTTGATTCTTGAGCTACCAACCGCCTGCCGCACTACTTTTTATCGCCTTCACTAAATTACCGCTGAGGAATCCTGCAAAACCTCAGCGGCGTTTTCGCGCTTATCTTACTATCGAAGAATGGCTATAGATATAGAACTCCTCCTGGCTTGGCATCCAAGCCTTTTCCTTAGGCGGAAAGGTCTCGTCAAATGCCTCGACTGCGGCGGTGTCTTCGCAGCAATCGGCGGCGGTACTTGGGACATACATCCACTTTTTACCGCCAAGCGCGTTAGGTACAAGCTCACAGACGAGAAGCGCTGTCGGGAAGCTGCCGTCCGCAACAAAGCTGACATTCATCTTTTTACAGCTAACAAACCCACGGCTTATGTAATTGCCGGGGTTGCCGAATATGACGTTGACGTCATATCCCATCTTGCGCGCTGCCTCAAAGGAATGCTCGATCAGTATTTTGCCGAATTTCTGCCTTTGGTATTCGGGCGCAACACAAAGCGGGCCAAAAGAAAGGATTTCTTTCCTTGTGCCGTTTTCACCCTCAAGCCAAGCCCTTGTGTACATGATGCTGCCGATGATTTTATCGTCGAGTTCGAGCACAAATGCCAGTTCCGGGATGAAGTCAGGGTGCTGCCGCATCTGATGCACATAGTAATGTTCATCCGCACCCGGCTTATAGACGTTCCAAAACGCTTCGCGGGTAAGTTCTTCTACTGCCCTGTAGTCTTTTTCTGTTTCTAAACGTATCGTCAAATTTTTCATTGTTAAATCCTTTCATAAATTGTTGACGCTCAAGATACGAGAGGATTGCCGAGAATGTATTTGCAAACCTCCCGTTTACAATACAATCTCCAAAATGCCGACGTTTTTCAAAAAGCACTCTCCAATAAAATATTTAAGCCGAAGCTTAAAACTATTATATCACTTAAGTTGTTATTCTTCAAAGGGCGTAGTATTCGGCAAGTTGCAACTCTCATTTTTTATAAAAAACGACGGACAATATTGACGGCAAACAGTGAATGTGTTAAAGTAAAAGTGATATAGTAGGCGTAAAAAAGCTCAAGTTGTTAAAGGAGGAAAAAATGAGAAGGACGCTACGGTTAATTTTTGCTATGGTGCTTGCTGTAACAATGCTTGCATCGGTTGCTCCTATGCACCGAACGCAGGCAGAGGGTCAGTGCACAGATGCTGAATGCATGACTGTCCACTCTAACATCACTCATCGTGATGAGCATTCCGAGGCAGATGAGCGCGGTGACGTAACACTGTTGGAAGGTACTCCGTCAAGCTACGTTCATCTGCGTGATGATGTTTTGGGTGCCATAACTAAGGAGGTCGGCCAGACCGGATTCTGGCAGCGCCTCCCGCGTAATACAATGCTCTGCACTGTTTGCAACAACGTTGCGATCGAGCTGATACCGGAGATATACGCGGTTCCGGCCGGTAATGGTTATACAATGACAACTCCCGATATTATAGGCGATTGCAGCTTTTCTATCGGATCATCGAATTTTGCCGGCTATACGCAGTATCCCTGCCTGCAGTTTGACTATACCGCAAAGAACGTAGGAAGCACGACAGTAAAGCTTACTTTCTATTATAATTATAACTTCGCCGGCGCTCAGGGAAATTGCGACTTCTGTGGGCAATACCTGACTGCGCAGCCGAATACGACATGGTATGAAGAAACGGTAACGTTTACCGTAAATGTTGTGAGCGGTTCACAGCCATCACCGACACCGACGCCGACACCGACGCCGACACCGACGCCGACACCTACGCCTACACCGACGCCGACGCCGACGCCGACGCCGACACCTGAACCGATTCAGGAGCATACGGTAACATTTGTGGACGGCTTGACCGGTGAAACGCTTGATACGCAGATGGTTGAGCATGGCGGCAGCGCCGTAGCCCCTGAAGTGCCGAAACATGAGGGTTACCGCTTCGTGGGCTGGGATAAGACGTTCACGAACGTGACGTCCGACCTGACAGTTACTGCGATGTATGAGATCAATAAGTACATCGTTTATGTCCACACGAGCTCCTGCGGTACGGCCTCACCGCTCGGCTATGTCGAGGTAGAGTACGGATCAAGCCTGACAATAAACATGATGCCCGATGCGCAGCATTATGTCTGGTATGTATCCATTAATGGCGAAATAGTCGCTGTTCGTCCAGGAAACGTTATAACGATAGAGAACATAACCGAATACCTTGACGTGTTCATCATGTTCAGGACAGACGTTCCCGAGGTCACACCTCCGGCGCCCACACCCGGAAAACCGCCGAAGACAGGCGTAATTTCCATGACGGCTATTGCAATCATGGCAATTGCTTCCGGAGCGGGTATCATGCTGTTCCGCAAGAAATAATACGATAACGTCTAAGTGTCTTATACGGAAGGGCCGCCCTTGGGCGGCCTTCCGCACACCGCAAGGAGGCGAGGCTATGTACCAAAGCTTTCAGACCTTTTGAGGAAGCAGAGAAGGCAGTCCGGTCTGCCACAACGCATTAAAACGCAGTAAATATAATTTTTAACAAATTGTTACGGCGAGCGCTGCCAAAAAACACTGTTAAGGTGCTTGAAAGGTGGAAAATGATAGATGTCATAAAAATTTTATTAAGTTTTTGTAATAATTATGTTGACAAAAGGATATGAGAATGTTACTATCTAACTGTGCAATGCGGAAGTTACCCAACTATTTGGGTCTACGACCCACCACTGCCACGCCGTATGGTAATATACGGCACACTTGCAAAATTTAATTTCCTAAGAAAGGGGAAAAACCATGAAAAAGATTATTTCATTCGCAATGGCAGCAATGCTCGTACTTGCTTTCGCAGTACCTGTATTTGCTATCTCGGGCGTAACAATCCCGACAAACCCGGCACCCGCATACGATGCAAAACTCACTATCACGCCTGTGCAGAACACACCGTCACCCAACACCTCCGGTGTTATCAACATCGGTGGCCAGTACTATCCGCTGCCCGCTAACTACCATGTAGTTAGGGACACAATCGTAACCTTTGTAATTCAGTACTCCATACCCGCTAAGGGCGAGATCAACTACAACGGTTACATTGCGGAAGAGAACCTTGCTCTCGATCTTAAGTGCACCAACCTCTATAACATCACCGTCGTTGATGCGGATCCCGCAATCAATACTGTAGTCAACGAGAAGAAGGGTACAGTTATGTGTGATGTTACCTTCGACAGCGAAGGCTACATCATCGTAAGCGCTCTCGTAAAGGCGAATGCCGATGTTAAGGTTGTTGGCGAAATCTCCTTCGGCGACTATACCCTTAACGACGGTGCTATAACGGCTGACGGCAAGTACACCATCTGGGCAGGCGCAAACTCCTACTGGATGATCGACAAGGTTGGCAACAAGGTTGAGTTCTTCTACAACGCAAAGAAAGAGTGCGTACGCATCGAAGTAACGGCTGCTAAGGGTCATGCTGTTGACAACAGCCCGTGGCTCGTAGTTTGCAAGGAGTTCCACGGTGCAGCGTTCACGTTCGGCTTCTGCCCCGTTGCTAACGAGGCTACTCTCCTCACGAACACAATCACAGAGGGTGCTGCCTTCAACGAGCTCAACGCCATCTTCAAGGCTGCCATGGATTACATGGGCTTCAAGCTCGGCGCTGGCGGACAGATTTGGGACTCCCTCTTCATGGCTAAGATCGGCGCATTCTGCCTCGCTAAGGACGCTGTTCTTCTGAACTGCACAGAGAACGGTGGCAACGGCAGCGGCAAGCCCCCGAAGACCGGCGACGTTGCTTCCATCATGGGCTTCGTAATGCTCGCAGCAGCTGCTGTACCGGCAGGCGTAGCTTCCTTCAGGAAGGTAAGGAAATAATTTCCTTGTAAGTCTTAAGGACTTAACAACCAACTAAATTATAAGTTGGGCTTCTGAATGCACTGACCGCCGCTCTGAAAAGAGCGGCGGTTTTTGCTATGAGCGTGCCTTGTATGCTATTATTTTGATATACGTCCAAAGCGGGATTTAGCGGCATGCAAACCGCGGCGAATGAGTGCGCTGAAAAAATACTGTTCGCAGAAAATACCCAAAGCAGCGCCGAATAGCGTGTAAAGTCTAAAAGCGCCGTCATAGAGCCGAAGCAGCATAAAGGCGTAGGATGTGCCGGCAAGCGCATAAAATGCAAAATCGAAGAAGGCTATTACGAACACGCTGCGGAAAGGCAGACGCATTATCCTGAATAAATCGTATTCAAGTCCGATTATAATGCCTGCGTATAATGTCCCGAGAAAAGCGGGAAACTGGTCAAGCGTGGTAGTCATCAGCGAAACATTCGTGAGAAAAGGCTGCCCTTAGACTCCTGCGAATCGGCATATTCAAGGGCATAGACTTCACCCTCGATAACGACCTGCCCGTCGTCGAGATTGAGCTTTGTCATATGCAGCTCCGAACCCTCAACATGAAGCTCGCCGGCCTCGGTTACGAGCGCGACCTCCTGCTCGTTAAAGCTCAAAACATCCTTTACACCTGTGATGCTCATAAGCGCACGATTGTCTATATGAATACAGTGCGACCTGAGCCGCATGCCGCTTTCGATGCTTTTACCTTCAATCATGCTATAACCTCCTTCGCCGGCAACTTACTTAATGGTATGTCCCGCAGCGCGGAATAATGACACGCTCTCGAAATTAGAGGACAAAACCGGAAATATTTTCAAAGTAAATTTTGAATCTGACTGCACAAGCTATATATGCGCAAAGCGAATAAATCAAGGAGGAAATTTTCATGGCACAGAACAAAGCAGGGAATCAGACGATAGGATGCACGGTAACAAGCTGCCGCCATAATGACGAACAGAGCCATTATTGCCAGCTCAACCGCGTGGAGATTGAGCCTTGCAGAGGATGCCATACGGGCGACCCTGCTGACGAGAGTCTTTGCGGCAGCTATCGCGCCAAGTAACTCGGAGCAGCAAAAAAGCATGAGCGCGGCATAATGGTACAAAAACTGCCGCAACGAAAAGCTGTGCGTATAGCGCGGCTTTTTGTATATTATCGGAAAACTATTGAACATTAGACTGTTTTGCGGCATAATTTTTGTAATCGAAAACGAATTACGGATCCGGAAAAAACGAGCGGAGGGATTGAATGACCGAAAGAATAGTTGTACTTGACTTTGGCTGTCAGTATAATCAGCTTGTGGCTCGGCGAGTTCGAGAATGCGGCGTTTTTAGCGAGCTTCTCCCGTTGAGCGCATCGAAGGAGCGCGTTCTCGGAAATGCGCTGAGCGGCATTATACTTACGGGCGGACCTGACAGCACATATGAAAAGGGCGCACGAACGTGTCCCGATTGGGTGTTTACGCTCGGCGTTCCCGTGCTCGGCATATGCTACGGTATGCAATATATTGCTCAAATCAACGGCGGCACTGTTGAGCCGTGCGCCATACGCGAATATGGACGAAAAGCGGCGCATTTTGAGAATCATCCTCTGCTTGAGGGAATGAAAGAGGGCGGCATTGTTTGGATGACGCATAACGACTATGTTTCGCGCATACCGGAAGGATTTAATGTCATCGCTACGACTGACTGCTGTCCCGCTGCCGCGTTTGCTGACGATGAGAGAAAGCTTTACGGCGTGCAGTTTCATTGCGAAGTTTCCCACACGGAAAACGGCAACCGTATATTCAAGAATTTTCTCAAAAATATATGCGGTCTGAAATGCGAGTGGACCCCCGAGGGTTCTGCCGATACACTTATTGAGGAAATACGGGCGCAGGTAGGCGACGGCCGTGTTGTGGCTGGACTTTCGGGCGGCGTTGATTCATCGGTTGCGGCGGTGCTCGTTCACAAGGCGATAGGCGACAGATTGACCTGCATCTTTGTTGATCACGGCCTTCTAAGGCAAAACGAGGCTCAGGAGGTAATGGAGTTTTACCGCGATTCTCTTGGCCTGAACATCATAGCCGTCGATGCTTCGGAGCGCTTTCTCAAGAAACTCGAAGGTGTTGTCGATCCTGAACGAAAGCGGAAAATAATTGGAGAAGAGTTTATAAGGGTGTTTGAGGAGCAGGCAAAACTCATAGGCGATGCGGATTATTTGCTCCAAGGCACGATATATCCCGATGTGATAGAGAGCGGCAGCGGAGGCGCATGCGTCATTAAGAGCCATCATAATGTTGGCGGTCTTCCCGAAGACGTTAATTTTAAAGGGATAATTGAGCCGTTAAAAACGCTCTTCAAGGATGAGGTGCGTGCGCTCGGCGAGAGCTTGGGCATACCTGCAAACCTTGTTTGGCGTCAGCCGTTTCCCGGGCCCGGGCTTGCGATACGAGTTATCGGAGACATAACAAAGGAGAAGCTGGACATACTCCGCCAAAGTGACTACATACTCCGGCGCGAGGTAAAGGCTACAGGTCTTGAACGCGCGCTGTGGCAGTATTTCACGGTATTCACAGGGATAAGGAGCGTCGGCGTAATGGGCGACCTGCGCACCTACGACTACGCGATAGGCGTTCGCGCAGTGACTTCTACTGACGCTATGTCTGTAGAATGGGCGGAGATACCGTTCCCCGTGCTCAGACGCATAAGCGAGTGCATAATTGCCGAAGTACCCCATGTAAACCGCGTCGTGTACGATATCACGAGCAAACCGCCGGGAACGATTGAGTGGGAATGAGGTCTCGAAATCCGAAAAGCCTTTGTTTTCGATGACTTTGCGCCATGCTGTGCAGTCCGTGGCATTAAAATGGCATTACTTTTCACGGAAACGAAAAAATAGCCCTGCCGGTTAGGGCGGTGTTCGTAAAACAGTTATAATCAAAAAAGTCTGAAAACGATGTGTTTTCAGGGGACGGCGTGACTTCAGTCACGCCGTTTCCTTTTGTATCAGTTCATTCAGAGGGATAAACCCAATGCCGTCATACTTGATGTGAATATTCTGACTGCGCTTACCGCTGGACTTGCCCGGTGCGTCCACATAGATTGCCTGTACAAGCTCTCTGAGGGCGTAAGGGTCAAGTTCTTCAATGTCCACATATTTGTGTGCGGTCTGAATGAACTTCTCAATATTTTCGTTCTGTCGTTCCTGTACTTGAATTTCCTCTCGCGAGGTAATGACCTCGGCTTCAAGCTGCTTCTGCTCCGTTTCATAGCTCTGGCTCATCATGTCAAAGCGTTCGTCACTCAGCTTGCCTTTGGCATTATCCTCGTAGATTTTGATGAACAGCCTTTTCAGTTCAGCGATACGCTTTTCGTTGCGTTCCAACTGTTTTCTGCTGATCTGGATTTTCTCTGCGGACTCCACACGCATTTTCTGTCCCATGACGGAGATAAAATGCTGTCTGTGATTGAGAATATACCCGGTCACTAACTGGATGTGACGAAGCACCATGTGGTTTAGAACGGACTCACGGATGAAATGTGTGCCGCACTTGTCCTTGCGCTTCCAATGCAGAGAACAGTCGAAGAATGCACCTTCGGTCTTGCCGTTGTTGGTAGCTCCGTAGTACAGCTTCTCGCCGCAGTCAGAGCAGAATACCAAACCGGAAAACATACTGGTTCTGCCGGACTTGGTCTTGCGGTGACGCTGTTGGCGGATCTCCTGAACCTTTTCAAACACATCTTCTGTAATGATGGCTTCATGGGTATCATAAAAGACTGCCTGATTTTCAATCGGATTGTCCCTTTGTTTTTTATCCCAGATGGAATTGGTGTAAGTCTTGAAATTGACAATGCACCCGGTGTACTCTCTGCGTTCCAGAACATGAACCACGGTGCTACTGTTCCATCCGCAAGGATTTTCCGGTATAGCATTGGGGCAGTTCCTGTCCTGGCTTTTCTTATACGCCGTTGGGGTCAGAATCTCCTTTTCTCGCAGCACATTGGCAATCTGCGACGGGCCTCGTCCCTCCATGCACAGCTCAAAGATATATTTCACAACCTTGGCTGCTTCAGGGTCAATGATCCAGTGCTTCGGATTCTCTGGGTCTTTCACATAACCGTAAGGGACATTGGTAGTCAGCGGAACACCACGCTCACCCTTTGCCTTATTGACAGCACGGATTTTGCGACTGGTATCACGGGCGTAAAACTCATTGAACCAGTTCTTGATGCCTGCAAAATCGTTGTTCACGCTGTTCGGGTCAGAGGAGTCAAAGTCATCATTGATGGCAATGAAGCGGACGCCGTTCTGCGGAAAGGTAAAGTTGGTGTACAGTCCGGTCAATGCAGAGTTTCTGCCAAGTCTGGAAAGGTCTTTGCAGAGAATAGCGGCAACCCTACCGGACTCCACTTCCGTCAGCATACTCTGAAAGCCGGGGCGGTCATAATTCGTACCACTGTAACCGTCATCCACAAAGAATACCGGATTGGTAAAGTGGTGTTCCTTGGCATACTGCAAGAGAATGGATTTCTGATTTTCGATGGACAGGGACTCACCAAGTCTCTCGTCCTCCTGAGATAATCTGCAATAAAGGGCAGTAATTTTTTCTGTTGCTCCTAACATTTCTGTTTCCTCCTTGATTGGAGCAACTGTCAGTACAGGATTGGTTGCGTTTATTGTATCAAAAATTTGCGTATTTGTCATTCCTGTCCCTCCATCTTTTCTGTGAACTTTTTAGCGGTGATGCGCTCCAATTTCCGTAAAAAGGATTCTTCCCCCTCATAGCTTCCGGTGACGGTGTAGATCGTGCCGTCGATTTCTTCTGTCAGTGTCAGTTCGGGAATCCAGTAGGCAGAAATATTCTTCACATGGATGTGTCCGTCCTCACCGAACCGGAAATTCCGGGACTTCGGCTCGGCAGAGGGTGTGATTTTGAAATAAGGATCGGGATTGTAAAAATGAAATTCCGGGATGCTGTCATCCTCGGTTTCCAGAGAATCGATCCATTGCTCCAATTCCTCCGGTGTCATGTCGATTGCAAGTTTCTTATCGCTCATAATAAAAATCCTTTCTTGTGAATGATTGAATGAAGGAAAGGATAGGAATGGAACGGATCAGAGTTCCTGCTCCTGTCGTTTCCGGTTGGTTTGTTCCTGTTTGCGCTCCATGTTCTGACGGGCAGTATCCACATGGGATTTGATTTTCCAAAGGGTCTGAGAATCAGAACGGACAGTCTTGAACTGTTCATAGACGGCAGCGTATTCCTGTTCCAGTTTTGCATGTTCTTCATCCAGAACACGGCTGTCATATTTACCGTCCGGGAATTTGGCTGTGATCTTGCGTCTGGCTTCATAGAAGCGTTTCAGATCGTTGGCGTGTTCTGTCTTGTATTTTTCTTTTGCCTTGTCGAATTTGATTTTCTTCAAACCGTCAGCTACGGGTTTGAGCTGCTTATAAGCAGCAAGGTAATCCGGGAGCTTCTGCAATTCCTTCATCTGTTTGCTCTTGCTGTCCATCGCTGCTTTCAATTCATCCAGGGTGGCGTGGAGCGCATCTACACGGCTTTCCAATGTTTCGAGATCATAGATACCATTGGCTTTCATGAAGTTGTACAGCTCCGTCATTTCCTTCAGATTGTTGGTCTTGGCTTTCTGGGAATAGGCGTTGGCGCTGCGCTGAGTGTAGTAGGCTTGGAACAATTCGATCAGGCCGGGAGCCTTGGGTTTGGACAATTCCTCTTTCGCTTCCTTGAGCCAGTCCATCAGTGCAAGGATGGTTTTCTTGATTTCACGGATGGCATTGTTGGTGGCTTTAATCCAGCGGTTGAACTCGCCCTTTTCGGTGCGGATGCCTTTCTTCTCCATCGCTCGAACTGTCGGCCCTTCATGGATCGTCGGCAGAATGTCCAGCCCCTGACGCTCATAGCTGCGGTGATCGATGCGAACGGACAAGCCTTTTTCTTCAAACTTGGCATTGCACATCTGCGCCCATTGCTCACGCCAGAACTCCAAGGTTTCAGGACTGCCCCAGTCGGTGGTAGGAACAGCGTTGAATACATAATCGCCTTTGCCATCAGGGATGCGGTTGCCATGCTCGTCCAGTTCATAAACTCGGCGCTGTTTGTAACCCCATTTCCCGTTTTCTTCGATGGGACGGATGGGAGCCATAATGTGAAAGTGGGGATTTTCGATACCGCCATCATCTTTGTCCGGGAGATGAACGGCGAAGTCCACGATCATGCCACGGCTCACAAAATGCTCCATTAAAAAATGCCTTGCAAGTGCGATGTTCTCATCCATAGAGAACTCGTTTTGCAAGGCAACATCAAAACTGTATGCGAGCTGAGCGTTCTTACTGCTCGATTTTCTTTTCGGCAGCTTCCTTTTCTTTGCGGAGTTTTTCAATCTCCGGGTTGGGTGTATACATGATGTGACCTCCTTTGTTTTGGATATAAAAAGACCGCCTACATTTTCAGCAGACGGCCTATGTAACGATATGGGATTTTCATACTTGCCGATGGGGAATGATTTGAAAAATCGTTTCCCGTTGGCAAGTGGGCAAGGATAGCCGTAAAGCGGCGCAAGGGGTGCAGCCCCTTGTACGGAACGAAGTGACGCAAAACGGCCCGGACATTCAGGTGTCCGGGATGTTAGCCTCGCAGAGCGCACAATACAGGGTCGCAGACCCATGTATAGAAGTGCGCCCTTAGTAAACTAAGGGCTTTATGCTATCCCCCTCTTATACAGTCAATGAATACTGTGGTAGTAGAAACTGGTTGAGCAATCTAACATTTCCGGCATTATTGCAAAGAAATTTCATCATTGTTTCGTCAAAGGATATTAGATATGAACTCTGGTCAACCAAGATATGTAGCGAAGAATTAATTTCCGTCTTGTCCAATGCTCCTACACACAGCATATCGAAAATGTCGTTCTTGATAAGCTTTTGTCCTCGCTCCAACCATGCCTTCAGCATAGATTTCAAGTAATCCGCTTGATGCTTTGAATACCCCTTTCTCTGAAAAATAGATGGGATTTCATTTTCGGCAATCTGCAAAAATGCCGAATCGGTATTAAGTGAAGCCTTGATAATTTGCATTATTCCATCATCCGTAAACCCATTATTCCGTGCATCGGTTGCGGATTTGCACATTACCTCATACAGATCTTCTTCATCTTCCAGAAATTTAACTGTTGTATCAATAATCATCTGAAAAATAACGCAGTTTTGAACAAGCAACTCGATATATTTTTTCTTAAGCGCCTGCTGAGATCTGTTGCTGTCTGCGTATCCAGCTCGCAATGCGAAAGTAAGTTGAGCACAGAAATCATCTTTCAATTCATTAGACATCTCTCTCCCTAAATATGACAAAATCTTTTCTCGTGCTTCATCGTTTAGGGAACGACAAACTTTAAGATAATAGTCCGCATAAAGTAAGCTCACAATTTGCAAAAACACATATGCATGTTTAACCTCAACATCGATTTTTTCATCGAGTAATTTATATGCATACTGGCTCAGAATAGAATTATCTTTTGTCATATGGAGAACAGTAAGCTCATCTGGAGAAAAACAATGATCACGGAAATTATTGAAAACCTTGATACCCTTATCTTCACGAAACTTTATGATTTTCATAATTGCATCTGAGTCATCTCGGAAATGGACAATCATTTCCATGAAAGCAGAAGCAGGGATGCTCTTATCATCTCGAGCATCTAAAAAACTGTTTAATGCTTCTACATCATGTTTAGGTGTGCTGGGTTTTGCAAATAGTTTTTCTCGACCTAAGTACCAGTAAAATGCATTAGCATCTAAAAAAATCATATACTCCCTCCTAAAGCAAAATGAAGGTGGCTGTAGCCACCTTCATTTTAGCGTACTTTAGTGAGATAATCAACGACTGTAAATCTCAATTACCACACTTTATCTTCGTAAGGGGTATCTTCAACACCCTCAGCATTCAGATTGGCAACCATGCGGTCAAGTTTGCCCTTCCACATTTTCTTGAACCACTCGGTGTGACCGAACCACTTTACGAGGGTAGGGCTGATTGCATAATAAGTACGGATAAACGCTCTGCCATACCATGTTTCAGCCAAAGTATAGTCACGGAAACGGCGCAGAGTCCATACCTGGGGACAATCATAAGAACCGTAAACAGCAGTTGCGACATAGCAACCACCCATGTTGGTTTCTGGAGCCTGATACGACGGATTGTATTTCGAAATCTTTTCGTTATAGCTTTTGATGATATCAGCATTCATCTGTTTATTTGAAAAGACAGAGTTCAGAATATTATGCTGTCTTACACCTACTGTCCAGCAAGCTGCGGCAATATCTCCATAGACATCGCCAAAAATCTTGATAATCCAATTTCCGGCGTTATAAACAATATCTCTCGCTGCAGAGCAATTGTTTGCATATTCTTGTACGTACTTGTCCTTAATCTGCGCACTAATTCCATCATAATGGTTTTTGTATGCGTTAAAAAGCATATTGGAAATGGAAATAAGTCTTGCAGCTACTTCATCAACAGCTTTTCTTTGCCCCTCGGAATCAGTAATATTTTCTTTGATGAGATTGAATACCGTATCTTCGCAATTGCTAATTCTTATTGAAGCCATGCCGATCTCACCAATCTTACAATTCATAGACTGGTAATAGGTGGTGTAAAAATTTGCCTCCCAACTTGACGGGTCCTTGACAATAATCTGTCCGTAATACTTCTGTGCATTTTCACTGTTATTATCTTCCTTTGCTCGACGTGCGAGCTGATACAGATTTGCCAATTCCGCAGAAGTGTCCACCTTAACGGTACTGCCCGTTACATCGACGGTTCCTTCTACCATCATTTTTCTTGCTTCTTCAACAGAATACTTGCATCCACAAGACTGGCAAACAAACACGCCATCTTGTTTCATCAGATCGGTACTGCCACACATTTCACAAGTCAACTGTTTCATTTCTCTATCCTCCCAATGTTATTTAAGAATTTTACATTTTTTATTTCGCTCATCCAAAAGTGAAGTGAGTTCTATTATGAGCTCCACCTTGTTTGCGGCAGTTTTTAGCTCCGCAATCTTGACGGAGATTTTGTTTTCCAAATCCTCCAACTGTTCGTTACTCATAGGATCGGAGAAACGGATTATCTCTGCAAGCTGAGTAAGTGCCGATTTCACTTCAGCATCATCTTCATTATCAGCCAACAGTTCAACATCAGCCTGCAATTCTCGGGTGCATAAAACCTTTTTCTGTACCGTTGCTTCTACTCGTTCAATCTCGTTGCGCCCTGCTTCAGCAGAAATCATGAACACCGTAGAAACGCCAGCGATAATGGAGCATACCACGATTGCGCTCCACGCAGGAAGCGTCGGCACGAACATGAACACGGCAAACGCAATTACCTGAATAATTGCATATACAATGCCAATGTGTACAACCGGGAAACCAAGGAACTTACTTTTTAATGTTTCCTCTTTGCCAAGGGCGGTTTTCCAAATGCCGATCTGTACCGCAAATGCAGCAGCTGTAAATACATAGGCGATCCAGAATGTTACTGTTTTCGTTGTTGGTACAACAAAAGCGATAATGCTGACCAGTGCAAACAAAATTCCAAGGATTACATATCCTTTTGTGCTATTCTTTTTCATCATCAGCCCTCCCTCCTGGTGCCGCACTTCGGGCAGAACTTACCGGGCTTGATGAACTTGAAGCCACATTTTACGCAAGTGTCAGACAGTGCCTGCGGTGCACCGCATTCATCACAAAAGGCAGCTCCGGGCGTCATCTCTGCACCGCATTGATCGCAGAATTTATTTGTAGCAACTTGAGGTTAAACAGTGCCCATACCTGCAAAGGCATCCGAAACAACGCCGCCGACCATACCGCCTACAGTACCACCAACACCAGCCATCATCCCAAGACCAATTCCCATATTGGAGAACTGTCCGGCGGCTTCGTTGCGAGCTGCGTCCTGCGCCACATCAAAGCCACGTTCCTGCTGGTAGGTATAACCTTCCTGCATACGCTTGGTAGCCTGTGCCTGCGAATCAATGACAACCTTTTGCGCTTCGGTCTGTGCGTGAATTACATCGGTCTGCTGACGGAGTTTCGCTTCTGCAATATCGGCGTACTGACGGAAATGCAGTTCCTTGAATTTTTCATACTGCGGATCGCCGTCCGGTTTGACAATGGTGGTAACATAGAAGCGTTTCAACTGCACACCGTAGTTCAAGAAATCCGGGACGAGTTGGCTATGAATGTCAGCAGAGAAGGATTCCAGACTTTCATCAATCTCAAAAATATTGATAGCGTTGGCTCGCATTGTCTGTGCGATATATGTCTTTACCTTTGCCATCAAGATACTGCGGAAATAGGTCGTAAGCTGCTGACGATCCAACACTCGCTCTGTACCAACCAGTTTTACAAGCAGTTTTCGAGAATCATCCACGCATAGTGACATTTCGCCACTTGCTCCAATATACAGCGGAAATTTGTACGTAGGCTCTACATACTGAGAACAATATCACTCAGGAATGTTCCCATCAGGTCTTTACCACGGCGGGTATCCAACAATGGCATATCCAGAACAACAATATCAACGCCTTTTTCTTTGGTCAGCATACGCCATTGCTGTAAAATTTCTTCATAATTGCGCCCCAGACGGTCTATGCTTTTAATGTAAAGCAGATCGTCTTTTTTCAATTTTCGTAGCAATTTCTTGTACTGCGGACGATTGAAATCCTTGCCGGATTGCTTGTCCAGATAGATGTTTTTCTCGGCTACACCGACTTCTTTCAATGCGATCAGCTGGCGATCCTCATTCTGGTCACGACTGCTGACACGGATATATCCATAAATATTCAAATAGTTACCTCCTGACTTTTATTTCTCCATAGGCAGACATCCTTTCCTCATCATAAATTTTACAATGCTGCAATCCCGTTTTTCTTAGCCCATTCACTGGCTGCCTGTCGGCGTTCCTCGGTGTAAGGTGCGGTCAGACGAAAGCTGAGCCTACCTTTCTCAACTTCAAAAGTCAAACTGCCTTGGCATCCATTACATCAGGCATGGATTCAAAGGGTTGTCTGTTCATAATAATCTCCTTTCAGGCATGAAAAAGCAGCCCCGCAATAATGCGGAGCTGCTATGTAGCAAACATAATTTATCTGATAAGAATATCTGAGATGATAGCTTTGATCTGCTCATCGTTGAATCCGGCTTGACGAAGAACTATGCAATAGTTAATATGCTCGACCAAGCGAATAGCATTAACAACATCTACATCCGGTTGGTATTCTCGCTTTTCATGAGCCAGCTCATTTCTCCACGAATTAGCTGCACTTGCCAAAGCAGGAATGTCATCTCCAAACCACTCTGCAAGTATGGGCTTTAACGGTTGCCAGGTGGAATACCCATCATATGCCTTTTGAATTTTGCTTTCAAGAGCAAGTTGCGGATTTAGTGATTTTTTGAATTTCTGAGCTTTTTGCTTCTTTTTTCCGCTACAATTTGCGATATACTCTGCAAGCAGTACGCCAAGATCGCTAATAAAAGCTAAAGTAGATGAAGAAGACATTTCTGGCAGTAAAGTTCTCACATAATATTCGAATGTCGCAGTTATGTGTAGACTTTGCTCCAGATCAATAAGATTGCGATATTTTATGGAATGGTGAATACTGTTTTCATTTACTGTAGCAATACTTTCAATCGTTTCCTCAGAAAACAGCCGAAACAGTTCGGGGAGTTTTTCTGAGAACAATCCCCAATTAGGAGTCTTGGCAACTTGTTTTCTATCTTCTTCCGGTTCAAGATATTTCTGGCTGAAAAATATCTTTTGAATGGTATAGCCGACAGTATCAACAATCTTGTTGTTCTGAATTTTCTTTGTTGGATAATTCCCGATAATCACAGCACTTCTTAATCCAATATTCTGCCTATTGCAAACAAATGCAAAGAAGCACCTTGCTACTTCATATAGCCCTCTTAAATACTCCAGATCGCTCGTTTCTGGAAAAGTCAATGCTACTTCGGAAATTGTTTCAGCAGTAGTCTTAACTCCCGAATGACCATCCATTTTTGTAACGAAAGAAATAGTTACATCTGTATCATGATATTTGAAATCAAAGGTGCATAGCGATTCTTTGGTTCTGGAAATGACAATTTGGTCATCTGAAACAGTTGCTCGGCCAATAGACGGAATGAAGTAGTCTAATTCGGGAAATTGAAGTCTCATCTGGGTGTATTTGCTACCCTCTTGGTAATCTTGAATAAAATACTCAACAGAACGGATTTGGTTTGCAAGGGAAACATACTTGGGTTTGCCGTCCTCAAATGTCATGCAATCATTTGAAAGCGGCACACTCAATTTGTAAAGGATCTTCCCACCTGTCATCATTCCATATTTTTGTCCAATGACGATATCCATATCATCTGGAACGGTAATGGCTCTTGTTCCTATATAGACTGTGATTTTCTCGGTCTCCTTTTCAAAAGAAAACGGATAATCATACTCAGATATTCTAATGCTTCCAGTAATTGATTGTTCCATAATGCTTTATCTCCTCACATTACATCGTTAGTAGTATCAGAGATTTTCGTGTGTTCATCTAAAAATTCACTGTACTCGTCAGATACAAAATCCTCATAGCTCCCGGCAATCTTCGCAATATGCTTGCTGACTGCCCCAGCGGTTTTGAAGCCAACGGCATCTGCAATTTCCTGCAAGGAATATCCGTCATAGCGCATCTGCAAAATCTTTGCGTCTTGCTCCGTCAGTTTTCCTTTGAACTCCTCAATGTGGATTTCAGAAATCACCTTGGATTCAAACTCACCACGGGGATCTGCAATCTCATAAAGTTGTTCGCCGTCGATGGTGGTGCCGTTCTCCATCAAATCCTCAATGGAAATATGCTGGGCAGTACGGCTGTGGTTCCAGGATCGCATGAAATTCTTTTTGTTGCAGTTCTTGCCGGAATAATCGTTGACCTGACGGCAGTTCCAGATTTCATCAATCATCGGCTGCCAGTTCTGTTCCTCCACGATCATATCGGTCAGATTGCCTACAAGGTTGCCGAAGTGCTTGTAGCTGAGCCACGGCAGTTCATCGTCCTTGTCCATCAGGAATAATCTCTGGAAGCTCCATTCCATTTCGTTCTCGAACTTCTTGCGGAAGTGCTTGATGATTTCATAGGACAATCGCCAGAGTGGGAAATCACCAGAGTAGTGCGACCAATCGCCGGGAATGTCATGGTGCGTTCCGTCCTGATGGGGGATCTGGAAAAACTGCCATGCAGACCAGGCGTAGCAGTCCCAGACCAGTTCCAGAAAACTGTCCGTCTGGATCATGGCTGTATATTTCTCAGATTGCAGTACCTGATGGATGTTGCGTGGCAGTTCCAGATATTCTGCTCGTTTCTCCACCAGTTCTTTCGGCAGCGCATAGAACAGCGTCAGCCAGGATAGATTGCTGGACTGTGGGATTTCTATTATCGTCTGCGGCAGCACGACGATAAAGCTGTAAGGGCTGATATTTGCCATTGTACTCACCTCGGTTTCTGTATTGTTTTGCCCCTCTATAATATAGGGGCATGAGATAGGCTAATTTTTTCCAATCTCTCGAAAATTTTTTGAAATTTTATAAAAATATCTGGTTTGGTGCAGATTCATCTCCATTCATCATAATTGTACTCGAAAAATGTGAATAAGTCTATTGTGTTGAGCTATGGGCAAAAAAATAAGCGATACCTGGCACAAAACCAAGTATCGCTTTTGTGTAACTTCTCGCCAACCTGTCGGGAAGTTCAACTTCTGCTCAAGTTGGACAGAAGTTGAAAAGGACTTCGCCGAAAGTTGCGGCGAAGTCCCAAGCTCTGAACTTTGTCCCAACTTGGGACATGGTTAGGTGTAGATCAGCTCGTTCATCACGATTTCCTCTGCCTGAGCTCTCAGCATATTCATGTGTTGTACCCATGCCATCTGCTGTGTAGACTTATCCGGTGCAGGATTTGCTTTCAATAAATCTGCTTCAAGCTGCTCCATGCGGCGCATTGCCGTTTCGCCGATCTCTTTCAGATACGGAAACAACTGCTCGGACAGAATCAAGTCATTGTAGAGAGTAGGGCGGTGTTCCTTGAGATATGTATGCGCTCTGCTTGAAAAGCGGTTCCGTTCGATGGGTTCGGTGCAGGAAAGTTTGATGTCAGGGATGTAGTAATCTCCGCAACGAGTATATGTTAAATTCTCAGCCATGGTAATACCTCCAATCATTCAACGTCTTTTGCCAATATTGTAGCTCAAGATCTGTAAAAAGTGAATTTTGTTGCTAAACAAAAATAAGCGATGCCCAGTTGTTACACTAAGCATCGCTCATTCTGTTGCTGTTACCAACCCCGCCTGACAGATGCCGTAAAATAGTTAAGTTCTTCTTTTGGTTTCGCTTGTAAGTGGTAAGGCCGAAAACGATGGCACATACGGCA
>OIZL01000890.1_pt1 | contig 18963 bp, 15 predicted proteins | sample 1588541 | NCBI WGS metagenome assembly OIZL01 (sample SAMN03283285) | human gut metagenome | biome: human-associated habitat; material: feces | host: Homo sapiens | place: Peru | collected 2012 | reverse complement strand
AAAGAAGGCTCCGGAATATACTGGTGAAAAATGTCCTAAATGCTCTAGTCCTTTGGTTATTAAGAGAAGTAGATATGGTGAGTTTGTGGCTTGCTCTAATTATCCTGAATGTAAATATATTAAGACTGAGAAGAAGGAAACTGTGGAAATTATGGATTGTCCTTTATGTGATGGTAAGATAATAGAGAAAAAAACTAAGAGGGGTAAAGTTTTTTATGGTTGTAATAATTATCCTAAATGTAGTTTTGCTTCATGGGATAAACCTATAAGTGAAAAGTGTCCTGATTGCTTTGGTGTATTAGTTATAAAAAAGGATAAAGTAAAGTGTATGAATTGTGATTATGAAAGGGAATATAAGGAAGAAGATAATTAGTACTTCTTTCTTTTTCTTTACTTATATTTGCTATCGTGATAAAATTATATTGGATGGTGATTATGTGAATAGGCAAGAGGATTTAACAAAGGTTTTCGATAAGAGATGGAAAGCTAATCATAATGATGATGTTAAAAAAGCTAGAGATAAAGAAAAAGATTTTATGAATAAGATGTTTAATACTAATATTAATACTATTTCTAATAATAGTGTTATTACACCGAGAGAAATGGTTAGTAATCTTCATAATAATATGGAGAGTGCTAATAGAGGGATTAATCAAAGTAAGATTAATAGAATTGTAGGGAAGTTTAAATAATGGTTGATTTATATAAGTATGAAAAAGAACTTTATAAGAGTGGATGTAAATATATTGGTGGGGTTGATGAGGTTGGACGTGGTCCTTTAATTGGTAGTGTTGTAGCAGCATGTGTTATTTTACCTCCTGATTTTGTATTAGAGGGACTTACTGATTCGAAGAAGTTATCTGAGAAAAAGAGAGATGAGTTTTATAAGATTATTTGGGATAAGGCTACTAGTATTGGTATTGGTATAGTGGATGAGAAGGTTATTGATGAAGTTAATATTTATGAGGCTACTAAAATTGCTATGAAGAAAGCTATTAGTGATACTAATATTAAACCTGATCATGTTCTTATTGATGCTATGCCTCTTGATATAGATGTTCCAACGACTAGTATTATTAAGGGGGATGCTAAATCTATTTCTATAGTATCTAATTTATCTATAATATCTGTTACTTTATTAAAATTAATTAATTCTTTGAATCCTTCAAATTCTAAATAATTATATATAGCTTGTTTAAATTCTTTTTTGAATGTTTTTAAAACTCCAGGAGCCATATAATAATCAAATGCTGGAATACTTTGTCCTCCATGTTGTTCGTTTTGATTTGCTTGAATAGCTATGGCAGCTAATGCTGAATAACTATTAATGCTATTTGGAGTTCTTAAATATCCATGTCCAGTAGAAAATCCATTTTTAAATAGTTTACTTAAATCAATTTGAGTACATGTTGTAGTGCCCATAGCCCAGAAATCTAAATCATGAATATGAATTGCTCCTTCATCATGTGCTCTACTATATTTAGCATCCATTAAATATGCTTTAGCAAATTCTCTTGATACAGTTGAACCAAAGTGAAGCATTGTTCCCATTGGACCATCTCCATCAACATTAGCATTCTCTCTTTTTGAATTTTCTTCAGTAGCACTCTTAAGTCCTAAAGATTCAATTGCTTTAACAAACTTATGTTGTTGCTTAACTACAAATGCTTCTCTTGATGCATCTCTTCTTTCTCTATAATTCTTAAATGATTCATATACTTCATCATATTTAAGTTTCTTTAGTACTTCTTCAATTACATCAGATACATCTTCTACTCCAATAGTTTTTCTATCTTTGTAATCTTTTCTTATTTGATCTAAAACTTTCTCTTTAACCTTGTATACGTTCTTTTCATCATATTCTTCATATACACTATCAAAACCTTTTTTAACTGCTAAAGCAATTTTAGCATCATTAAAACTAACCCTCTGACCACTTCTTTTGACAACTACTAAGTCATCAAGGAAATCTTTTTCCATTTCTTTTACCTCACCTTCACTTTTTCTTATTACCAATATAAGAATAGCATGCTCACTTTATTTTGTAAATGTTTTTTGATGTAATTTTTTTAAAAAATATAAAATTTTACATCTTGACTTTTTCAAACTTTTTGTTCTAAAAAACATAAACGTAGGTATTACCTACATCTAATAAGAAATGCATTAATTTGTTCGCTTTACATATTATTAATTAGGTGATTGATTTGTTTAATAAAATAAAAGAATTCTTAAAAAATATGATGATATTCACAACTAGTTATAGTCTTAATGTATTTGATAGACCATTAAGCAGTGAAGAAGAAAATAAATGTATAGAGGGGCTTCTTAAAGGAGATAAGGAATCTCGTAATAAACTAATTGAACATAATTTAAGATTAGTTGCTCATATAGTAAAAAAGTATGAAACTAAAGGTGTTTCAGCTGATGATCTAATTAGTATAGGAACAATTGGCCTTATAAAAGGAATAGACTCTTATAGTATAAATAAAGGTGTTAAACTTACCACTTACGCTGCTAAATGTGCAGAAAATGAGATATTAATGTACTTTAGAAGTAATAAAAAATATAATAACAACATAAGTCTTGAAGACATTATTGGCCATGATAAAGATGGTGGAGATATTACACTCATGGATGTCTTAAAAGAAAACAGTACAAGTATAGAAAGTACTATTGAATTTAAAGATAATATAAGAAACCTATCTAAATATTTAAATGTACTTAATAAAAGAGAACTAGAAATAATTAAAATGAGATATGGTCTTTTAAATGAAGAAGAAAAAACACAAAAAGAAATATCTAAAAAATTGCATATATCAAGAAGTTATGTTTCAAGAATAGAAAAAAGAGCCTTAATAAAAATGTTACGTGAATTTATAAAGAATAACGGAGTATAAGTTTCATTGACTTATAGATACTTTTTTGGTATAATATAGCCGTTTTTAAAGATGAAGGGGTTATATGAAGAAAAGTGTTATAACAAGTAATGAAAGAACAAAATATTTATTGTCATTTGGTTTTACTTATGATGATATTATTAAAATGTATGAAAAAAGTAGTACAGTAGCTAATTTAACAACAAAAAATATTAAAAGAAAAATTAGTGATTTAAATGCTATTGGTTTTACAGATAAAAATATTATTAAGATGAGTAAAGTTTCCCCAGTTATACTAACATTATCAGTTGAAAATATTATTTCTAAAATAAAATTATTCTTAGAACTAGGATTCAATAAAGAAGAAACATTGAGTATTATTTTAAAATATCCTCAAGCATTAACTGTTTCAACAGATAACATAATTAATAAATTTAATTGTATTATATCTCTTGGATTTACAAAAGAAGAAGTTATTTCTATTGTAAAAAAATATCCTCCATTATTAAGTCTTAGTATTGAAAATATTAATTCTAAAGTTCAATTCTATGATTCAATTGGTTTTCATGATGTTATTATTAGGAAGCCTTTATATTTAATAATGAGTGTTAGACTTGCATATGCTAGATATATGTTTTTTAGAAGTCATGGTGTAGACATTAATAGTGTTCATCCTGAAAAATTATTTATAAATAATAGTCAATTTAAGCAAATGTATTCTATTTCTAATGAAACTCTTTTAGAGATGTATGATTATGATAAAAGACAAAATAAAGAGATGAAATTAAAAGAGGATTAGTTATATGGAAAAATTATATAATGAATTAAGTCATACTAATATTGATAAAGATAAATTAAATGATATCTTATCACTTGGATATACTACTGATGATATAAGATTTATGGTAAGAAGAACATCTGTATTCTTAACTAACCCAATATCTAGTATTAGAAATAAAATAGATAATTTACTTAAACTTGGTTTTACATATGATGATGTTATTAAAATGACTAGAATATGTCCTCAAATATTCACTCTTTCAACTGATAAGGTTAATGATAAAGTCAAATATATATTGTCACTTGGATTTACTATGGAAGAAGTTATACACATTACTAAATTATTTCCTGTTATATGTAGTTATTCTATAAAACGTATAGATGATAAAATTAAATACATTATGTCTTTTGGATATACATTATCTAATGTTAGAGATATGATTAAAAATTATCCATCAATACTTAGTATGTCTATAGAGAATTTACAGGGTAAAATAGAATTTTATAAAAGCATTAATCTTAGTGATATAGTAATTAGTGATACTAAAGAACTTATGATAAGTTTAAGTATTATATATTCAAGATATATGTTTTATAGAGATATAGGTATCAATATTGATAGAAGTAATTATGCTCTATTATTTATTAGAAATAAGGATTTTGAAAGAAGATATAAAATATCAAAAGAAGAATTATTAAAAAGATATTGTAATAGTGAAATATTACATAATAAAGATAATTCTAAAGATAAAGTATCATTTAAATACGATAAAATGTCTAATTATCTTGTATCTATTGGACTTACCTTAAAAGAAGCTAATTTTATTCTTAAAAGAAATCCTACTATAGTAGATTTATCAATTGATTCACTAAATGATAAAATAAAGAATTTAAATGATATAGGATTTAGTCATAATGAAATAATTAGTTTACTTAAGAGATTTCCAGCATTACTTTGTGTTCATAAAGATAGTTTCAATAAAAGAATAAATGACTTAATAAATCTAGGATTTACATATAAAGAAGTATTATTTATGATAAAAAGAACACCTACTATACTATGTGTATCAATGGAAAATATTATAAATAAGATAAATGATTTAATAAGTCTTGGATTTACGAAAGAAGATGTTATAAATATAATCAAATCATTTCCATCAGTACTTGGTCTTAAAATAAATAATATTAAAAATAAAATAGATAGTATTGTTAAACTAGGTTATTCTTATGATGAAGTAATATTCATGATGAAAAATTTACCTTCTCTATTTGGCTATACAATTGAAAATATAATAGATAAGATAGAATTTTATAATTTAATTGGTCTTCATGATTTATTTATTAAATATCCTAAAAAATTAATGATGAGTTTAGATCTTGCTTATGCTAGATATAGGTTTTATAAAGATATAGGTATTATTATTGATACAAGTAATTATTCTAAATTATTTCATAGTAATAAACAATTTTATGATAGATTTGGTATAGAAAAAGAAGAATTAATAAAAAGATATAAATATGAAAAAGGAATCAAAGATGAAAGAAAAATATAAAATATTAAATGATATGGGATATTCTAATGATAAAATTGAAATATTATTATCACTTGGTTATTCTATAGAAAATATATTAAAAATTAATAGAAAAACTAATATTATAGCTACATATTCAAATAAAAGTATTTTAGATAAATTTAATTATTTATTAAATTTAGGCTTTAGTAAAGATGAAATTGTATTAATTACTACTACATGTCCTCAAATATATTGTTATAAAATAGATACCATAAAAGCTAAGATTGATAATTTGATAAGTCTTGGATATACTTATGAAGAAGTAAAAATAATGATAGTTAATTATCCGGCAATTCTTAATATATCATTAGAATATATAAAAGAAAAAATAGAATTTTATAATAGTATTGGATTACATAATGTATTCATAAAAGATACAAATCATTTAATAACAAGTTTAAGTTTAGTATATGCAAGATATATGTTTTTAAAGGAAAAAGGAATAACAATTGATGAAAATAGTTATAGTAAATTATTTAGACGTAGTAAACATTTTCAAAAACAATATAATATATCTAGTGAAGAATTAATTAAAAAGTATCCATATAAAAATAATAATAAAAGAGTTCAAAATAGTAGAACTACTAAACCATTAGAAGAAACTATGTTTACAAAATACTATGGAATGATAAACTATTTAATACTACTTGGTTATAAAGAAGAAGAAGCAATAAAAATGTTAAAAAAGAACCCTACTCTTGCTGACTTATCTCCAAATTCAATAAATGATAAAATTAGTAATTTTTTTGAAATGGGATTTACAAAAGAAGAATTACGTGCATTAATATTAAAATATCCTATAATACTTTGCATGTCTATAGAAAATATTAATGCTAAAATAGATACCTTTAGAACACTTGGTTACAGTAATAAAGACATAATTAAGATGTCTAAAAGATTACCTACAATATTTTGCTATTCAATAGATAATATTAAAACTAAAATAGAAGATATGATATTACTAGGCTTTACAAGAGAAGAAGTTATCCAAATGATAAAAATATTTCCATCAGTACTTAGTATATCAATAGATAACATTAAAAATAAAATAAATATATTTTTAGAATATGGTTATACATATGATGAGATATTATATATATTTGAAGTAATTCCTGCTGTCATGGCTTATTCAATAGAAAGTTTAAGAGAAAAATTAAAATACTATAATTCTATTGGAATACATAATTTTATAGCAATGAAACCTATTAAGTTAATGCTAAGTCTTAATTTGGTATATGCTAGATATAAATTTTTAATAGAAAAAGGTATTGTTATTGATGAAAAAAGTTCATATAAATTGTTTTGTAATAACAAGTTATTTGAAAGATTACATGGTATTAGTAAAGAAGCTTTATTAAATATGTATAATTACAATGATGAGGTGAAGAATAATGAGAGAAATATATAATTTAGATTTATGTGAAGATACAATTAAATGTATGTTAGATATTGTTCCTTGTATTATAAATATAAGTGATAGTGAAGTTATAGAAAAAGAAGCAATATTAAAAATGGTAGGATGTACAGATACAGAAATATCAAATATAATTGGAAGTAATCCTGAATTTTTAATTACTCCTACTGAATCTATATTGAAACTTATAACTAAGCTTAAATCATATGGATTTACATTATTAAATATTTTATTTGATTCTAATCCATATATATTAAATATTGACTATATTGATATAGAAAAATATATTAATAAAAGACTTAGAAATGAAGAATTAGAATATATTATTGATGATCTTGATTCTAATCCAATACTATTTAATGATATTTAAAAAGTTCACAAATGTGAACTCTTCTATTTTATATATTTATATAACGCAAGAAACATCCCATTTAAATATGCTTCCAATTAAGCCAAGTAGCCAATCAAATAGTACACAAAATACTAATACTATTGCCATTATTATACACGTTCTAAACGCTTTATTAAGCGCTTCTGCATCTTTTGACATTATTGCTGGTATAAGTTTTAACATACCATTTACTATTGCTATTATCGCACCGGCTATTCTTACCCATTTTACTGCTTCTTTTACAAGTGCTGTTAGTGTTGAGCCAAGTACTTCACTGCATGAATCTCCGCCTTCTCCAAATCCTACTTGTGTTGGTGGTTTTAATCCTGCACCTAGGTTACTATTACCACTTGTAGTTGGAAAAGCATCTCCTGCTTCATCATACCTTCCTGCCATTCCATTGTCTTTAGCTTCATCTTTATCAGTTGTTACGTTATAAACGCCATTTCCATCCAAATAACTAAATAGTTCATTTTTAGCAGGACATTCATTACCAGAATATAATTTTTTTAATTGATCTGCGCTTACTTTTACTAATGCTCCGGTTCCAGTACCCATGGATACTGCTTGTTCTGAATTCAAATCACTAAAACTTGCTTTGTTTCCGTTAATAATAAATTCATATGATTCTTTATTTGTTCCCACTTCATAATTAGTAACTAATTTAATTGCAACCTTTTGAGGAAAAAGATCAAATTGCATTGTATATTCACATACTCTAGGTTCTTTTACTTCTACATTATCATCCTTATAAAAATCATCCTTATTTTTCCATTCTCCAGTTGCTTCATCATATAACAATAATTTATTTGAACTATTAGCCCAATATGTACCTGCCAAATCTGGTTCAACTGGATGTAATTCGATGTCGATTGAACCTATACTTGGCAAATAGTTAGTATATAATTCCGGACATGTTTGAGAATTATTTTTAAAATTATTTACAAATTCTTTCTTTTTATTTGTTGTGAAAAATCTCATCAACAAGCCAGTATCATTTTCATTTTGATAATCATTTGTTGGACCATCATATACAACTAAATCTCCTTTTTTATTTGTATAAAATATTGTTACTTTAGGATCATCACTATTGTAGTTGTTAACTTGAATTTGAACTTTGCCATAATTAGACATTTCGGTTATACCATTATTACCTTGTGAACTATAAGTTAAATTATAATCACAAGCAAATGAATTAAAATCTTTAGCACTTACCCCAATTATTCCTATAAAAAATATTAATAGAAATGTTATTATCTTTTTCATATTCTCACCTACTATAATAAGTATATAATTTTTTCCAAACAAAAACAAGTATTTTTTACTTGCAATTTTCTATAGAAGCAAACTTCATTTAATAATATCTATTGGTTTCCTTACTCTTTTAAGACTTTTCTCTATTTCGTCTAGTGCATCTTTAGAATCACATTCCTGTAGTTTATCAAAATATCTATCAACATTACTTCTATTATTACTATAATATTCAAAAATAGTTCTAATTAGAATTAATATCTCTTTATAATTATGTTCTCTAATTTTACTTATTTTTGCATTAGATATTCTATAATAATCAGGATCAATAATTACTATGTTTTTTTCTTGTATAATAACATTCTTAAATCCTGTATCTTGCATCATTATATGCGCATTAGAAAATGTATTAACAAGTTCTCTTATTCTTTCAATGTTATCTATCAAATAATTTGAACTTTCTAAAATTGGATTTAATGAACAACCTTCATAGTATTTAGCAGTATAGCCATCTTTAGTAAAATATCTTTTTCCACTTAAATATAATTTATATATTTGTTCATATTCTTCATCACTTATAATAGTAAATAATTCATACAATTTAATAAAATTATCACTATCAATTTTACACAATACATCAAAAACTTGCTCACATATAGAATATTCTGTCAATGCCCAATAACGTTTTATAATCATGTCTCTATATTGATATAAATAAGCATTTGTTACCATATCCTCATTAATACGCCTTAATTTTCTAAAATCAATATCAATTTTAGATAGTGTTCTTGTATAAATAGCCATAATGTCTCCTTCAATGCAAATAATATTTAATAAATATACTATCATAATTTCTATATTTTAGAAAGTCTAAAATATCCCAAGCAAAAATGACTCAAATGAGCCATTATTTTACTTGTTTAATTGACACTTTCATATCATAATCATTTATCTTAAATTCAGTTTCAGCCATATCACTTTCTTCTAAAGTTAAAGCAAGTACTTCATCCATGATATATTCTTTGAATTCATTAATCGCATCAACTACTTCTTTTGAAGCATTATATATCATATCTATTCTATCAGCAATATCAAATCCACTTGTTTTTCTTAAATTTTGTACTTTTGATACTATTTCTCTTGCAATACCTTCATTTATTAAATCTTTATCTAATGTAGTATTTATAATAACAGTCTTATAATTTAACATTACTGCTTTATATCCATCTTTAGAATTAATTGTTTTAATTACATAATTAGGTGTTACTTCATATTCTTTGTCATTTAATTTAATAGTAAGTTCACCACTTTCAAGTTTCTTACTATCATCTTCAGTAATATTACTTAAGTATTCACTAAATGCTTTAATATCACTTCCAAATACTTTACCTACTTCTTTAAAGTTAGGTTTGTATGTAATAGTTAAATACTTGGATAAATCATTAGTCCAGTTAACATTTTTAACATTAAGTTCTTCTTTAAATAGACTTTCAAATTCACCTATTTTTTCTTTATATTTTTCTTCAAATATAACTTCACTTATTGGTTGACGAACTTTAATTTTAGCTTCTTCACGAATATTTCTAGCATAACTAATTAATTCAATTACTAAATCCATTTTTTCTTCAAGTGATTCATTAATCATACTTTCATCACATACTGGATAATCACTTAAGTTAACTGATTCTTCATCTGTAAGTTTAGTATATATTTCTTCACTTATAAATGGCGCGATAGGACAAATCATCTTGCATAAACCAACTAAAACTTCATAAGTAGTTTTATATACTGCTTTCTTGGAATTATCAAGTTCACTTCCCCAGAATCTACGTCTATTACGTCTTATATACCAATTACTTAAATCATCACATACAAAGTCTTGTATTAAATGTACTACTTTATTTAAATCATATTTATCCATATTAAGAGTTACAGCTTTTACTAAATTATTGTATTTAGAAAGTAACCATTTATCTATATCTTCAAGATTTTCATAAGTTACCTCAAATTCTCTTGGATCAACATTATCAGTATTAGCATACATTTCAAAGAATGTATATGTGTTTTTAAGTGTATTTATAAATTTAGAACTTACATCTTTAACACCATCTTCATCAAATTTAAGTGGAGTCCATACTGGGCTAGTATATAGCATATACCAACGTACTGCATCAGCACCATATTTTTCTATAATAGTAAATGGTTCAACTGCATTACCTTTTGATTTATGCATCTTTTGACCATTCTTATCAAGTAATAAATCATTAACTAGTACATTTTTATAAGGTGCTTTACCTGTTAAGAATACTGATATTGCCATTAATGAATAGAACCATCCTCTTGTTTGATCAAGTCCTTCAGCAATAAAGTCAGCTGGAAAATGTGTTTCAAAGTATTCTTTATTTTCAAATGGATAATGATATTGAGCAAATGGAACAGCTCCACTATCGAACCATACATCTATTACATCAGGAATACGATTCATAGCTTTACCACATTTTTCACATTTAATATGTACATTATCTACATATGGTTTATGTAAATCTATATCATGGTTTATCTTTTCAATAGATTTATTTACAAGTTCATCTATAGAACCTATCATTTCCATATGACCACATTCACAAGTCCAAAGAGGGATTGGACAGCCCCAATATCTGCTTCTTGAGATTCCCCAATCTTGAGCATTAAGAAGCCAATTACCAAATCTCTTTTCTCCTACATAATCAGGATACCAATTAACTTGCTTATTTGCTTCAACCATCTTATCTCTATATTCACTAACTTTAATATACCAAGCAGGTTTAGCCATATAGATAAGTGGACTCTTACATCTCCAACAATGAGGATAATTATGACTTATCTTAATCTTTTTAAATAATTTATCATTTTCTTTTAACCATTTAATTATTTCTATTTCAAGTTCACTGTCAGTAACATGTCTACCTTTCCATGGACCTTCTGTATAACATCCACTTAAATCGACTGGATTTAACATTGGAATATTATATCTTCTACATACATTGTTATCATCAGCACCATATGCAGGAGCAATATGTACAACACCAGTACCATCATCCATAGTAACATAATTATCACATGTTACATAGAATGCTTTACCTTCTGGTTTTATGAATGGCATTAATTGTTCATATTCAGTATTTTCAAGGTCTTTACCCTTAAATGTTTCAAGAACTTTATAATCTTCACCTAGAACCTTATCACATAATGCATGAGCAAGTATAAACTTATATCCCATGCTTTCAACTTTAACGTATTCTTCATCAGGATTAACGCAAAGTGCTACATTAGCAATTAAAGTCCATGGAGTTGTTGTCCATACTAAAAAGTATTCATCACTATTTTTTATTTTAAATGGAACAATTACTGAATTAACATCTATTTCTTTATAACCTTCCGCTACTTCGTGAGTAGATAGTTCTGTACCACATCTAGGGCAATATGGAAGAATCTTATGGCTATGGTATACAAGTCCTGCATCAAAGAATTGCTTTAAGATCCACCATTCACTTTCAATATATTCATTTTTAAATGTAATATAAGCATTATCGGTATCAATGAATTGACCCATTCTATCAGTTAAACGAACAAATTCTTTTTCATTCATTCTAACATTTCTCTTACATTCAGCATTAAACTTTTCTACACCATATTCTTCAATATCTTTTTTATCTTTGAACCCAAGTAGTTTTTCAACATTAACTTCAGTTGGAAGACCATGAGTATCCCATCCTACTTTTCTATCTACCTTGAATCCTTTCATTGTTTTGTACTTACACACTGCATCTTTTAATATTTTAGCAAGCATATGATGTACTCCTGGAAATCCATTCGCATAAGCAGGTCCATCATAGAAAACAAAGTTTTCACGGTCTTTTCTATTTTCAATAGTCTTATTTAGAATATCCATTTCTTTCCATTTAAGTATTTGTTTTTCTTCTACTTCATTTACTGTTCCTTTTTCTAAATTCTTAAACTTTTTCATTTCTCCTCCTTCAAAATAAAAAGGAATAGTACAAGGAGTCATTATGACGGTACCATCCCTTTATTTACTTCATTATTTTAACGCAATTACGCGTATCTATCTTATCCATAGATAACATCAGAAGTGATCTATATATAATATGGTTACTAGTTTCCACCAAGCACTAGTTCTCTATAAACTTTAATTATATATCGTCTTCATCCCTTGTTTTGAATAAATACATTATAGCACTATGATTTTGCGTTGTAAAGAGGGTTTTTGATTAGCCAATGCGGAAAGCTGGGGAAACGCCAAATGGGCAGTCAGTACTTTCGCTGAAGTAACCACCATCAACTCCAATGCCAAAGAACCAAATAGTAGTAGTAGAATTAGCCGTACGAAGCCACCACCCAGAAGAACTACTTTTATTTTTCTTTATTGCTCCACTATAATTACTAGTTGCTACTCCTTGTGCTACATAATAATCTAATGTTCTTGTTAAATCTTTTGCTGAATCCCAATTTTTAGACCAATCGATATATATCTCCTTTAGTGATAATAAATATAATTTATCTGTTGTTGTGAAATTTTCTTCTCCACTTGTACTTCCATGACCTGATACTGTTGTTGTATCTATGATTCCATTCTTTAAATCCGTTGGTAATGAGTTGTATATATCATTGTTTAAGAATGTTCTCATTGAGGTTACTGGCCAGCCACCTGAATTCGTATTTGTGTCATTCATAGTACGAGTTGTAATTATATCAGCAAACTCTAACACAAATCCACATGCTGTTTGTGAGAATCCTGATGTGCTACATTCATTTGGAGTTGAAGTGTTTGCAACTCTTATTGTGTGTGTTCCATATGTTGTGCCTAAATCTATTTCTTTTGTCTCTCCAACTTTATATCCACGAGAATTACCTGCTTTAACTGAACTTATAACTGTAGCCCAATCATCTGTTCCAAATGTTGATGGTTTATCAGCAATATCAGTAAAATATCCAGGATTAGCTTCTCCGCCATCTATTCGAGCATATGTTTTATCAAGCTCACTAGTAGAATCAAACGTTGTTCCCATACCTCCTACTAATTTTTTGCATCTTGTGAACATACTATTACTCGATGTAACATTATTTGTTGTAAATTTATTACTTACATAAATAGTTGTAAGATTTGCAGCAGCATTAAACATTGCTTTCATGTTTGTTACATTACTTGTATCAAAACTGCTTAAGTCTAATGTTGTAGCAGGACATGTATTAAACATAGCATTCATATTAGTAACATTTTTTGTATTCAAATTATCTAATCCAGTTATTTTTCCTGAAATATTACTAAATGAAAAACTCATATCAATAATATTTTGAGTGTTAAAATTTGTTAGATCTATACTGCTAGAACGACTTTTTGTAAATATATTACTCATTGATATAGTTGCTTTGTTATTTATATATGTACATAATTTACTTGTTACTGCTTCAGTACTTGATTTATCATTTAATTGTACTCCCCAACCATCACTATCAATATTTTTCCATAAGTTAGTACGAGCTGTTGAGGTTGAATTAAATTGTCCATCTTGCATATATTTATATATAAATTGTCCATTTATATATTCCGCTCCTTGTGTTAATGAATCATTTGTCTTGCAAAAATATGTATTTGCACTTGTATCTGCTAAAGTTATTTCACTATATGTAGATGGTGCTATTATATCATTCACTGTATTTGTTATATATCCACCTTTTACACTTAAGGTAAGATTTTGTGATGATGTACTACTATTTATTATCTTTAATTTTATATTATTTGAATTATTGTTTATTATTGAACTATTTGGTTTATCATATATTATAGTGATGTTATTTGTATCATCTAGTTCATAAGCTGATTCATAATATTCGATACTTAAATTAGAATTCTTTAAATAAAGTAACTTATAATAAGTATCAACCGAATTTAAATTATTGATTTTTACATCTATAATTGTTTCACCTGATGGTACTGATAATGTATTAGAATTATTTCCATTTATTTCCAACAAATACTTTAATTGTCCAACATAAATTTCTGCTGCCTTATGATTATTTGAAGTAACAATGTAATTAGAATAAGTTATGCCTAAAATAATACTTATTATTAAAAGTATTATAATTCCATACATATATTTTTTTATCATTTTATCTATTTTATTCATCACTAAATTATAACAAAATATTACATTTTTATCAAGGCAAATTTTGTCGAGCTTCTAGTAAATATTTTCAATGTCATTTCAAAAGAAAAGTACTATTTCTAGTACTAAAAATATGCTTGTAAGAATTGTGCTATTATATCACTAAAGTATAATGTAATTAGTGCTCCTATTAAAAGAAATGGTCCAAATGGAATTATTCCTTCTTTATTCTTTTTTGTTATTATGCATGAAAATAGTAAGCCTACTACTGATGCTATAAAAAGTGCTACTAAGCTATTCATTATACCAATGGATAAACCAACTATACCCATTAATTTTATATCTCCATCCCCAAGAGATTCTTTTTTGAATATTGCATTTCCAAGTAATTTTATTAAATACATAAGTATAAATATTATAGCTGCAGCAATTATATGTTTAAATACAACTTCTGGTGTTTCAAATATAAGTAATGTTATTACTATTGCTAACCCAGATAATATCAATACTCTATCTGAAATATAAAAGTATAAAAAATCACTAATTATTGTTACCATTAATGCACATGTGGTAATTGTACTTATGAAGAAATTCATTGTAAAACCAAATGTTACATAATTACATAAGAATAATAATGCACATGCGATTTCTACGAATGGATAAATAAAGTTTATTGGTTTATGACAATATGCACATTTTCCACCTAGTGCTATATATGATATTATTGGTATATTCATATACCATTTAAGTGGTTTTTTACATTCATTACAGAAGCTATTTGGATAGGTAGTTTTTACTTTGTTTGGTATTCTATATCCCATACATCCTAAAAAGCTACCCATTATTGCTCCGATTATTGTTAAATATATATAAGTAAATATTTCCATTATATTAAACCTCCTGCTTATCCAATTGTTTTATAAATTCCAAACATTGGTACTACTACTGCGATAAGAATAAATCCTACTATTACTGCTAAGAATACTATTAATACTGGTTCTATAAATGTCTTTATCATATTAACACTATTCTTTTCTAGTTTTTGATAATACTCTCCTATTTTTTGTAACATATTAGCAAGTTCACCAGTTGATTCACCTGTTAAAATCATATAATATGCTACATCTGGAATAGCCCAATTATCTTTAAATGATTCACTCATTTTTTCACCTTTGATTAGGTTATTTATTGTTCTATCCATTATTGATTTATATATTTCATTATTAGTTATTTTAGCTAAAATGTCAATACTATCTGTTAAAAGTACATTATTCTTTTGAAGTGTTGCAAATGTACGAGCAAATAATGACATTTCTTTATATATTATGATATTTCCAACTACAGGAAGTTTCATAAATATTGTTTGCATGAATGTTCTAAATGCTTTAACATTCTTGTATAAATATATATATAATGCTATTACTGTTACTAAAACTATTATTATCTTTCCATATTGTGTTCTTAAAAAAGCTGATATATTTAATGTAATTACTGTTACTATATTAAGATCTGCATGCATTGATTCATAAATACCAACAAATTGTGGAACTATATATGTAAGCATGAATATAACTATTCCTATTGCGAAAAGTAATACTACGCATGGATATGCCATAGCACTAACAACAGCTCTTTTTGTATCTTCTACTTCTTGATAATATTCAGCCATTTCATCAAGTGTATCTTCTATATTACCTATTAATTCTGCTGATTTAATCATATTAATTAATAGTGCTGGGAATACATTTCCTTGTTTCTTTAATGCATCACTAAAACTTTCTCCCATTGTAAGTTCATATATAAGTGCTTCATAAACAGGTTTATATCTTCTTCTTTTATCTTGTTTTGCTAATATTTTAACTGCATCTGCTAAAGCTATTCCTGCTCTTATATAAGTTGATAATTGAGTTATCCAGAATACTAAATCTTTAATTCTCATTTTTTGTTTGAAAGCAGTTGCTTCAGCATGAAGGAAATTAATCATTGGACTAGTTACTATTTCATAAACTATATATCCTTCATCAGTAAGATATGAATATACATCCATTTTTGAAAATGCTGGGAAATATCCTTTAATAAGTTTTCCTTCTTTATTTCTAATTAAATATCTATATGTTTGTTTTGTTGCACTTTTAACAGCATCAGCACCATTTGGATCAAGTGTTAATACAACAAGACTTGCTTCTTTCTTTGCTCTTGCTTCTTTAACGAATGATAAGTTATTATATTTTTCAGTTATATAATCAGCAATTGTTTTAGTAAGAGATTTTCCACTTTCTGTTTTTGCTGCTTTTAAAGCCTTTTGTTTTTCTTGATAATCTTTATATTTTTTATAGTATTTGTATACTACTTTACTTGTTTTATCATATAAATATAAAGGCAAATCTACAAATATAGTTCCAAATATATAAATAAATCCACTATAACAAGAATATAGCATAATATATATTTCACCAAATATTATCTTAAAACATAGGTTCCAAAAGAATAATACTATATTTTTTATGCCCCAAAATGTATATACCGTAAAAGAAACTATAAATGAAATTATAGCATCAAAGAAACCAAATATTCCCATCCCAACTGCTTTAATAAGAGCAGCTATTTCATTATTTATAAATTTAATAGGATTAATATGTGGTTTTGTATTTTTAGCTTTAACTTTAGCGGGTTTTGGTGCTTTAGTTTTGACTTTTTTGTCTTTATAATTAGCCATAAATCATTCCTTCTTATTCTACTAATATAGATTATATCATATTAAAATTAAAATAAAAATATATTTTTTAACTTTTTTTATCTCTTGTAAATATAATATTATAGGTGAATGATATGAATAGTAATTTACTTGGTTTATTAAAGGGCATTAAATTATCAAGTATTGTTTCTAATACTAATAAGACTTTAGGTGTGGTTCGTAAGATAATTCCAGTTTATAAAGAAGTAAGGCCATATGTTACTCATGAGAAAAGTTTATTTAAAAATGATTCAAAGATAGAAAGCACTATAAAAAAAGAAAGTGATGAAGTAGATGTAAGAAATGATTCTTACAATGATACTTTAACTTTCTTTCATTAATCATCATTAATTGAATCTGTACGAAGTATAGTTAAGAATGCTTCTTGAGGTATTGATACACTACCTACTTGTTTCATTCTCTTTTTACCTTCTTTTTGTTTTTCTAAAAGTTTTCTTTTTCTTGATACGTCTCCACCATAACATTTAGCAAGGACATTCTTTTTCATTGCACTTATGTCTTCTCTTGCGATTACTTTACTTCCTATACATGCTTGTATTGGTACTTGAAACATTTGTCTTGGTATTATTTTCTTTAGGTTTTCACATATTACTTTACCACGTTTATATGCGAAATCTTTGTGTACTATTGTACTAAGTGCATCTACTATTTCTCCATTTAGAAGAATATCCATTTTAACAAGTTTACTTTCATAGTTTCCTATAAATTCATAATCAAATGATGCATATCCTTTTGTATAACTTTTTAGTTTATCAAAGAAATCATATACTATTTCAGCAAGTGGTAAATCATATGTAATATTAACTCTTGTGTTATCTATATATGACATATTTTTATATATGCCTCTTTTGTCTTGACATAATTCCATTATAGAACCTACATATTCACTTGGAACATATATATTTGCTTTAACAAATGGTTCTAGTATTTTTGATACTTTTGCTGGATCTGGCATTTTTGATGGTGAATCTATCATTACTTTTTCATTGTCTGTTTTAATTACTTCATATATAACTGATGGACTTGTTGCGATAATATCTATATTGAATTCTCTTTCTATTCTTTCTTCTATTATCTCCATATGAAGTAGTCCTAGAAATCCACATCTAAAACCAAAACCTAATGCTACCGATGTTTCTGGTTCAAAGCAAAGTGCTGCATCACTAAGTTTAAGTTTTAATAATGCTTCTTTCAATTGATTATATTTTGAACTATCTATTGGATAAATACCACTATATACCATAGGTACTACATGTTTATATCCAGGAAGTGCTTCTACTGTTTCTCCATCTAAACATATTGTATCGCCTACTTCTACTTCAGTAATACTTTTTATTGAAGCGCTTAAGAATCCTACTTCACCACTAGAAAGTTCTGTTTTCTTTACTTCATGTGGTGTATGTTTACCTAGTTCTAATACTTCATATACTGCATCACTATTGATAAATCTTATTTTATCTCCTACTTTTACTTTTCCATCCATTATTCTAATTAATATTATTACACCTTTGTATGGATCAAAATAACTATCAAAGATAAGTGCTCTTAATTTGTTACTATTACTTGTTGGAGATGGTATTCTTTCTATTACAGCGTCAAGTAGTTCTTCTACGCCTTCTCCTGTTTTACCTGAACAACATATTATTTCATCTCTATCAAATCCAATTGTGTTAACTAGTTCATCTTTTACTCTTTCAGGGTCAGCATTAGGTAAATCTATTTTATTAATAACTGGTATTAATTTAAGATTTGCATCTA
>OIZL01000888.1_pt1 | contig 18968 bp, 16 predicted proteins | sample 1588541 | NCBI WGS metagenome assembly OIZL01 (sample SAMN03283285) | human gut metagenome | biome: human-associated habitat; material: feces | host: Homo sapiens | place: Peru | collected 2012 | reverse complement strand
GTTATTTAAGAGAATATTTTGAAATTGAATATCGTGAAGATAAAGGAGATAGAACAGAAAATGGTATGAAAGTATTTGATTTTACAATACCAGATAATTATGAATTGTTGAAAGTGATACGTATAATAGATTTAAATTTATTTAAAGGCAAAGATATAACATTTGGATTAGTATTTAGATCTACTATTAAAGAGATAATTAATGAAAAATAATAAATAAATATTAAGCAGGATAAAGAGAATGATAGCACTAAACTAAATTATCCTTTATAATCAAAGGAATTATAGTGATATCATTTCTTATTTTGCACTTGCAAAATTAGGTTAAAAATATGGAAGAATTTAACCATACTCCTTTTTAAATCCTTATAAATAAAGGGGAAAACAAACATTACATAAAATCCATATTTTGGATATATACTAAAAATGTTGGGTGTATCTTGGATGTTGCAAATTGATGATAAAATTTGCCAAAAAAATGGTATAATTATATATATAAGTGACAGATAAATAGTAATTTGTCGAGGAGGTTAAAATGAAAGGCGAAAATAATATTTGTATAAATGCTACAACATTTGAAATTACAGAAATAGAAAATAGTTTTATTGTTAGTAAAAAATTAGGGAAAATCATATCAATATTAAATAAAAAAGGCTATTATACTGAATCGTGTTGCAAAGCGACTTTATCTAAACCATTTATGATTTCTAATATAATACATAATTTAATAGAAGAAAAATTGATAGAAGTTAATGAATATACAACTGAAAAGATAAGGAAAATAATTGATATGAATGATTTTGAATCAACAATAATAATTTTTAAAAAAAATTATGAATTTAAAAATTTACCAAATGGTTTTAAACTTATAGGTAAGGACTTATATTATAATTTAAAAATATTAAAAGACGGCCCAAATATTGAGTTTAAATCATTGGTAGAATTAGATAAAGAAAACGAAGAAAGTTTAAAATTATTAGAGAAATGGGCAAACAACTTATAAGATAGAAATAACAAATTTATGCGGAAGATTGTAAAATTAACAAAAATCTATTCCATAAATACTTAAAACGTGTATATTATATCTAGCAACGGAATATGATATGTATTCTTTCGTTATTAGAAAAAAGTTGTAGATAACTACGACACTCGCTCCAGATTGATTATTTAGTCGAACTTTTTAGTTCGATTTTTTAATACAAAAAAATAATGATGGTAAAAAAGTGATAAAATTAATTGATAATATTTTTATTTCTACTTCTATATTTTACAGTTAAAATAAATAGATTATGCATTAAAGAAATGTTATAATTATATTATATAGGTGATAGATATGGATGAAATACTAAATAATCTTGGCTTACCTAATGATATTGGCTTTGAAATATCATTAAAAACTTTAAGGTCTTTGCTAAATCGTGATGCATATGATAATTTGTATTTGACTATTAGAAAAATGTTTAATAAAGCCACTGATAGTATTGGTTTAGATGAATCTTTAAATCTTGGCATTTCAATGGATTTTACTATAAAATTTAAAGATGGGCAAAAAATAGTAGCAATGGATGAATATACGATTATTCAGTCAATATATAAATATTTTAATAGTGATTATGAATATAGTAATGATGTAAACTTTGCTCTTGAAGAAAAAGAAAAATTAAATGCTGAACTTCAAAAACTTAAAGGTTTTTTAAGAGATAAAATCAATGAAATGCGTAATGTTACCGAAGTATCACAGCTAAAACAAATTTCTAATAGTCTATATGAAAGTTACATGATGGCTTATAATGATCGTGTTAAAGATAATGATATAGTAACAATTTTGCATTGGAATAATTTTCTTCAAACAGAAATGAAATTAGATATTGAACGAATTTCAAGATTACGAATGTGGCTCGAAACTTTTATTAGTGAGTTAACTAAGCCATTATCATTTTCACTTTTTTCTGAAATTAATGAAGATAAAACAAAACTCTTTTTTGCTATTCAATTTTTAAATTTAGCTGTTGCTTTAAATGATCCTTATAGAAGCATTTTAATTAGAAATTCCATTGAATTAGTTGAATCTATTAAGAATAAAAATGTTTATATAAATGATGTGGAGTTTTGGCATCTTTCTCCAAAAGAAAATGATGATAGTCTCTCTAGAGTATTTTATAAAAGAGTTGATTTAAAATTACCTTTGTCGCTTATTGATATGTTTTCAAAAAATGAAGATATACATAAAAACGTAGAAGTTTTATTAAAATATTCAAATAAAGATTTTGAGAATAAAAATATTCAAGATGTTTATGAAAAAATAAGTTCTTTAATTCAAAGTGCCTTAAAAGCCTCATCAGAAATGGGACTAGAAGACGTAAATTTAGTTGATTTAAAAAATAATGCTTTACAGGAATTAAAGACTTCTAATAATAAGGAAAGACAATTAAAATTAAAATCTTTTATAGAAAGAGTTGATACTTTTTTACATTATTTACAACCTTTTAAAGTTCAAGAGGGAGCAGGCAAGTTTAAGAATTTTCATGTACTTTATTATGAAAATGGAATGGTTGCATTAGATAAAATTAATGGTGAATATGGTTTAATGTATGTAATGCCAATTATGGTTTATTTAACTATTTTAAAAAATGATAATATCAAAGATTTGTATGAAGTTAGAAATATTTTGGGAGTAAGATGTATTAGTCATAGAAAGACAAATTGGAAAGATATAGCAAAAATATATATTAATAATCATGAAATAACAAATGATGAAATAAGCGTTTTAGAAAGTGTTAAAGATATATCTTTACCTATTAGTGATAATGATTTAGAAACGTTGAAAGAAAAATATAGAGGTAGTGAATATTTACAAGAAGAAATAAAAGAAAAAGAAATTGAAAGAAAACAAAGATATGAAGAGATTGATGAAGAAATAAGAAGTAATGTTTCATCAGAATGCGCTAAAGAATTATTAGATGATGAAGAAGAAAAAATTGTTGATGAAGTAAAAGAATCAAATGATTTTTTAGCTATTAATGATTCATCAGTTACTTCAACAATTACTAGAAATCCAAAAGTTTCACTTTTTACGAAACTCAGAACTAAAGATGAACATGGAGCGATGCATTGTGATATGTGTGATGAATTTACGAGTTTTGATACTAGAAATTTTGAAACGCATCATATTATTCCTTTATCAGCTGGTGGAATAGATAATGTTTACAATACTGTATGTTTATGCGGAAATTGCCATAATAGAATACATAGTAAATTTCCACCTACTATGTATGAAATGGGCAAACTATTAGAAAAAGTACGTGAAAGGATAAAAAGTACAACACCATATTACTTGCAAAAATTTGATAGATTATTTAATCCAAATTATAATGCATTGTATGGTGATGATGATTATGATAAAGAATCTTTATATTATGAAAATAATAAAGAAAGAGAAGATAGAAATTTTTTAGTTGAATGGAATAGTAAAAGATAAAATATATTACGATTAAATGAATTAATAAGTAAAGAGTGATATGTATGACGAAACGTCCCAAATATATGCCTAGTGAAAAAGAGATGAAAATGTGTGAGAAAGAAGCATTACCTGTTGAAGATGATATTAAATATTTAGAAAATAAAGAATATTCAATATTAAAAGGATATTATTGTAGTGAAAATTAAGAGAAAGGAAAAATTGTGAAAGTAAAAACAAAAAGAGTGTATAAACATTTTAAAGGAGATTTATATTTTGTAGAAGATATAGCAATACATAGTGAAACTGGAGAAAAATATGTAGTATATAGAGCCTTATATGGAAATAATGATTTGTATATAAGACCATATGATATGTTTATTTCAGAAGTGGATCATGTTAAATATCCAAAAGTTACACAAAAATATAGATTTGAATTACAAGATATAAAATCAGTCAAAGAAAAATAAGACAATTAATAATAAAATTGTCTTTTTAAATATCTTAATCGCTAACAATAATGCCTAAATATCTTGATAATATTGCTGCTTTAAATGTATCAACTTTAATATTTTTAAGTGATATTAAATCAAAATTAATATCATCAATTATACAATTAGATAAATCAATTATTTCATGTTTTGTATTTAAAAATGAGAATTTCTTTAGAGAACATTTATCTAATATAATATTTTTGATATTTAATTCTTGAAAATATCCTTCGTCTAGATTTGATTCATTAAATAATATATTTTCTAATTTTGATTCATAAAAATTAGAATATCTTAAAATACAATTATTGAATATAACATTTTTTAAAGAAGCATTATCAAATGAAATACCTAATAGTTTACAATTATTAAATTCGCATCTAATAATACCGTTCTTATCAAAAGATTTATTGGATAAATCGCAATTATTAAATATACAGTCGAGTAATTCAATATTGTTAAAATCCATATTACTAAAATCTATATTATTGAATATACAACTATTTAATGTGATGGAATCTAAATTTATAATGTTATTTTGATCAAATTCTTTATTATCTATATTGTATTCAAATTCTTCGTTTATAAAATATGTGGTTTGATTAATTTTAGGTTTAATAATTTTATTCTTCATAATTTATTTCTCTTTTCTATAAATATATTATATAATAAATATATGGAAATAATAGATATATTTTATAATGATATTTTAAAAGAAGCGATGAATGGTAAAGTAGATTGTTACTTTAGTTTTAATATACATTTTTATAATAATTTAATGAGTCATGATGATAATAGTATGGTTCCTGTATTAAATATAACAAATAGAGAAATATTTAATTTGCTATTAATTACGTATGTAGATAAAGCAAGAAGTTATTATGATTTAAGTAAATATGAAAAATCTATTGATGAAAATAAAGAATATAATATAAATAAAATGATAATGACACTATTATGGTCTAATGCAACATATGAAGATTTTAATGATCCAATTAATTTTTTAAGAAAGCAAATATCTTTTTTGAATAATGATTTATTTAATGATTTTGATAATGGTGAAATTATTGGTTATAGTGAAACATTGGGTGGAGAAATTAGTGTACAAAATATTAGAGAAAGTATAATGAATGAAACTCCTAATAGTATACAAATTGTACTTATGAATGATGATGAAAGTTATTATTTTCCAAGAATTAGATATGGAATAGATGGTGATGTTTGTTATATTTATGCACTTCAAAATGAATTAGAAAGTGATGAAAACATTAAAAAGAAAACAAATAAAAAATTATTTAAAATTGGTGAAAATTTTGATAGTAATAAAGATAATGATGATATATATGGAATGGGAAATTTAAAAGATGTTTCTTCATCATTTGTAGTTGCTTCTAATATATTTTTGGGATTACTTTTAGAAAAGGGTATTACTAAAATAGAAGTTCCATCTATACTTATTGAAAGATGGAGTGGAAAAGAAAGACTTATAGATGATAAAGGATCTAGTTTAGAAAGAAGAGGTCTAGATAAAGAAAATTATGTAAATAATGAACAAGAAAAACATATTTTGATTCAATCTAATTTAACTGAGAAATTTATAAGAACATTTTTGAGAACTATTTATCATCATAAAAGTTTTAATATTGAAAGTTATCCTTTTGATGTTGATAGCAATCTTCATTTTAGCATTTGTGATGGTGGTGAATGTGATAATACTTTACTTAATGAAACTTTTTTAATCGCAAGTAGATATAAAAATAAAAATTTATGATATAATAGAGGTGGACTAGGAGGATAATATGCTTGTAAGTAATGATTGGAAAGATTATGAGTGTATTGATGCTGGTAATGGTGAAAAATTAGAACGCTGGGGAAAAGTGATACTTAGAAGACCAGACCCATGGGCATTGTGGACACATAAAGATAGTAATATATGGAATAATTATCATGCTGTTTATCATAGAAGTGATAAGGGTGGTGGTTATTGGGAAAATGTACGTAAGTTTCCAGAATTTTGGACAATTGATTATAAAGATTTAAAATTTAAAGTAAGTCCAACTGGATTTAAGCATACAGGACTTTTTCCAGAACAAGCAGCTAATTGGGATTTCATTATTGATAAAATAAAAAATTCTAATAGAAAAATTAAAGTATTAAATTTGTTTGCTTATACTGGTGGTGCGACAATGGCATCATCTTATGCAGGAGCAGTAGAAGTAGTGCATGTAGATGCTTCACTTGGAATGAATGAGTGGGCTAAAGAGAATGCTAAATTATCTGGACTTGAAAATAATAAAATAAGATATATTTGTGATGATTGCTTAAAGTTTGTTGAAAGAGAAAAACGTAGGGGAAACAAATATGATGCGATTATAATGGACCCTCCAACATATGGTAGAGGCCCATCAAAAGAATTATGGAGATTTGAAGATAGTTTGAATAAATTAATAGATTCATGTATTGATATATTAAGTGATGATCCATTATTTTTACTTATAAGTTCATATACAAAGGGAATAACACCAGAAATTTTAAAAAACATTTTAGAAACAAGTACAAAAGACAAACTTGTAGGTGGGAAAATTAGTACTGATGAAATAGGACTTAAAATTACTGAATCTAACATGGTATTACCATGTGGAATATATGGAAGGTGGGAGAAAATATGAAATTGAAAATAGTATTAAAGAGTATTTTATTCACAACAATAGGTTTATTATTTGTTGCATTATTTGTAATTGCTTTTAGTAATTTAAATGATGAAGAAACAACTAAACCTGAAGATATAGCAAGAGATTATCAAATTATTGATTATAATGGAATATGTGCTGAAGTTGTTGAATGTTTCTATAATGACGGTGAAAAAGATTATTGTTTAAGCTGTAATAAAAGTGATAAAATCATATTAAGTTGGAGTGATGGATCACAATCTAAAATGATAGATGATTTAAAAGAAGGAAAAGTTTCTATTCAATCATTAATTGATCATGGTCTTAAAGTAGTAGATGCTCCTAAAACACAAAGAGTAAATGATTAATATCGTATATGAAGATAATCATCTTTTAGTAGTAGAAAAGCCAATTAATGTAATAGTGCAAGAAGATAATACTAAAGATAAAGATTTGCTTTCGATGTTAAAAGAATATCTAAAAGAAAAATATAATAAACCTGGAAATGTATATTTAGGACTTGTACATAGATTAGATAGACCTGTTGGTGGAATAATGGTGTTTGCTAAAACATCTAAAGCTGCTAGTAGACTATCTGAACAAGTAAGAAATAAGACATTTAAAAAAACATATAATGCAGTTGTGATGGGTAACATTAATGAAAGTGGTAAACTACATGATTATTTATTAAAAGATGAAAAAAGAAATATAGTTAAGGTAGATAAAAAAGGTAAAGAAGCAATACTATATTATAAAAAGTTAAACTATAAAAATAATATGTCACTTGTCGAAATAAATTTAGAAACAGGTAGGAGTCATCAAATAAGAGTACAAATGTCTAACTATGGATATCCTCTTTTTGGTGATCAAAAATATAATAAAACTGCTAAAGTAGGAGAACAAATAGCATTGTTTGCTAAAAGAATAGAATTTATTCATCCAGTAACAAAAGAAAATATGTCTTTTGAACTTGAATTACCTAATAGGTATCCATTTAACATATTTAAGTAGGAGAAACATGAAAAAAGAATTAAATATTGAAGTTGATATAAGAAATAAAAATGATTTTGTAAGTGAATATAATGATAATACATTATCACCAGATTTAAAAAAATATATATTAAATGAAATAGCTGGTTATGATATAAATTCTAAAATTAATTTAAATATAGATTGTAAATTTGAACTTACAGATGAAGAAAAGGATAAATATAAAAAGATAATTATAAAAGAATTTAAAGAAAGTAAAGATGAATTACTTTTAGAAATAGCAGGAAGTAATGTAAAAAAAGTAATACTTTTTACTATAGGAATGTTGTTTATAGTAGCTGCTTACTTTTTAAATCATATATTTGGAGAAATACTTGTTGAAGTGTTTACAGTATTTGGATGGGTTGCTTTATGGGAAGTAGCGTATGCTATATTCTTTACAGATGCTAGTAGAAGAAGAAATATAAAAAAATATAATCAAATAATAAAGTCAAAAATTAAGTTTAAGTAATCTTAAACTTTTTAAATTATGTAAACTTTATAAAAATAGATTAAAAAATAAGAAAAATATTATATAATAAAATAGGTGAATGATATGGATATGGAATTTAATAATGATATAAATTATTTAGATCAACATTTTTTAGTTGATAAAAGTGTTATTAATGCTTTTGTTGATGCGGCTGATTTAAAAGTAACAGAGGATGTTATTGAGATTGGACCTGGTAAATGTGAAATAAGTGATACAATTGCTAGAAGAGTAAATCATTTAACATGTATTGAAATAGATAGAAATTTAGAACATTTTATTAATGTGCTTAAGGATAAACATGATAATGTTGACGTTATTTATGGAAATGCATTAAATGTATATATCCCACCATGTGATAAGATTATATCTGCTTTACCATATTCAATTACTGAACCTTTTATTGAAAAGTTACTTAGATGTGAATTTAAAGAATGTACATTAATCGTAGGTAAAAAGTATGCTGATGCAGTTATAAACAAATCATTAACAAAACTTGCATTACTTACTAACTCATTCTTTAATGTAACTAAGATAATGGATATAGAACCAGAAGCGTTTGATCCTGCTCCAAGAGTTATGTCTTCAATGATAAAATTAATACCAATTAAAAAAGAAGATTTAAAATATAGTTTTAAAAGATTTATATTTAGAGAAATGTTCTTTCATAGAGATAAAAAACTTAAGAATAATTTAATGGAAGCACTAATTGAATTTTCTAAAATGCATGATCAAAAATTAACTAAAAAAGAAAGCAAACAAATAATAGAAGAATATGAAATACCAAAAGAAACATTAAATAAATTAATGGAAAACTTATCTAATGAAGAATATGAACTTGTTTATAATAAGTTAAAATAAGAAATAACTACATCAGTGTGATATAATTGATGTGGTTTTTATTGTATTTTTGAAGGAGTTGTGTATGCAGATAACTAATTTAAGAATAGAAATTGATGGTAAAGTAATACTAAATAATATAACATTTACATTAAATGATAATGATAAAGTTGGACTAATTGGAGTTAATGGTGCTGGTAAAAGTACGCTTTTGAAATCCTTATTTAATAAAGGCTACCATAATCAAAAAGTAATTAAATTAAATGATGAAACTATTAGTTATCTTGAACAAGAAATTCCAATAAAATATTATAGTTATAGTGTAATTGATTATATTAAAGAAGTTACACATATAAAATATCTTGAAGACAAATTACATGAATTAGAAAACGATTTAAATGAATCTAATATGGAATTATATAGTGATATTCTTAATGAATTTTTAATATTAGATGGTTATAACTTTGAAGAAAATTTAAAATCTATTCTAAGTGGACTTCATTTTAAAAATAGTTTAGATAGTAAAGTGTCTGAATTATCTGGTGGAGAAAAAATAAAAATATTATTATCAATTTTACTACTTCAAAATGCTGACATTTTATTACTTGATGAACCAACTAATAATTTAGATATTGAAGCTATAAAGTGGCTAGAAAATTATTTAAAAAACACCAACAAAAAAATGATTATTGTTTCACATGATGAAGTTTTTCTTGATACTATTGTAAATAGAATTTTTGAACTTAAAGATGGAAATATAAAAGTATATAATATGAGTTATAAAGAATATTTGACTCAAAAAGAAATTGAATATAATAGAGGCAAACAAGAATATGAAAATGCTAAATCAGAAAAAGATAAATTAAAGAAACAATTAGCTAAAGCAACTAGTTGGAAAGATAAGGGAACAAATGGTAAAGCTCATAATGACAATGATAAGTTATCAAATAATTATGCCCGTGAGAAAACTAATAGTTCTAATGTTTCTAAAATTTCAAAAGCATTAGATAAGGTAGTTGTTCCAAAATTTGAAGAAAAAGAGAGTATTAATTTTTTTTTTGAACTAGATGATTCTAAAGGAAATAAAGATATTGTTTTAAATGATTTAGTTTGTGGATATGATAAATTTCAAACATTACCAATAAATTTAAATATTAAGTATGGTTCTAAAATACAAATTGAAGGTGGAAATGGTAGTGGAAAAACAACACTTATAAAAACAATAATGGGAATTATTAGTCCAATTTCAGGTACAATTGAAATGGGAAATAATGTTAGAATAGGATATATTTCACAAGATACTTTAACAGATAATAATGATGAATCAATTATTGATTATATTACAAAAGATTCTTCTGATGTTGACTATTCTATGATATTTACCATGCTAGATAAGTTTGGTATTTCATATGAAGATAAAGATAAAAAATATTTTACTTTATCTTCAGGAGAGAGAACAAGAGTAAACTTAGTAAAACTTGCACTTAATAAAATAAATGTACTAATATTAGATGAAGTTACTAATCATTTGGATATAGATGCTTTAAATTTAATATATGAATTAGTAAGCTCATATAATGGAACAATAATAAGTATTTCTCACAATAGAAAATATAATGAAATATTGAATGCTAAAATTAAGTTGAATATGAATAATTATATCAAAATAAAAGATGACTAGTTAATCATCTTTTTGATTTCTTCATATAAATATGGCTTAAATTCATTAATAGGTAGTGGTTCATTATTTAATATAGAATTATAACAAGTACTACCGACAAGTTCTATAATCATGAATAATGTAACATTAGGATTCTTTATGTCTTTAGAATATTTAGTTATTTCATCAATAAATTTATCTTTTAAATCTTTATATTCTTCATCAATAATTTTAATTATGTTTTTATTATAAAGACCAAGAGATAGATTTTTATTGATAAGTTTTATTAAGTCTTTGTTATTACTAAGTACATCAATTATATAATCTATGATACTAATAAGTTTATCTGGAAAAGATTTTAAATTCTTTTTAGTAGTTTTATCTATTGCATCATTAAATAACTTTTTAGATTTTTCTATAATAACTGCTTCATGTATTTCCCATTTATCTTTAAAATATAAATAGAATGTGCCTTTCGCAACGCCAGCTTCATTTACAATATCATTAATTGAAGTATCATTTATACCTTTTTTAATAAATAAATTATAAGCAGAAGAGAGTAAATTCTCTTTTTTTATTTGCTTTTTTTCTTCTATTTTAGAGAGAGTGTTTTCAATATTAATCATAATATCACCATCCATTACATAAATATTAATATAAAAATGACTAAAAGTCAACAAATTTAAATAAATGTATTGACTATTGGTCAGTTTTGTTGTATATTACATACTGACCGTTGGTCATAATGGAGGTTATATGAAGAAATTTGGAGATTTTATATGTAAAAACAAAATTGCAATACTTATAATATCATTATTACTTTTAATACCAGCATTCATTGGGTATGCGAATACTAAAATTAATTATGATATATTAGTATATTTACCAGAAGATATTGAAACAATGAAAGGTCAAAATATTTTAAAAGAAGAGTTTGGCATGGGAGCTTTCACTATAATATCTGTAGATAATAGTAATACAAAAGAGATTCTAGATTGTGAAAAAGAAATAAGAAAGATAGAATCAGTAAACAAAGTAATATCTATTAATGATATTACAGGTACAGTTATACCACTTGAAATATTACCAGATGAATTACTTGAAAAAGTAAAAAATGGTGATAAAACTCTTATGATGGTTACATTTGAAGAAACAACTTCTCATGAAAAAACTTTAAATGCAATTACTGAAATAAGAAAGATAATGGATGATAAAGCTAATGTTGGTGGAATGAGCGCTATTGTTAAAGATACAATGGATTTATCAAATAAAGAAGTTCTTATATATGTAGTAATAGCAGTAGTACTTTGTTTAGTTGTATTAACTGTTTCACTTGATTCATATGTTGTACCATTTATATTACTTGGTAATATTGGTATAGCAATAATATATAATATGGGAACTAATATTATGTTTGGTGAAATATCATATATAACAAAAGCAATAAGTGCAGTACTTCAACTTGGTGTTACAACAGACTTCTCAATATTCTTATATCATAAATATCAAAGTAATTTAGAAAAAATAAGTGATAGAAATGAAGCTATGGCTAAGGCGATAGAAGAAACACTTGTATCAGTACTTGGTAGTGCATTCACAACAGTTGCTGGATTCTTAGCACTTTGTAGTATGAACTTGACACTTGGAAAAGATATAGGACTTGTAATGGCAAAAGGCGTTATCTTTGGACTTATATGTGTAGTAACAGTATTCCCAGCAATGTTACTTATATTAGATAAATATATTAATAAAACAAAACATAAATCATTATTACCTAAATTTAATCACATAAAGAAATTTAGTTTAGAACATTATAAACCAATATTCATTGCTTTCTTAATATTATTAATACCTGCTTATATTGGTAACCATAATGTAAATGTATATTACAACTTAGATAAATCACTTCCTAAAACATTAGAGAGTGTTAAAGCAAATGAAGAACTTAAAAAAGAATTTAATATTGTTTCACCAGAAATAGTATTACTAAATAAAGATTTAAAAATAAATGAAGTATCATCTTTAGTAGATGAATTAAAAAATACAAAAGGAATTGACTTAGTACTTAGTCCAAGTGAACTTACTAAATATGGATTTCCACTTGAAGTATTAGATGATGAAATAACTGGTATATTTGAAGATGAAAATTATCAAATGCTATTTATTAATTCTAGTTATGAAGTAGCATCTCCTGAATTAACTAGTCAGTTAGAAGTAGTAAATAATTTAGTGCATAAATATGATAAGAATGCAATTATTGCTGGTGAAGGGCCTCTTACTAATGACTTAATTAAGATTAGTGATGAGGACTTCAAAAATGTTAACTATGTTTCAATAGGAATAATATTTGTAATTATGTTTATCGTATTAAAATCAATATCATTACCTATATTATTAATATCAGCAATAGAATTTGCAATATTTGTAAATGTAGCTATATCTTATTATACAGGTGTAACACTTCCATTTATTGCATCAATAGTAATTGGAACAATACAACTTGGAGCTACAATAGATTATGCTATTCTTATGACAACTAAATATTTAGAACTTAGAAATAATGGAAAAGATAAACATGATGCTATGAGAGAAACATTAGATGCTTGTGTAAGTTCAGTATTCGTAAGTGGTATGTGTTTCTTTGCTGCAACATTTGGAGTAGGTGTTTATACTGATATAGATTTAATAGGTTCAATATGTACTCTAATATCTAGAGGAGCAATTATTAGTATGTTAGTAGTTATATTAATATTACCATCATTACTTATGTTATTTGATGGAATAATTATGAAAACTACTTATAAAGGTAAAGGAAAGAAGGAATTAAAAATGAAAAAGAAAGTTTTAGCTGGATTATTACTTACAACAATGTTACCATTAACAGTATTTGGAGCAACTAAAGATGAAACAGTTTATTCAAGACTTGAAAGTGATGGATCTGTTTCTAAAACAATAGTAAGTAATCACTTATCAAATTTAGATAAAGGTTCTTACAATGATAAAACTAATTTAAAAAATATAATTAATGTTAATGGAGATGAAAAATATAATTTAACAAATAATAAATTAGTATGGAATACAGATGGTAAAGATATATTCTATAAAGGAACAAGTAATCAAACATTACCAATAGAAACAACTATAAAATACTATTTAAATGATGAAGAAATAAGTAATAAAGAATTAGATGGTAAAAGTGGTAATGTTAAAATAGTTATCAAATATAAAAATAATTCTAAAAATATAGAATATGTAAATGGTAAAAAAGAAACATTATATACACCATTCTTAGTAACATCATTCATGATGCTTGATAAAGATAATGTAAGTGATTTAAAAGTAGATAATGCTAAAGTTATTGATAATGGTATTAATTATATGATAGCTGGTTATAGTGTTCCAGGACTTTATGAAAGTTTAAAAATAAATGAATTAAAAGGAATGGATACAATAACTATTGAATATAAAACTACATCTTATAAATTTAGTTCAGTTTATATGGCTGCTTCATCTAATCTATTTAGTGAAGATAATGACTCACTTAGTGAATTAAATAAAATATATAGTAGTGTTAATAAATTAAGTGATTCAACTAATAAATTAGTAAATGGAAGTAAAGATTTAAAAGATAATCTTGCTAAATATAGTGAAAAATATAATGAATTTAATGATGGACTTAAGAGACTCAATGATAAAACTGTATATATGATGGAAAGTTATTCAAAGATTAATGTTGGTGTTCAAAACTTAAATAAGAATGTAGAAGATTTAAGTAAATATACTTCATCAATAAAAGATCTTGCAGTTGGTATAAATAATTTAAATGAAAAAACTAAAGAACTTGCTAGTTCAAGTGAAAAAATGACTTCTACAATTAATGATAGTGTTACTGCTATTATGAAACATATTGAAGTATTAAATCAAATAAAAGAAAATACTACTGATGAAGAAACTAAAAAATTATTAGAAGAAGAAATAGTTTCATTACAAAAGAGTATTGATGTTAAAACATTAAGTGGTGTATCTACTACAATTAGTTCTCTTAATGAAGGCGTTAGTTCATTAAATAAAAATATGACAGCACTTGCAAAAGCTTCTAAACCAATATGTACTGAAATAGATAAATTATCTCCATCAGTGAATTTTTTAGCAGAAAGTAGTAATAAATTTAATGATGGTGTTGTTGAATTAAATACAAGTGTTAAATATATAAATACTGTATCAAATGAATTTAATACATCAAGTAAATTATTATTAGAAGGAGCTACCTCACTTAATGAAGGATTAAATAAATTTAATAAAGAAGGTATTTCAAAAATAACTAACATTGTTAATGGAAAATTAAAAACTACATCTAAAAAAGTAGAAAAATTAATAGATTTAGGTAATTCATATAACTCATTTAGTTCTAAAGATAGTAATACAGACGGAACTACAAAATTCATTATGATAGTATCTGAATAAAATATAGAAGCACCTTATGGTGTTTTTATATTGCATTAATGTATCATAAATGTTACATTTTGTTTTGACAAAAATAAAAAATGTGGTATAATCTAGACAAATAAGAGGGGACATTAATAAAATGACAAATTATGATTATTTAAGTAAAAATGAAAAAAGAAGTGGGTATCCAACAATTGATAAACCTTGGTATGTAAACTATAATGAAAATGAATTAGAAAAAGAAATTCAAAAAAAGACTGTATTTCAAGAAGTATATGATAATAATATAAAATTTCAAAAAGATTTAGCATTAGAGTTTTTTGGAAGTAAAATATATTATTCAACTTTTTTTAAAAATATTGAGATGACTGCTAAAGCATTTAAAGAATATGGTATAAAAAAGGGAGATTTTGTAACAATATGTGCAGCAGGAATACCTGAAACTGTATATTCATTTTATGCATTATCAAAGATAGGTGCTGTAGCCAATATGATAGCACCACACTTTGAAAAGAAAGATTTAATTGCAAGAATAAGCGATTGTGAAAGTGATACATTAATAATAATGGATGAGTTTTATCCAGAATTAAAAGAAGCAATAAAGGGTTCTAGAATAAAAAATATAATTATTTTACCAACATTAAATTCATCAATGTTAAGATTTATCACAAAAACTTATAAAATAGATAGTTTCAGTAATGAGTTATATTGGAATCAATTTATTAAAGATGGAAGAAAGCAAAAAGAAACTGAAACAATTTCATATGAAAAAGATTTACCTCTTACTATGGTGTATTCTAGTGGAACAACTGGAGCATCAAAAGGAATTCTGTTATCAAATGATAGTTTTCAAAATTCAATTCAATCATATCCAGCATCAGGAGTTGACATTTCAAGAGGACAAAAATTTTATCAAATAATACCACCTTGGTATTCAACAGGATTAAGTACATCTATACATTTACCTTTATCTTATGGTACATCAGTATTTATGGATCCAAGATTTGAAAGAGATATTTTTGTAAAAAACATTATTAAAGCAAAACCAAATTACTGTGTTGCACCTACTAGTATGTATGAAGGATTTTTAGATGAAAAACTAGTAGGAAATAAAAACTTATCATTTTTTAATTATCCGTTTGAAGGCGGGGAACCATTAAGTAACGAAGTAGCAAGCAAAATAGAAAAAGTATTTAAAGAACATGGAAGTAATGCTCAGTTAAGAGTTGCATATGGTCAATGTGAGTGTGGAGCAGCAATAACTACTCAAACTCAAAAAGCTGAAAATACAAGAGGTTCAGTAGGAATTCCATTACCAGGAGTTACAATTGGAATTTTTGATGAACAATTTAACGAATTAAAATATTATGAAAGAGGACAAATTTTAGCAAATACACCTTGTAGTATGTTAGGTTATTATAAAAATGAAGAAGCAACAAAAGAATATTTCCATATAGATAAAAATGGTATAAAATGGAATTGTACAGGAGACATTGGATATATTGACGAAAAAGGAAATTTATTTGTTCAAGGAAGAGCAACTGATTATTCAATAATTGATAACGAAAAAATATATAATTTTGATATAGAAAATATTTTAATGGAATTAGATGAAATAAAAATGTGCGATGTACTAGAATTTGACAATAATGGAACTAAAGAATTAGCAGCACATATAATTTTTACTGATAAAGTACAAAAGGAAATAGAAGAAAACCCAGAATATTTAGAAGAAAAATTATGTGAAATTAAACAATATATTTATGAAAGAACAAATAATGAAAAAATGGTTCCTCATAGATTTAAAATTAGAAAATCATTTCCATATGCTAAATCAGGTAAAAGAGATGTTTCAAAAATAAAAGAAGAAAAAGATGGATTTATATTAATAGAAAAAGGAATAGATAAAAATATGCAACTAAAGTTATCTTAAATTAGATAACTTTTTTTGTGAAAATATGAAACTGTTGTGGTAAAATTATAGTAAGGAGTGAAGAATATGGCAATATCAAATTTAACTTGGTTAATTATTTTTAGTTTTATATATATTATTGTTTTATCATTTTTATATTTTTCAAAAGAAAGAATAAATAATGGAGAAAATAAGATTTATAAGTATCTTCTTATTACAAATTTAATTGGATTGGTATTACAATTCTTATGTGATTTTGTATCATATAAATATGATATTGTTCCACATATAATAAGTGATTTTATTTTAAGAATATACCTTGTATATTTTATAATATTTATATCTTTATTAATTATTTATTTAATAGAAATATCTTTTAAATATAAGAAGATTGCTACTACTATTACATTAATAATGGATTTGATAATGAGTATCTTGATTTTTATACTTCCTTATAGTTTATATAGAGATGTCAGTCAAAAAATTTATTATACATATGGAACAGCAGTTCAAATTGTTTTTTGTCTATCTGCTACATTAAGTGTAATTATTTTTATAATTTTAATTTTAAAGAGAAAAAATGATAAATTAAATAAAAAAGTTATTCCTATTTGGATCTATTTAGTTTTAGGTATGATAACTATGTTTATTCAGATGAAACATCCTGAATTAGTAATAACAACAGCTATGGAAAGTTTAATATGTTGTCTTATGTATTTCACAATTGAAAACCCAGATTTGAAAACAATAGAAGAATTAAATTCAGCAAAGGATCAGGCAGAGAAAGCAAATAGAGCGAAGAGTGATTTCTTAAGCAGTATGTCACATGAAATAAGAACACCACTTAATGCTATAGTTGGTCTTTCAGAAGATATGCAAAGTAGAAGTAATTGTCCAGAAGATATGAAACAAGATTTAGATGATGTAGTTAATGCATCAAAAACATTACTTGAAATAGTTGGTAATATAATAGATATAAATAAAATAGAAAGTGAAAAGATGGAAATAGTAGAAGTTCCATATAATTTTAAAGAAGAAATAGAGACACTTTCAAGAATTTGTTGTACAAGAATAGGTGAAAAACCAATTGAGTTTCATCTTAATATGGCAGAAGATATACCATATGAATTAATAGGTGATAAAACTCATATAAAACAAATTGTTAATAATTTACTTACTAATGCAATAAAATATACTGAAAAAGGTAATATAAATTTAAATATAAGATGTATTAATAAAGGAAATGTATGCACGTTATTTATAACAGTACAAGATACTGGGCGTGGTATTAAGAAAGAAGATATTGATAAATTATTTACTAAATTTGAAAGACTTGATGTTGAAAAAAATACAACTACTGAAGGTACTGGTTTAGGTCTTGCAATAACAAAACACTTAGTAAATACAATGGGTGGTAAAATAAATGTACAAAGTATTTATAAGAGTGGTTCTATATTTATGGTAACAATACCACAAAAGATAAGTAAGATGAGCGATACAAGTATTAAGACAAATGTATCAAAAGAAATAACTAATGATGTAGATTATTCAAATATGACTATCTTAGTAGTAGATGATAATAAACTTAATATAAAAGAGGAGAGAGAATATGAGTAATAATTTATTTATACAGTCCCTACTAATTACGTTAGTAGCATTTGTTGGATATATGCATTGCTTCTGGGGATCAACAATGAATAATAGACCGATAATTGTTGCTCCTTTAGTTGGTTTGGTTTTAGGAGATTTAAAAACAGGTATTATGGTAGGTGCAACCTTAGAATTGATTTTCTTGGGAGCTGTTCCGATTGGGGCAAGTAATCCGCCTGATATCACTTCAGGTGCAATAATTGGTACTTCATTCGTAATTTTAACTGGACAAAAAGTAGGGGCTGCGGTTGCACTAGCTGTTCCAGTTGCAACATTAGTTTTATTGTTCGACAACTTGCAGATGATGTTTACATTAACATGGGCT
>OIZL01000887.1_pt1 | contig 19015 bp, 15 predicted proteins | sample 1588541 | NCBI WGS metagenome assembly OIZL01 (sample SAMN03283285) | human gut metagenome | biome: human-associated habitat; material: feces | host: Homo sapiens | place: Peru | collected 2012 | reverse complement strand
TTTACAGACTCAAGCCACCAATTCATTTCACTGGTTCTATTTTTCTTTATTGCTCCTTCATAATTACTTGTGGTAACTCCCGAATTTTTATAATATTCTAATTGTCTTGTTACATCTCTTGCTGTGTCAGAATCTATTGTATGAGAACTTCCTTGTGCCCATACTTCTGCTGTACTTAATAAGTATAATTTATCTGTCGAAGTAAAATTTTCTTCTCCACTTGTACTTCCATGACCTGACACTACCGTTGTATCTATTATTTTGCTTTTCAAAATATATGGTAATGAATTATATATGTCTGTATTTACAAAAGTATACATATTTGAAGCTGGCCAACCTCCTACATTTGTATTAGTATCATTCATTTTATGTGTTGTTATTATATCAGCAAATTCAACTACAAATCCACATGCTGTTTGTGAGAAACCTGTTCCTGAACATTCACTTGGTGTTGATGTGTTTGCTATTCTCACAGTATGTGTTCCATATGTACCAAGATTTACTATTTTAGTGTCTCCTACATTATATTTACTTATATTATTATTTTTAACAGCATTTGCTATTGTTGCCCATGAATCACTAGAGAATAAATATGGTTCAACTGGCTTATCAGCGATGTCAGTGAAGTATCCCGGATTGTTTGTACCTTTATCTATACGAGCATATGTTTTATCAGTTTTAGTCGAATCATATGTTGTTCCCGCTCCACCTACTAGATTAGTGCAATCACCAAACATAAAATCATTAGATGTCACGGCATTAACGCTAAATCTATCACTTACATATATAGTTTCTAACTTGCTTGATAGGAAAAACATATCACTCATATTTATTACTTTACTAGTATCAAAGCTACTTAAATCCAATATCGTAACTTTACTATTGCGAAACATATTCCACATATTTGTAACATTAGATGTATCAAAGTTACTTACATCTAATACTTCAATTTGCGAATTTGCAAACATATCGCTCATATCTGTAACCTTAGTAGTATTAAAGTTGTTCAAATTCAATTTCTTAATTTTACTGCTTTGAAACATAGTATGCATATCTGTAACATTACTTGTATTAAAATTATCAATATTTAATTCAATAAGTTCGTTTTCGGCAAACATCCAGTTCATATTTGTTACTTTGCTTGTATTAAAACTAGTTAAATTCACAGAAGTAGCCTTGCTGTTATCAAATACTTCTTCCATATTTGTTACATTGCTTGTATTAAAATTACTTAAATCTAGTGATGATACTTGACTATTATAGAACATATATGCCATTGATATAACTGGTTTATTATTTATATAAGTACAAAAGCTGCTTGTTACTACATCAGTACTAGCTCTATCAGTTAATTGTACACCCCAGCCATCTTCGCTTATATTCCTCCATACAAGTTCTGTTTCCTCAGGTTCATCACCCTGTTGCATATACCTATAAGTATATTGTCCATTTACATACTCTGCTCCTTGTGTTAGTTCTCCATCAAATGTACAGTAAATTGTCTTTGCTGAAGATTCTGTTAAGCCAAGTTTTCCTTTGAATGATTTGTTTTTATTATAATTTTGAAGTTTACCTGTATCAATAAACGTTATTTTGACTTCGTACTCTTGTGTATAGCCTGGCTTTATTGGAATGTTTGATGTGATATTACCTTCTTTAACTGTTTTCTTTGATATTGTGCTACATGTTCCATCTTCAGTATTACTTGAATTTAGATTTTTACATGTTCCGTCGATTACAAGTTCATTATTCGTAATTTCATTTAGAAGTTCTTGCCATACAATATTATAGCTTACTTCTTTTGTACCAGTGTTCTTTACTGATATTGTTTTTGTAATTGAATCGCCTGGAAATGCTCCATCAAGCGATACTTCATTATCATCAGTAAACACTAATTCTAAATCACCTGTTGTTATTTTAGTATCTTTTGCTTTATCATTTCCAATTATATTTAGTGAAAAAAATGCTAGTGAAACACCTACTACTGCGAACAGTATTGATATCACTAGCAATATATACATTTTTTTATCTTTCATAATGATCACACTTCCTTATATTGTAATCATTATATCAAAAATTACCCCCCGCAAGCGAACAATTGTTCTACTTTGTTACATTGAATCTAAACAAGCAAATATCTCCATCTTGCATTACATAATCTTTTCCTTCTAGTCTTGCTCTGCCTGCTTCTTTGACTCTTTGTTCATTTCCGTATTTTATTAAGTCATCATAACTCATTACTTCTGCTTTAATGAATCCTTTTTCAAAATCAGTATGTATAAGACCAGCACATTCTGGAGCTTTCATTCCATCTTTAAAAGTCCATGCTCTTACTTCATCTTTACCTACTGTGAAGAAAGTTTTAAGTCCAAGTAAATGATATGTATTATGAATTAGTTGGTCAAGACCACTATTTTGAATACCTAAATCTCTTAAAAATTCTTTTTTATCTTCTTCATCAAGTTCAGTAAGTTCACTTTCTATTTTAGCAGACATAAGTACTACTGATGATTTTTCACTTGCTGCATATTCACGTACTGAATTTACATAAGGATTATCATTTCCTACTAAATCTTCTTCACTTACATTTGCTAAATATATAAATGGCTTATTAGTTATAAGATTATATGTTTTGATAAGTTTTGTTTCTTTTTCATCAAATTCTTCAAGTCTTAACATCTTTCCTTGACTTAGTATATCTTTTAATTTCTTTAAAAGAGAAACTTCATAAAGACCTTCTTTGTCATTTGAAGTTGTAGCCTTCTTTTCAATCTTATTAAGTCTATTTTCAACTATTTCAAGGTCACTTAATATAAGCTCATAGTTTACTATTTCTATATCTCTTTTTGGATCAATAGTTCCTTCTACATGAATTATATCTTTATTTTCAAAACATCTTACTACTTGTACTATAGCATCAACTTCTCTTATATTAGCTAGAAACTTATTACCTAACCCTTCACCAGTAGAAGCTCCTTTTACTAGTCCTGCTATATCAATAAATTCATATTGTGTTGGTATTAACCTTTCTGGTTTATATAATTCATTTAATGTTTCTAATCTTTTATCTGGTACAGTAACTATTCCCACATTTGGATCAATTGTCGCAAATGGATAGTTTGCTGCTAAAATATTTTTCTTTGTAATAGCATTAAATAATGTACTTTTTCCTACATTAGGTAATCCTATTATTCCTGCTTTAAGCGCCATAAATCACCCCTGGGTAAGACCCTATACCTATTGGAAGACCAATTAGATACCATCCTATTAAAATTAATATCCATATTATACTAATATATGTTGCATAAGGTACCATATATTTTGTACAACCTGATATTGTTGTTGTTTCATTTGTATTATATTTTTCCATAAATGCTATGTAAACTGCAAAGTATAAGAACAATGGTGTAAGTCCATTTGTTAATGATTCAGCAGCCACAAAAGTCACTTGTGAAAATTCTGGACTTATACTTGCATTCATAAATAATGTTACAAGTGAACCTGATAATATTTGCCACTTGCTTAGTGAGCCCGGTAAAAATAGATTACCTATTCCTACTAAAATAACTGTCATTAATATAAGTGGTGCTCCTGTAAAGTTAAGTCCACCTATTATTTTAGAAATAGATGCTACTATTACAGTACCAATTTGACTTTCTTCAAATACATTTATGAATAATGATGCAAAGAATAATAATACTAGAATACTTCCTATGTCATCAAGTGAGTATCCTAAACTTTCTGTTACATCTTTACTATTTTTTATCGTTTTTGTCATAAGACCATATCCATAACCAACTATTACGAATAACATTGTTACTATGAATATAAATCCTTTATTAAATAATGAATTTGCTCCAAAAAGCATATCAATATATTTTGTAGCCCCTCTATCAAGTAAAGCTCCTGATAATGGTAATCCTGGTATTATCATATAAACTATTAATAATGTATATAATATACCTGCTCCGAGTCCTATAATTAATCCTCTAAGTTCTTTATTTGTTATTTTCAATTCTTCTTCTGTACTTTCATATCTTGGAAGTCTTGGCATAATTTTCTTTTCAGTTACTGTCGTAAATACAATTGATACAATTATAAGTGCTAGTATCATTATAAATAATGAAAAGAATGTTCCAATCGCATAATTTTGATCTAATGTATGTGCTGCATTTAATGTAAGTTCTAAAAGTGAACTATCATTTGCTGATAAAAATACATTAATACCTGCTCCAAAAGAAAGAGATGCGAATGTTGCTATAATTCCTCCAAGTGGATTACGTCTACCATACTTAAATAATAAGGCTCCAAGAGGTAACATTACAACAAATCCTATATTTCCAAGTAATGAAAATATTAAACATAAGAATACTAATATAAATGTTATTGTATTCTTTTTTGAATTTCTTGTTAACATTGTAAAAAATGTCTTTAAGAATCCTGTTTTTTCTAATATACCTATACCTATTAACACTATTATTAATGCACCTAGTGGTTCAAAGTTAACAAATCCACTTACTGCTGTTGTTACAATATGTTTAATACCTGATGTACTAAATAGACTCTTTACTTCTACTACATTATTTACAAGTTCACCAGTTACTTTATTAACTGAAGTATACTCTGATTGTATATTTAATAGATGTAAGAATCCACTAATCAATATTGTAGCAAATATAAGAATAATAAATGATACTATAGGACTTAATTTCTTTTTTGTTTTGAACATTAATATTCCTCTACTTTCTTAAGTTTTTTATCAAACTCTATTCTATCCATCATTATACTTCTACCACATTTAATACATTTTATTTTTATATCAACACCAACTCTTGTTATTTCCCAAAGGTTAGTTCCACATGGATGTGGTTTTCTCATAATGACTTTACTACCTATTTTATACTCTTTATTCATATTAATCAACATTCACTTCTACTTTTAATATTTCAAGTATTCTTTCTAAATCTTTTTCACTATTAAAAGGTATAACTATTTTTTTATTTTTAATTCTCACTCTATTACCTATTTTATCAGTAAATGCTTCTTCTACATAGTTATAACTATTTTCACTTTTTATTTTAACTATTGCATTTTTTCTTTTATAATCAGGATTTTGTACTAAGTTTTCTAATTCTCTTACTGATAAATGATTTAATTTTATTTTTTCAGCAAGTTCTGTTATTAATTCTTCATTTTCTAATTTACTTAATATTTTAGCGTGTCCTGCACTTATTAATCCATGTAGTATATCATTTTTTACTGATTCTGGAAGACTTAAAAGACCGACCATATTTGTTATATATGTTCTACTTTTTCCTATTTTATTTGCTAGTTCTTCTTGTGTTACATTAAGTACTTTTAATAAGTTAGAATATGCTTCTGCTTCTTCTATTGCTGTTAAGTTTTCTCTTTGAATATTTTCAAGAAGTGCTATCTGCATCATTTCACTATCAGTAAATTCTTTTATAATTGCTGGTATTGTTTCTAAGCCAGCTAGTTCACTTGCTTTCTTTCTTCTTTCTCCAGCAACAATTTCGTAACCTTTAATACTTTTAGTAACGATAATAGGTTCTAGTACTCCATATTCTTTAATTGAATTAGCAAGTTCTACTAATTTTTCTTGATCAAATTTTTGTCTTGGTTGATATGGATTACTGCGAAGTTCTGATAATTTTACCTCCACAATGTCATCTTTGGGTGTATTTTCTACTATTTCTTCAATTGGATCAATTGGTCCGCTATAAAGAGACTCGTTACTAAATAATTGTTCTAATCCCTTTCCTAATGCTTTTCTCTTATTTGTTTCCATTTCTATCAATCACCTCTTTAGCTAAATTTAGATAAGCTAGTGCTCCTTTACTTTTTGGATCATATTCTATAATTGGTTTTCCATGTGATGGAGCTTCTACTAATTTTACTAATCTTGGAATAATTGTACTAAATACTTTTTCATTAAAGAATTTACGAACATCTTCTACTACTTCTAGTCCTAGTAATGTTCTTCCATCTAGCATTGTTAGAAGTACTCCCTCTATATCTAGTGCTGGGTTAATTTTCTTTTGTATTTGAAGTATTGTATGAAGAAGTTGATTAACTCCATCTAAACTATAAAATTCACATTGAATTGGTATTATTACTGAATCAGATGCCGCTAGAGCATTAACTGTTAATGTTCCTAAACTAGGTAAACAATCTATAATAATGAAATCATATCTATCTCTTATTGTATTTAATTGTTGTTTTAATTGTTCAGTTATTATAAATTCTTTATCTTGAAATCCTATTTGAAATAATTCCATTTCTGCACCTGCTAAATCTATAACAGATGGTACTATACTTAAGTTTTTAAATGGTGTTTTATATATAGCTTCTTTTATTTCACAATCTCCAACTATTACATTATATATACTCTTTTTTATTTTTGATCTATCTATACCAAGTCCTGTAGTACTATTACTTTGAGGATCAAGGTCTATTAATAAAACTTTTTTCCCTAGATGTCCTAGTGAACTGGATAAGTTAATACTTGTCGTTGTCTTGCCTACGCCACCTTTTTGGTTTACTAATGATATTACTTTTCCCACGTCTATTTACCTCTCTATCTATTCAATATTTTAACATATAATATTACTTTTTTAAACAAGAAAAAAACTATTTTTGTAATTTAATAGTCTTTTCACATTTTTTTAATAGTTCATTTCTTATATAAATTATAGACTCTCTTATATCTTCAGTAGTTGGAATACTTTTAAATATAAGATTTAAACTTTCTAAATGTTCATTATTATTAATAAGTCTATTTAATTCTTGTAAGTCTTCTATAGTAATAAGTCCTAATTTATAATAATGATATATTTGTATTGCTAGTGTTTCTCCTGTTAAATATATTATTTTAGCAGATAAGTCATAAAAGTTTTTAGATGCGTCTTCACTATTCTCATCTAAAGTTGTTAACATAAATGATTTACTTCTTTCACTTTCATATTCTTTTATTACATTTAACATTGCATTTGATTTATCTTTTATACTAAGTAATCTAAGTGCTATTGGAGAAGATAAATATTCTTCATATAATTTATTTTGTTTTAAATAGTCGTAAAATAACATTTCATGTGATATTGATATTGCTTCTGTAAGTAAGAATCCATCTACTGAAACTCCATTTAGGCAAACTATATAATGCATAAATTCATGTACTATAGTAAAAGCATCATTTATATCATGATAAAGTGGTATATTTATTGTATGATTACCATCATGTCTTGCATAATAGGCTTCATCACCATATTCTTTAAGCTTTTTTTCATCAGTTATATCATATATATTAATAACACCATTATTTATAAGTTCTTCTAATAATCTTGAATATGCTGGATTAATGTCTTTTAAGAAATCTTTTACTATTTTAAGTGTTTCATTAAGTGACATATAATTTATTTTATTTCTTTTTTCTACTAATTCATCCTGATAATCTTTACATTCACTATATATAATACGTGATACATTCTTATAGTAATCTATATTATTAAAAAGTAATTTTAGTATTTCAGAATCTTTATGAAATAAAAGTACATTTGTAAGTAATCTTTTCATATATACCTATTTGCCTTTCTATTAACTTTGTATTCTAGCATATATTAACTTTATTTAAAAGAAAAATTGCATTCAAAAACTATGAATTATTTTTTCATAGTTTTCTTTGTATTATCTAATATATCTCTTGCAGCTACTAATCCTGTTGCGGCAGCTGTTACTATGTTACCTGCTTTACCAGCACCATCACCTATAAAGTATATATCATAATCTTCTAATTTAAATTTATTATTTGTTGTTATTTCATTACTAAAGAATTTTATTTCTGGTCCATAAAGTAATGTTTCATCATTATTAACACCTGGTATTATTTTATCAAGTTTCTCTAGTCCTTCTAATATATTTGTTATTATTCTATGAGGTAGTATTAATGCAAGGTCTCCTGCTACACAATCTTTAAGTGTTGGTTCAATAAATCCTTTATTAATTCTTTTCCATTCACTTCTTCTACCTTTTTTAAGGTCACGTAATGATTGTATAATTGGTTTGCCATCTCCTAGAACATTCGCTATTCTAGCAATACTTTCTCCATAAAGTCTAGTATTTGTAGCTGGCTCTGTAAGACCTACCTTACTTATAAATGCAAAGTTTGAATTGTTAGATTTTATATCTTTTAATGAGTGTCCATTAACGCATATGAATCCATAATAATTTTCTTTGGCTACGAATCCTCCTGGATTAGTACAAAATGTTCTTATTTCATCACTATAAGTATCTGTTTTAATAAATATAGTTGGATCATATATAACATTTGTAATATCTTCGAGTATTTCTTTACGTACTTCTACTCTTACTCCTATTTCTATACTTTGGCTAGTATACGGAATATTGTATTTATCAGATAACTCTTGTATCCATTTAGCACCAGTTCTTCCAGGAGCAACTACTACTTTAGAAGATTCTATTTCTTCACCTTTTTCAAATATTATTTTATGTTTATTTTTAGATTCACTTTGTATGTCAATTACATTAGCATTTTCATATATTTCTACTCCATGACTTTCTAAATAATCAGTAAATTCTTTAATATATGTTGGTAATTTATCACTTCCTAAATGTTTTTGTTTTATAAGAAGAAGTCTTGCTCCTGTTTTAGCAACTTCTTTTTTTAATTGAAATGCTTCATCTAAGTTAGATGGATATACTTCACTATCCATATGGAATTTATTAAATATTTTTTCAGTATCATCTATTAAATTATATGCTTCACTTTCACTCATGTATTTAAATAAATCACTTTTACCTAATTTAGGAATAAAATTAAGTTTTCCATCAGAGAAAGTTCCAGCACCTCCATATCCAGATAATATTTGGCATACTTTACAATTAACACATTTTCCACCATTAACTTTCATTGGACACATTCTTGTTTCTGCTTTGTGTCCTTTATCAATTAAAGCTACTTTTAAATCCTTATTGTTTTGAATTAATTCATAAGCACAAAATAATCCTCCAGGACCTGCACCTATTATTGCTACATCATATTTTTTCATATATTCTCCTTACTTTGATTCTTTTTCAAGTTCTCTATATGCTACTTTACCTACTAATGTTTTAGGAAGTGATTCTCTAAATTCATATACTGCAGGTAATGAATATCTTGCTAAATTCTTTTCACAATGAAGTCTTATACTTTTTTCAACATCTTTACTAGGTTTAACTCCATCTTTAAGCACAATATATGCTTTTGCTACCTGTACCTTTTTAGGATGAGGAATACCTATTACTGTACTTGTAAACACATCAGGATGACTATTTATTATTGTTTCTATATAACTTGGATATAAATTATATCCATTAGAAATTATTATTCTTTTAACTCTTTGTTTAAAATATACAAATCCATCTTTATCCATAGAGCCAACATCTCCAGTATGAAGCCAAGTTCTACCATCTTCATGTATTTGTAATGTTTGAATAGTTTCTTCTAGGTTATTTAAGTATCCCATCATAACAGTTGGGCCGCTTATACATATTTCTCCATCTTCTCCATATGGCACTTCATCATGAGTTCCAACTCTTACTACTTTTATATATGTATCAGGAAATGGTACTCCTATTGAACTTTCTCTATATTCACCTGTAGGTGTAACACATATCGCAGCACTTGCTTCAGTAAGGCCATAACCAACTCTTATTTCAGCATTACTTCCATGTTCACGAAAATATGTATCAACTTTATTCTTCAAATCTTTTGACATAAAGTCTCCACCACTTATCGCACTCTTAAGTTTTGATAAATCATTTTTTCCCATCGATGTTTTAGTAAGTGATTCAAATAATGATGGAACTCCACATACAATTGATATTTTATGTTTATGAAGTAGCTTTCCAAAATCTTTAGGATTAAAATTTGGTACTAATACTACTCTCATACCACAACCAAGTGTTGTATGTATACATACTCCAAGACCAAATCCATGAAATATTGGAAGTATCGCAAGTATAGATTCACCTTCACCTGACTGCTCTATCATTTTATGGCAACTAAGTGCTAAAGCATTAAAATTCATATTAGTAAGTAATATTCCTTTTGGATCACCACTAGTTCCTCCACTATAAAGTATAACCGCAGGATCATTTGCTCCTTTTAAACATGCTATTTCACCTTGATAATCGTATCCATAATTTATAAATTCATTCCAAGTCATTATATCATCAGTTAATTCTATTTTAGGGACTGTACCTCTATTTTTAAATTTATATAAGAATTTTTTTATTGTTTTTAAACTGTCGCCAGCTGATGCGATAACTATCTTTTTAATGCATGTATTGTCTACTATATTATGAACTTTATCATATACTAAATCTAATGATAAAAGAAATGTTGCTCCTGAACCATTAACATAATTTTGAATTTCTTTTTCTGCTGATAATGGATGTATTAATGAAACTAATGCTCCTACCATATTTGCTGCATAAAACATAAGTATTGCTTCTGGTGTATTAGGCATACATATAGCAATAGTATCTCCTTCCTTTACACCTTGACTCTTTAATGATTTTGCTGTATCTCTTATCATTTCATAGAATGTTCTATATGTATATGTTCTTCCATAATATTCTATTGCTATATTTTCAGGATATCTTGCTACTGCTTCTAAAAAGTATCCTACCATTGTACCTTTAGGATAATTTAAATGTGCTGGTACTCCTTCTTTATAGTATTTTAGCCATGGTGTTTTTATATTATTTTTCTTATTAAGTTTTTCTTCTTTTTTAATTTCTTTTTTGAAGTTTTTCTCTTCAATTTTTTTAAGTTTTTCTTGTTTTTTTAATTCTTTCTTTTCTTCTTTACTCATCAATTTCGATTCTTGCATCTGCTCTATCCTCCAGTAATTCAGGGTTATCAAGTATATATTCTAACACTTTAATTGATTTAGCGAAATAGTATCCATCAGCAATTCTTTCATCCATATTAACTCCAAAATCACATACATCTATTATTTTCTCTTTGCCATCTTTATCAATTACTTTAGATTTATGTATCATTCCCATCGTTGCTATTATAGAACTTGTACCAAAGTTTACAATGTTATGATATATAGAACCAATCTTAAAGTTGCCTAAGTTAGATAAGATAACGCTACTATAATATAAATTATCTTTAGTAATAGATTCAGGCAACCATCCATGTTTATCTAAAAATTTAAGTGTTCCTGTTACTATCATTCTTATTAGTTTAGGAAGTTTACCTACTACATCAACTATATTGTTTGTATTTTCTTTCTTTTCACCTTTTTTACTATTTCTTATTTTAGCAACTCTTTTAGTAATTTTATCTCTTAATGTAAATATATTATCATCTTTATCTACTTTTATATTTATCATTACTTCTTCAGAGTCTTCTTCAAACGCTATTTTAGCTACGAATGCTATTATAACATCATTTCTATCATAAAAAGTTCTGTTTGCTACAAATCTATTTAAAAGAGGTTTATTGTATATTGTTTTAGCAAAAGCCATTGCAAAAGCATGAAAGTATGTAATCTTATTATCAGGATGTTCTTTCTTATATTTTTCTACGTATTTTATTAATTTAGTAACATCTATTTCTTTATTCATATAAACATCACTATCACATCTTTCAGGCTTAATATCTATCATTACATTATGTAATCCATCAAGATTTCTTACCTTTTTAGCATCTTTTCTATCGCCTAATTTTCTCATAATACACCTCATTCTACATACTTAATTATAAAGAAAAAGTGATGATATTGCAAACAAAGTTAAAAATATGTGTAAAATTTAAAAATAAAAATTTGTTTTAAAAACCTATAATTCAATTTTGAAGACTATTTTATATTTAATAATTGTATTTTGAGATAGACTATTAACTATATTATTTAATTTTGACATATGCTTTTGAACCTAAAATTGAGTTTTAGGTAATTTGATTTAATATTTTATATATGTTAGAGTACTTTTGAAGTGCTTAGGCTAGGCGTCTCCACTCTTATATCGTAAAAGATTTAATGAAGGTAGAAAAATTATGAATAAGAAAGATTTATTAATTTTCATTCAAGACATAATTATCATTTTATTAATCATTTTTGGTTAATAAAAAATAAAATAAATTTCAAGAAAAAAGACTGTATCAAAATCACTTTGTTTTATCAGCCTACTTTATTTCTATTATAAAAATCAAATCGGATTTAATTTTTTCATGTTCTAAATTAATTTCTATTTGATAGTAACCTTTTTTAGTTATTAAATGCGTAATATTTTTTTGAAATTCACCATCATAAATCAAATTATTTGTTAATCCTTGACTAGAACCACCATATATTTTCATCTTTTTTAATGAAATATTGTTAATTTCTTTCATAATTGGATGATTGTAATTATTACAACTAATGCTTCTTTCTTTACCTGTTAAATTTGAAAAGCAATAGTAACCCTTAATATCCATGTTGATTTCTTCACCATATTGTATTGTGAATTTTGAAGGTTCTGTAAATACATGTGCTGTTGAAACAATTGAAAACGTATTAGGCACTATTGTAAAAATTTTTTGAATCTCCATATTCATTCCTTTTAAATCATTATTAACTTCTAACTTGTATATTGGATTATCATATGGAACTTTAAATTTTAGATATAAGTGTCCCCAAAGAACCTTTATAAATATAAACAATACTAATACTAGTATAATACATATAAATATCTTTTTTCTCATTTTATACACCTTACCTTTGAACACACCATTATATCACTTATATTTTACCATTCAATATTATTTATAATATCAACAATAATCAATTAAATTTTAATATTTATATTATTTTAAAATTAAACATCAAATATGATTTTCTTTCTATAAAAAGAAGATTTATTTCTTTCTTTCAAACTAACAATAGATTAGATTTTAGGCAAAAAACAATTTCAAATTGTAGCGTCTAGCCATCAGTAGCTCTGCACCTTATTAAATATATATTATTATGAATATATTAGAATATCAGCATATATCCATAATATAAACAGAATAACAATATCATTATTATACCTTCTTTTCTTGATAATACTTTATCATTTTTTGAAAAGAAATATAATACTGAAACAGCAAGTTGTACCGCTAAAACATCGATAAGTGAAAATGATACTGATGAAAATCCACCATAAACTAGAAGTGGAAGTCCTAAAACTATTCCTATATTAAATATATTTGTTCCAATTATATTACCAAGTGCTATATCAAATTCGCCTTTCTTTGAAGCAACAACTGTCATAGTCATTTCAGGAAGAGATGTTCCAATAACAACTACTGTCATAGTTATAAACTTAGTACTAACATTAAGTGCCTCTGCTAAAACTTTAGCATTATCAACAACTAAATCACTAGCAAGTATTATTCCAACACAACAACCTACTACTAAAATAATTGAAGTAAGCATATTAAATTGTGGCTTATTACTTTCAAAAAGTCCTTGTTTAGATTTAACAACTGATACTATATAAAATATAAATAATAGGAAAAAGAATATAAATAATATACCATCTGATCTACTTAATATAAAACTATCAGGAGTTCTACCTATATAATGTGAAATTATTGATAAAGAAAACATTGTAGTTACTACAAGTAATATTGGTAATTCTTTTTTAGTTACTTCTTTTTTTACTTTTATTGGACATATTGTAGCGGCTAATCCTATTATTAACAAGATATTAACAACGTTACTTCCTAGTACATTAGCAAGTGCTATATCACCAGAGCCTCCTCTTATACTTTGAAATGAAATAGCAAGTTCTGGAGCACAAGTACCAAAAGCCGCAACCGTAAGTGCTATCATCATTTTTGACATCTTAAAATTAGTAGCAATTGAACTAACTGCATCTACAAATATATCTGAACATTTTATTAATACATAAAATCCTATTAACAATAATATTATCGAAACTACTATTTCCATCTTTATTCCCCTATTCTATAATTATTATAATATATAAATTATATTTTTACAATTTAAAACTAGATTATTCATCTAGTTCTTCAAGTTCATTTGGTTCTATGTTATTTTCAAATAGTTTTTCTATATTTTTAGTTGGAAGTAACATATCATTATTTTTATTAATTTTTATTTCAAATTTTTTAGATTTATGAGTAAGTTCATCTCCATCTATACACCATGATGGTGGAACCTCATCAAACTCTAAATTTATATTATCAGTTTTATAATATTTAAATACCGGAATATCTTCAAGTTTTCTATGTGTTAAATAATGAACTGCTCTTATAATGTCCCATTTATTTTTTATATCACAAAGTAATACTTCAAATTTATTATCATCTAGTTTAACATCATCATATATATTATTAACACCACCAACTCTATTTGAATTAGTTATAAATATGAATGAGAATCTATCTTCATGTGTTTCACCATTTACTGTGTATTTTACATTATAAAATTGTAATTTTTGTTTTAATTGTTTTATACCATATATAGCATAAGCAAATTTACCATATTTTTCTTTTAGCTTTCTAGGTGTACTATAAGAAATATCTACCCATGCGCCTATACATGCTACATATACAAAAGGATTACCATTTAAAAGGCATACATCTATATTCTTTCTTGCTCCATTCAAAAGCATAACTAAATTTCTTGTAGTACTTCCAGTAAGTCCATACATATGAGCAACATCATTAACACTACCAAGTGGAAGATGACCAAGTAATAATGGCTTACTTCTTTCTATGTTACCAGATATTACCTCATTTAAAGTTCCATCTCCTCCAGCACATATAAGTAAATCTACATCTTTTAATTTTTTAGTTATTTCTTTCGCATGGCCTTTATATTCAGTATAAATTATTTCTACTTCATAACCATAATTTTCAAATATTTTGTATAACTTCTTAATATCATTTCTGTTTGTTAATTTACCACTATTTGGATTGTAAATTAATACACATTTCATCATATTATCATTCCTTTGTATAATTTTATTATATCATCCTTAAAAATATAAGTAAACTTGTGTTTTTTCAAAATGTAAAGCATATAATATCAATTTTGGTTTATAATAATATTATGAAGAAGTTTAGAAATAAGAAAAAATATATAAATAATAAAAAGAATGATAATAAGAAATTTAATATTGTTAGTGTTATCTCTATGGTATTAATTGTTTTAATATGTTCTAGTATACTTGTTTTTGTCGGATTCTCTATGTATATTTATATGAATGCTCCTGAATTTGATACATCATTACTTTATAAAAATGAATCATCTAATATATATGATAATAAAGGTGATTTGATTGCTAGTATAGGCAGTGAGAAAAGACAAATTGTTAAATATGATGAACTTCCAGAAGTACTTATTGATGCGATTGTTGCAACTGAAGACTCAAGATTTTTCATTCATGATGGTGTTGATATATATAGATTTACTAAAGCAGGACTTGGTTATTTAACTGGTACTAATGAAGGTGGGGCTTCTACTTTAACAATGCAAATATCTAAAAATACTTTTACTAGTACCAAAGCAGATGGTTTTAAAGGACTTGTTCGTAAGTTTACTGATATATATATGTCTATCTTTAATATTGAAAAAGATTATTCTAAAGAAGAAATTATGGAATTTTATGTCAATTCTCCATATTTAGGTGCTGGTAGTTATGGAGTTGTTACTGCTGCTAAAACATATTTTAATAAAGATATTAGTAATTTAACACTTGTTGAAGCGGCTATGATTGCTGGTATGTTTCAGGCACCAGGTGAATATGACCCATACGTTAATCCTGAAAAAACAAATGTAAGAAAAAATGAAGTAATTGATTTAATGTATAGACATGGATATATTACTGAAAGTGAAATGGACGCTGCTAAACGTAAAGATATAAGTGAAATAATTGTTAAAAATAATACTAATATTAATAAATATCAAGGATTTATTGATACAGTTGTTCAGGAAGTGATTGATAGAACTGGTGATAATCCATATCTTGTATCAATGGATATATATTCTACGATGGATGCTAGTAAACAAGATGTAATAAATAATTTTTATAAGAACCATAAGTTTAAAGATGACAAAGTTCAAGTAGGAATTGGTATTGTTGATAATAAAACTGGAGCTATTATTGCTGTTGGTGCAGGTAGACATAAAAATAGTGAAATGAGTTTAAATTATGCCACTCAAATAAAAAGACATCCTGGAAGTACTGCAAAGCCATTATTTGATTATGGACCTGGTATGGAATATAAAAACTGGTCAACATATACTCCATTTGTTGATAAGCCTGTTAGTTATACTGGTGGTGGAGTTATGAGAAATGTTGATGGACGTTATCAAGGTTTCTTAACTCTTGAACAATGTTTAGTTAGATCAAGAAATACATGTGCTCTTCAAGCATTTCAAAAATTAAATAATAAACAAATTAATTCATTTGTAACATCACTTGGTATTGTTCCTGAATATTTAGGTGGCAATAATTATATAAATGAAGCACATTCTATTGGTGGATTTACTGGTGTAAGTCCTGTACAACTTGCTTCTGCTTATTCTGCTTTTGGTAACGAAGGCAATTATACTGAAGCACATAGTATAAATAAAATTGTATATAAAACAGGTGGTAAAGAAGATGTCCACGAATTTAATTTTGAAACTAAAAATGTTATGAGTGACACAACTGCTTATATGATTGCTTATATGCTTAAGAAAGTAACTAGTTCATCTGTTAAAGTTAAGGGAACAGATATATCAACAAAAACTGGTACTAGTAGTTATGATGAGGCTGCTTTAAAGAAATTAAAATTATCAAGAAATGTTATTCAAGATGCATGGACTGTTACTTTTAGTCCTGATTATAGTGTTGCGATATGGTATGGATATGATAATTTAACAAAGAAAACTTATAATACAGCAAATCATGCCTGGGCTGAGAGAACTAAAATTCAAAAAGAAATTGTTAACAATGTAATGGAAGAAAATAGTAGATTTGAAAGACCTTCTGGAATAGTTGCATCAAAAGTAGTAGTTGGAAGTAATCCTCCAATGTTACCTAATGGAACTACTCCATCATCTAAAATACAAACACATTTATTTAAAAAAGGAACACAACCTACTAAAGTATATCCAGTGTATGTTAAACCTAAAGTTACAGAAGAAAATGAAGATGTAAAGATACCTGATGTTTTAGAACCTTAATATTTATTTTCTTCTTTTTATATTGTATAATTTTAGTATGAAGAAAAAGAAAATCAATAAAACTAATGTAGTATTATCTATATTGCTAGTTTTAAGTGCTAGTGTTTTTGTATATTCTCTTCTTAATATTAGAAATTGGAAAAAAGATAATGATGAAACTGAAAAAGAAGTAGAATCAATATATAAGACAGTTAGTGTTGAAGAAGTAACTGAAGGTGAAAATGTTAATCCTGAATCGCAAAAGAAAGAAAGTATTTATTGGAGTTATATAAAGATGAATATGATTAATGTTGACTTTACTGAATTATTAAAACAAAATAGTGATACTAAAGGTTGGATTCAAGTAAATGGTACTAATATTAATTATCCATTTGTTCAATCTAATGATAATGCTTATTATTTGAATCATTCTTTTACTAAAAAGAAAAATGAAGCTGGATGGGTATTCCTTGATTATAGAAATGATATTAATAATTTGGGAAAGAATAATATTATTTATGCTCATTCAAGACTTGATAAAACTATGTTTGGTTCACTTAAAAATATACTAAGTAATAATTGGTATAAAAATACTGATAATCATATTATTAAATTATCTACTGAAAAAGAAAACACTTTATGGCAAGTATTTAGTGTTTATCATATTAAAACAGAGAATTATTATATAACTACTGATTTTAGAGATGATGATGAATTTAAGACTTTTATTGATACCATTAGTAAAAGAAGTAAACTTAAATTTGATGCGAGTGTTGATGTTAATGATACTATTCTTACATTATCTACTTGTCGTGCTGGTGATGAAAAAGTTGTATTACATGCAAAACTAATTAAAAAAGAAGTTAGAAACTAGATTTCTAACTTTTATTCTACAATTTTGCTATATTCATTAGGTATTTTTAAATCAATATGAATTATTTCCTTAGTAATTGGATGTATAAATTTTATTTCATTTGCGAGTAACATCATTTTTCTATAGCCATCTTTTTTACCATATTTTCTATCTCCTAATATTGGCGTATTATTATCTTTCATATGTACTCTTATTTGATTTTTTCTACCTGTCTTAATATTTATTTTAAGTAATGAGTATTGTTTATTTGATTTAACTCTCACATAACTTGTTTCAGCATATTTACCACTTTTATCATTAGTACTGTAAGTATAAAGTGTTTTTGTTTCTTTTAGATAACTTTTAATTTCTCCTGATTTTTCTACTTTACCTTCTAGGAGTGCAACATAGTATCTTTTTACTTCATCCCAATTATTTTGTAATGTTTCTTTTATTTCTTGGGATTTTGCAAATATTACTAAGCCACTTGTTTCTTTATCGAGTCTATGAACAATAAAAATTCTATTATTTTTATGTTTCTTTTGTTCATATGTTAAAACTTCATGATACAGTGTTCTTAGTTTTTCTTTTTCAGTTGCGATTGTTAATAAATTATGTGGTTTATTCACAACTATTAAATACTTATCTTCATATACTATTTTTAATTTTTGCATATTTTCACGTCCTTAAATATTTTATCACAATTTAATAAAAGAACGAATAATTTTCGTTCTAATTTTTGTATATTTTAAATATTACTTGGTACATTGTTTCCAAATCAAATTCTTCTGTTTCGATTTTATAGCCATAACTTTCTATTATATCATTACAATCTCTAATTATTTTTATAACATCACGCATTTGACGTGGTCCTTGTTCTTCTGGCATCGTTGGTGTTGGTTCTTCATCTTCTTCGATAAATTCTACT
>OIZL01000886.1_pt1 | contig 19035 bp, 16 predicted proteins | sample 1588541 | NCBI WGS metagenome assembly OIZL01 (sample SAMN03283285) | human gut metagenome | biome: human-associated habitat; material: feces | host: Homo sapiens | place: Peru | collected 2012 | reverse complement strand
ATTTTCTCCGCGATTTACGGCTAAAACATTGACATCGGGGAAAATTAAGAGTAGAATATTTGAGTAAATATTTTTGGCTGTGAAGAGCAGAGCCGTTTATTCCGCTCGCAGAGAGGCGCGCCGGCATTATGCCGCTGTGAGGTGCGCCGTGTCAGGAAGTACGGCAGCCGGCTCGGAGCCTCCCGCGTTGAACGGGCGTAGCCTGCGTTAAGGGCAGCAGAGGGGTGCAGTTTTGTGCAATCCGGGTGGTACCGCGGCTTCGGCCGTCCCGGGCAGAACGGCATCTATTTTTATTTTTTAAGGAGTTGTTTATCATGGAATGGACGGGACTCAATGAACTCAGAGAGAAGTATCTGAGCTTTTTCGAGAGCAAGGGCCATCTTCGTCTGCCGAGCTTTTCGCTTGTGCCTCAGGGGGATAAGAGCCTGCTGCTCATCAACGCCGGCATGGCGCCGCTCAAGAAATACTTCACGGGCGAGCTGACACCGCCGAGAAAGCGCGTCACAACCTGCCAGAAGTGCATCAGAACGCCCGATATTGAGCGCGTCGGAATCACCGCGCGCCACGGCACTTTCTTTGAGATGCTCGGCAATTTCTCGTTCGGCGATTATTTCAAGCGCGAGGCGACCGCGTGGGCATGGGAGTTCTGCACCAAGGTGCTCGAGATGCCCGCGGATAAGATATATATCAGCGTCTATCAGGACGATGACGAGGCGTATGACATCTGGACAAAGGAGCTCGGTGTTTCGCCCGACCATATGGTTCGCCTCGGCAAAGAGGATAACTTCTGGGAGCACGGCGCAGGCCCCTGCGGTCCCTGCTCGGAGCTCTATTTCGACCGCGGCGAGAAGTACGGCTGCGGTTCTCCGACCTGCGGAGTCGGATGCGACTGCGACAGGTATGTTGAGTTCTGGAACCTCGTTTTCACCCAGTTTGATAACGACGGCAACAATAACTATACCCGCCTCAAGAGCTGCAATATCGACACCGGTATGGGCCTTGAGCGCCTTGCCTGCATCATGCAGGGCGTGGACAACCTCTTCGAGGTCGACACCGTCCAGAACATCATGAAGCACATCATGCAGATAGCGGGCGTCAAGTACCACGAGGACGAGAAAAAGGATGTCTCACTGCGCGTTATCACCGACCATATCAGAAGCACCACTTTCATGATCGGCGACGGCGTTATGCCTTCAAACGAGGGCAGAGGATATGTCCTTCGCCGCCTGCTCAGAAGAGCGGCTCGCCACGGCAGACTCTTAGGTATCGACGGCACTTTCCTCTACAAAGTGTGCGAGACCGTTATCAAAGAGAATGCAACAGCCTATCCGAACCTCGTCGAGAAGCACGACCTTATTGTAAAGGTCATCAAAGCTGAGGAGGAGAGCTTCAATAAGACTATAGACACAGGTCTCAATCTGCTTGAGAATATTATCGCTCAGAGCGATTCCAAGGTGCTCAGCGGCGCAGATGCTTTCAAGCTTCAGGATACTTTCGGCTTCCCGATAGACCTGACAAAAGAGTTGCTCGAAGAGCGCGGCATGAGCGTCGATATCGATGAATATGACCGCCTCTATGCTCAGAGCAGAGCGGCAGCGCGTGCGGCGCGCAAGGATGCCGGAGCTCAGGCGTGGAAGGACAGCAACGTTTCGTTCAAGGATGTCGGAGCCACCGAGTTTGTCGGCTATACCGATTATTCCTGCGACGCCGAGATAAAGGCAATAGTCACAAACGGCGAGCGTGACGAGTTCGCAACCGCGGACTCAGAGGTGGTTGTTGTGCTCGACAAGACCCCGTTCTATGGCGAGAGCGGCGGACAGGCGGGCGACACCGGCGTTATCAAGACCGATAATGCAACCCTCGAGGTTACCGCAACAGGCAAGACTCCCGACGGCGTTGTGCTCCACATTGCAAGATTTATAAGCGGCGACAGCATCGCTCTCGGCGATAAAGTCCACGCTCAGATAGATGTCGAAAAGCGCGAGGCGACCCGCCGCAACCACACTGCGGCTCATCTGCTCCAGGCAGCTCTGAGAAAGCACCTCGGCAGCCATGTTGAGCAGGCGGGACAGCTTGTCAACAGCGAGGAGATGCGCTTCGACTTCACCCATTTCTCCGCTCTCTCGGGCGATGAGCTCAAGGCGATAGAGCGCGAGGTCAACGAGGTTATCCTCAAGGGTATTCCGGTCGAGACACGCGAGATGCCCATTGAAGAGGCGAAGAAGCTCGGCGCAATGGCTCTGTTCGGCGAGAAGTACGGCGATGTCGTGCGCGTTGTCAGCGCGGGCGATTTCTCCGTTGAGCTGTGCGGCGGCACCCATGCGGACAATACCGCAAAGCTCGGTCTGTTCAAGATCGTGTCCGAGTCCTCAGTTGCCGCGGGAATCAGACGTATAACCGCCGTCACCGGCTTCGGCGTGCTCAAGCATATAGAAAACGACGAGCGCATCATGCAGTCTGCAGCGGCGGCAATGAAGCTCGGAAATGTCGCGGAGCTTGACAAGCGTGCGGCGACCCTCGCTGCCGAAGTAAAGGCAAAGGACAGAGAGCTTGCGGAGCTTCGCAGCGAGATATCCGCTCTCAAGGCGGGCAGCCTTATGGACAGCGCAAGACAGGTCGGCGGAGTCAGACTCATCACCGCCGAGGTCGAAGTTTCCAATCCCGGTGAGCTTCGCTCGATGTGCGACACCGCCCGTGATAACGGCGCAGATATCGTAGCAGTCTTTGCTGGCGTCAACAAAGAAAAGGGCACTCTGAACTTTGCCTGCGCCTGCGGTGCCGATGCGATAAAACTCGGCGCTCACGCCGGCAATATCGTCCGTGAGACCGCAAAGATAGCAGGCGGCTCGGGCGGCGGCAAGCCGGACAGCGCAATGGCGGGCGCCAAGGACGCTTCCAAGGCGGACGAGGCTCTCGCAGCGGTTGACTCTATCGTCAGCGCCATGTTAAAATAAAATCATAGCTCCGCCGGTCTTTCCCGGCCGGCGGAATAAGCAATGCAATACGGAGGTTTTCTGAAAATGGATGACTGTATTTTTTGCAAAATAATCAAGGGCGAGATACCCTCAAAAAAAGTCTATGAGGACGACGATGTTCTCGCGTTCTATGACCTCGAGCCGCAGGCTCCGTTCCATATTCTCATTATCCCGAAGCAGCACATAAAGAGCGCTGCCGAGATAACCCCGGAGAATAGCGCGGTCGTCTCCAAAGTGTTCGAGGCGGCGGCGAAGATAGCCAAGCAGTTCGATCTCAAGGACGGCTTCAGAATCGTCAACAACTGCGGCGACTGTGCGGGTCAGACCGTCAAACACCTGCACTTCCATATGCTCGGCGGCAGAGATTTCGGCTGGCCGGCAGGCTGATAAAAAAGACCATATTAATATTCAGGAGATGTTTATTTTGGCAAAGACCTATACAATGGAAATCGCAGGCGTGAAGAGAGAGCTTCCTCTCTGCCCGGTCAGCGACAAGCTCGATATCGCGGCATTCATCCTTTTCGGTGATGTCGAAGTTACCGTTAAAGCGGCGGAAGAGTTGCTCAAGAAGTGCCCTGAGTTCGATTATATTCTCACTCCCGAGGCGAAGAGCATTCCGCTTGCCTATGAGATGTCCAGACAGAGCGGCAAGAAATATTTTGTCGCCCGCAAGAAGCCGAAGGTCTATATGACCGACCCCGTCTGCGTTAATGTGCGTTCTATAACCACCGATGCAGAGCAGACCCTTCTTCTCGGCAGAGAGGACGGAGATCAGCTTCACGGCAAGAAAGTACTTATCGTTGACGATGTCATCAGCACCGGCGAATCCCTCGCGGCAGTCGTTGCCCTTGCCGATAAGTTCGATGCAAACATAGTCGCCAAGGCGGCGGTCCTCGCAGAGGGTGACGCGGCGGAGCGCGACGATATCGTGTTCCTCGAGAAGCTTCCTCTTTTCTTCAAATAATCGGAGAACTCGAGAAATGGCGCGTCCGTTCACGGTTATCGGTTTTACAATGTTTTTTACGCTGGCTCTTGTTTTTGAACTCGGTCAGAAGGCGGCAGTCGTTATCCTTTCGGCAGCAGCTGCCGCCTTTATCTTTTCTTTGTTCTTCAAGAGTGTTCGGCGTGACTTTGTAATCCCGACTGCGTGTATAACGGCGGTCGTTGCAGTACTTTTGTCTTTTGCCGCCGCACTTGTTCCTGATGAAGCGTCGCAGCGTTTCAACGACGGCGTGCATACCGTGAAAGCGAGCGTTGTCTCGCTCGAGGAGCAGAGCGGCGAAAGATATTACACAGAACTTAAAACTTCTGAGATAGACGGCGAAAAATATAAGCTGAACATACGCCTTTCTTCAAAATCGCGCCTTGGTTTCAAGCCGTATGATACTGTCGAGGGCGATTTGCAGCTCTACAATATCGGCAAGACCCGCGACGCGAGAAACTACTATCTGTCCGAAAATGTCTTTATGGGCGGATACGCAAAGGGCGATATGAATATATCTCAGCCGGAGCGCAGGCCGATAGGCTATTATCCGCTCGCGATGCGCGCTTATATCAAGAGTACGGTTTCGCGTCTTATCCCCGGCGAACGCGGGGCGCTTGCAACGGCGCTTCTGATAGGCGACAAATCAAATTTGCCGAAGAGTGTTTCGGATTCGTTCTCGTCCGCGGGAATATCGCATCTGATAGCCGTTTCGGGTCTGCATCTTTCAATCTGGTGTCTGTTCATTCTGAAAATTTTCGATGTTTTCAGGCTCAGACGCAGAGCGGGAGCAATTATTTCGGCGGCGTTTGTTATAGTTTTTATGGCGGTCTCGGGCTTCACATATTCCGTCATGCGTGCGGGCTTCATGATGCTCGTTATGCTCCTCGGAACGCTGCTTTCTAGGCAGGCGGATTCACTCAATTCCCTCGGCATCGCGCTTGCTATCCTGTGCTTTGCCAATCCGTATTGCGTGATGAGCCTCGGACTGCGCCTCTCGTTCCTCTCAACTCTCGGAATAATAGTCGGCTACGGCAATATTGATTTCCCGCTGAATCCGTATATCGCGCGCGTCAAAAATAAATATGCAAAGCGCGTCTGTGAGTTTATTTTCGGCTCCGTCCGAAGCACCGTGCTCGCCTGTGCGTTCACTCTGCCTGTTATGATACTCGATCTCGGCAAAGTGTCACTTATCGCGATCTCGGCGAATCTTGTTTCCAATCTTCCCGCATCTGCGTGTATGATCCTCTCTGGGCTTACCGCTCTCACCGCGAAGTTTTCATTTTTGCGCGTGATAACGACCGGTCTTGCAGATCTGTCCGGCGTGTGCGCGTCTTTTCTTATCAATTCATCGAAGTCGCTCGCGGCGGTTCCTCATTCGTCTTTGAACGCCTCGACATTTCTGTTTCCACTGTGGCTTGTTTTGATTTTTATCGTCCTTGCGGCGGCTGCGCTTATCTATAAATTTTCGGGGCGCAATACCGTCCGCACAGCAGTTTTGATATGCACGCTCACCTTTGCGGGCGTGTGCGTCGGATCTTCTGCACTTTCCCACGCGGCAACCGTAATAACCGTGGCAGATGTCGGCAACGGCTCGGCTGTTGTCGTCAGCTCCGGCGGCAAAACCGCTTTGCTCGGCTGCGGAGGGGACAGCTACTATGCCCTCTCGAATATAGAGTCCGCAATGGACAGCGTCGGCGCGGATAATCTTGATTTTCTTCTTATACCGCGCGTATCTGAGGGCGAAAGTTCACTCGCGCTCGATGTTATCGACACTTTTTCGCCCGAGTATATTCTTGCCGGCGAGACTGATGCCGACCTCAATGAAATGCTTAAAACAGAAAATTATAACCTTGCGCCTGCTGCGGATATAAACATCGGCGGCGCAAAATTGAGATATAAAACAACGAATAAAACGAGCACGGCGGTGCTCGGCATGAGCGGCGCTGACGCGGTCATTGTTTTCAGACCGTCTTATGCACCGGAGACAAAAGGGAATATTCTCATTTTGCGGGAGAACCTGCCGCATGGCATTTCCCCGGAAAACTATAATTTGACCGTGCTATCGGCGGATGCCGACAGAGCGCCTGCGGTCATGGGAAAATTGCTGTCCCTCGGCGCGGACGCGTACGCGACGGGAGGGCAGGGGAACATCAGAATCACGGTGTTCCCGTCGGGCAGAATTTTGACGGAAAGGATGGACTGAATGGCTGCTATCGGCGAAAAAGAGATAAAAGCGCTTATCAGAAGCGGAGATATCGGCGGCGCGTTCCTGCTTTTTGGAACGGAGAGCTATCTCAAGGAATTCTATTCCTCGAAGTTAAAAGACAAAGCCGTCAGCCCGGACTTTGCGGATTTCAACTATCATTTCTTCGACGGTGCGTCGTGTACCCTCGAGGATATCGAGCAGGCGGTCGAGGCTTTTCCGATGATGAGCAGCAACACCTGTGTATTCGTCAAGGATATGGCTGTCGATTCGCTCGACGAGGATTCCTATGAAAAGCTCGAAAAAATAGTCGGCGATGTCCCGGATTACTGCACGTTGATTTTTTATATCGGCAAGGCAGATTCGCTCAAAAAGACCGCAAAAGCCAAAAAGGCAGTCTCGCTTTTTACAAAATACGGCAATGCGGTCGAGCTCAACAAAAAGACCGCTTATGAGCTTGCCAAAATGCTCGTCGGCGCGGCGCAGAAGCGCGATTCTTCGCTCAGCCAGCGAAACGCCGAATATCTTGTCTCCTGCGTCGGGGACGATATGGTTACTCTTTTAAATGAAATTGACAAGCTTTCGGCATATGCCGAGGGACGCGAGATAACACGCGCAGACATCGACCTGATGTGCGTCAAGACTATCGAGGCGAATGCATTCGACCTGACTAAATATATAATCTCGGATAATTTCGACAAGGCGTATGAAACGCTCAATATGCTCTTCGCCCAGCGTGCGGATGTTATGATGATAATGGGCGCGGTGATATCCGTCTTTGTCGATATCTATCGTGTCAAGGTCAGCGTATCTGCGGGCTACAGGGACACTCAGCCGGCGGAGATATTCTCAAACTACCGCGGCCGCGAGTTTAAATTGACGAAAGTTTCGCGCCAGGCGTCGGCTCTGAGCGTGCGCGTTCTGCGCCAGTGCCTCGATGAACTGCACAGAGCCGATACACTGCTCAAGAGCTCTGCCGTTGATAACAGGATAGTTATGGAGGAACTGCTTGTCAAGCTGTTTGTGGCGATACAGTCACGAAAATAAACGCCGGATGGTGTTGATGGTAAAATGATAAATATAAAACAGGCGGTCATCGTCGAGGGAAAGTATGATAAAATAAAACTCTCCACAGTCCTCGATACCGTTATAATACAGACCGACGGCTTCGGCATTTTCAAGGACAAAGAGAAGCAGAAGCTGATAAAACGCCTCGCTCAGACACGCGGCATAGTCATATTGACCGACAGCGACTCGGCGGGCTTCAAAATCCGTTCGTTTATCGGCGGAAGCGTTCCGAAAGACAGCGTCATTCACGCCTATATTCCCGACGTGTTCGGCAAAGAGCGCAGAAAGGACGCGCCGTCTAAAGAGGGCAAATTAGGGGTCGAGGGAATCGATACTGAGATCTTGCTTGAAGCGCTCAACCGCGCCGGAGTCACCTGCGAGAGTACGCAGGAAAAGAGCCGAGCTGTAACCGTTGCCGACCTCTACGAAGCCGGGCTCAGCGGAAAAGCGGATTCTGCGGCTCTGCGCAAAAAGTTCCTGCGCAGTCTGTCGCTTCCCGAGCGCCTTTCAACAAGCGCGCTCGTTGATATGATAAATATTTTCATGACATACGATGAATTTCAGGAAAGTATAAGAAAATTTTCACTCAGCGGAGATGATAATCAATGATAAGAATAGGCAGCGGATACGATGTTCATAAGCTTGTCGAGGGGCGGAAGCTCATAATCGGCGGCGTTGATATACCCCATACCATGGGACTTCTTGGCCATTCAGATGCCGATGTCCTGCTCCACAGCATCAGCGATGCGCTGCTCGGCGCGGCGGCAATGGGGGATATAGGCTGCCTGTTCCCGGACAACGATGAAAAATACAAGGGCGCGGACAGTCTCGAACTCCTGCGCGAAGTCGTGCGCGTTATCGGCGCTCATGGCTGGCACATAGTCAATATCGACTCAACCGTTGCCGCCCAGGCTCCGAAGCTGCGCCCGTATATAGATGAAATGCGCCGCAACATAGCCGACGCCTGCTCGCTCGATGTCTCATGCGTCAGCGTCAAGGCGACCACCGAAGAGGGGCTCGGCTTTACGGGACGCCGCGAGGGCATAAGTGCCTCCGCCGTCTGCCTTATTGAGAAGTAATTTGATTTCAGGCGCGTTTTATGGTATTATAGGAATTGAAGAGAGGTATGCCTATGTTTACTGAAAAGATCGCATCTCTCTGGGATCAGCTGAAGGTCGTATTCTCCGACTTCGCCTTCACGGATTTCCTGGATATCTGCCTCGTTGCGTTCATTCTTTATAGTGTTATCAAGCTCATCCGTGAGACAAAGGCCATTCAGCTTGCAAAGGGTCTTCTGCTTTTCGGTGTGGCTTATCTTGCCATTTACCTGCTCGATATGCAGGCGAGTGAGTTCATATTCAAAAAAGTCTTCGGCGAGATAATTATAGTCCTCGTCATCCTCTTCCAGCCCGAGCTGCGCCATATGCTCGAATCCGTCGGCAGACGCAGCATAACAAAGCTCAATCTTTTCGGCGTGCGCGATGAGGAGACGGAGCGCAATCAGAAGATAAAGGATTCGATCTACGCCGTGTGCAAGGCGTGTCAGAGCATGAGCGAGAGCAAGACAGGCTCTCTTATCGTCTTTGAGCATGATACGCTCCTCGGTGATATCATAAAGAGCGGAACTCCCGTCGATGCGATAGTCTCTCGCGAGCTGATAGGCAATATTTTCTATCACGGCGCGCCGCTCCATGACGGAGCCGCAGTTATCCGCGACGGCAGGGTAGTTGCCGCAGGCTGTGTCCTGCCGCTGACTCAGAAAGAGAATCTCGATACCCAGCTCGGAACCCGCCACAGAGCCGCCATAGGTATGAGCGAGCAGGGCGATGCGATGATAGTCGTCACTTCCGAGGAGACCGGAACAATTTCCATCGCCTGCAAGGGCCAGCTTATCAGAAATCTCACCGATTCCGATCTGCGTGAGCATCTTGTGCGCTACCTTTGCGGAACGAATAACGAAGATAAAGCCGCCGTTAAGGGCATACGCAAGCTGTTCGGAGGTTTTAAGAAATGAAAAAGAAAAAAATAAGCTTCAAAAATCTCATATATGATAACAGATTCGTTTTGGCGCTTTCAATAATCGCCGCAGTTATAATCTGGATCGTTGTCGCAATTCAGGCGAGCCCCGAGGATGACCGGATAATAAAAGATGTCCCTGTTAAAATAGAAATATCAAACAATGTCTCGAATCTCGGGCTTCAGATGTTCGGCAATACGGATTTCACAGTCGAAGTCAAGGTTCACGGCAAGCGCTACGAAGTCGCCGAGAGCGTGCTCACAAAAGACGATATCTCCGTTGTCGCCAAGACCAACTATGTCGATTCGACAGGCAGCCAGACCCTGAAACTCGAAGTGACTGCAAAAGATCCGAGTAAGGCGGACTATGAGATAGTTTCGCTCTCTCAGGATTCGATAAATGTGTATTTCGACTATTACAAAGAAGGCGAATACACTCTCCAGCCCGATGTCGTCTATGACGGCGCGTCGTATGTCACAAACGGACTGATAGCAGAAACCCCGGTGCTCTCTGCGAATACCGTGAAGCTGTCGGGTCCCGTGACTGAGATGGCGAAGATAAAGAAAGTTGTCGCGCGCGTGACTCTGAACAAGAAAATCAGCGCGACCACAACGCTCGACGCCGAGATAATCCCGCTGAGCGAATACGGCGGAAAGCTCCAGTATATAACCGTCAACGACGGACTCGCCGATATCACGATGACTCTTCCGATTTATCAGCGCGCCGAACTGCCGACTACGGTAACTTTCAAGAATGCGCCTGCCGCTTATGCGAGCAACCCGCCCGCGTTTACCTGTAGTCCCGCGAGACTCAATTTCACTATGGACGCGACGAAGCTCTCGTCCATAACCGAGCTGTCGGTCGCCGATATCGATTTCTATATGCTCGGCGCAGGCAGGAATGAGATAACCATAGACCTGACGACGTTGAGCGGAGTCAAGGTTATGAGCGGGGAGACGAAACTCAAGGTCACGGTCGAGATGAACGGAGTGACCTCACAAAAGAGCTCGGTGAGTGCCAACAATATCTCGTTCATCAATGTCCCCGCCGGATATAAAGCGGTTGTGACTCAGACGCGCATACCGTCCGTTGAAGTTGTCGGCCCGAAAGAGAATCTCGAAAAGATAACCACGGATCAACTCTTCGCCGAGGTCGATCTCAGCAGTGCCGACCCCACCCAGTCCCACGGCACGGCATATGCCCGCGCCTATGTCAAGGACAGCAACAATTGCTGGGTGCATAACAGATACACCGTCAGCTACAGACTCGAAAAAGTCCAATAATTAAAAATCGAACCCTCTGCCTAGTGCAGAGGGTTTATTTCTGCAATTCCATATAAGCAAAATTAAATTGATGAAGCTATCGAATCGGGCTATAGCAAAGTTGAAGCAAGTTACGTCCGATATTGATAATCAAGCTTTTGATAGCCGCACCGCAGTGTTCGATAACTAATTGAGGAGAGCGAGGGGACGGCTTGCGCAGCAAGACGCACGAGCTCGCACCCGTTCAAGCTCCGGCGCGTTTGCGGGCGAATGTGCCGAGCAGCCGACTGAGAATCGCAAGCTGTGTACTGAGGTGCGGCGTTGCCGGGGTCTAGGGGTCTCGGGGTGGAACCCCGAGTTTGCTTTTCTTTTGCAGGCGTTTTCTTTTTCAAATAAAAAGAAAATGCCGAAACGCTGACAGTATAAAACTTTTTGATTATATTTTGTGGCGAAGGTAGAAAGTAGATTGCTGCTGATACGGATTTACTGTAATTTCGCATTGCCTACTGTCGATTAGTAAAAAATTATTCAAGGTGAAAAACAAATAGTAAAAAGCGGAGCACCGTTTTCAGTGCTCCGCCTTTCGTTATGCTCTTTTCTGAAGCTCGCGCTCAAGCCAGATAGAACCGATGTCTATCGCGCTGTAGAGACCTCTGCGCTCCGCCTTCTTGAGGATCCTGTCGCGCGGACGAAGATCTTCGTTTGTGCTGACGAGCTGCACGAGTATTTTATCCGAGAGCTCCGCGCCGTTTACGTCCTTGGTCGAGGTTATCTGCATCATGATGATGCAGGGCTCATCCATGTATCCGTAATAAAGCGTGTTGTCTTTTCTGACAAGGGGCTTGCCCTTGTACATGAGAAGCTTCTTGTTCTCCGCCACTCAATGTCACTCCAATCGGGTTTATAGTTGCACTTTATTTTTTGATTCCGAGATAATCCTCAACCATGCTCTGCAGCAGCTCGTCTCTGTCCAGCTTTCGCACAAGACTGCGGGCATTGTTGTGGGTGGTGATATATGTCGGATCCTCAGAAAGGATGTAGCCAACTATCTGGCTGACCGAATTGTACCCCTTTTCGTTAAGTGCGTTGTAAACCTCGAGGAGTATCTTTTTCATTTCTTCGTCGTTTTCGTTTTTTATTGAGAACTGAATAGTCTCGTCGGCCATGAGTAACCACCTCCATAAAGTTTATTATATACCAAAATCTGCAACAAAACAATGGTATTTTGAAAATTAACTCAAACTCTCAGCGAAACGCCGATCGCGGACAGTCTGCGAAGTATCTCGTCTATCCAGCCCTGAACCTCTTCCATCTCGAGCGTGCGGTCGTGTGAGGAAAAGGTGAAGCGGAGCGTGATGCTCTTTGTGCCGAGCAGCTCGTATGTGTCGATGAGCTTAACGCTCTCGAGCTCTTCAATGTTCATGCTCTTCCAGTTCTCGGAAAGCTCGTCGTAGGTGACGCCCTTTCTGAGAACGAGCGAGAGATCATAGTAGGTGGACTGCTTGGTTGAAGGCTCCTTGAATTCGATGTCGTATGCCTTCGCGTCGCTAAACTTGTCTATATCCATCTCGATGCAGACTGCCGAACCGGTCTTGTCGAGTTTGGAGGCGTTCTGCGGATGAAGCGCGCAGACAAAACCGACTTCGTTGCCGTCAGCAAGAACTGCGGCGGTGTTCTTCGGATGCTGCCATGCGTGGACGGGAGCTATCTTTGCGAACTTTGGCGCGCAGTGTTTAATTTGCTCGAAGATGCAGTTGACAACCTCGATAGCCTTGTAGTAGAGATCGCGCTCGCTCTGCGACTTCGAGAAGAGCACAACGCCGAGATGGCGGCGCTCGTTGCAGTAACCGTTTTCGAGTGTGCCCTCAATAACTCTGCCTATCTCAAATATGCCGTAGCTGTCCGCGAAGTCCTTGTTCTCATATGCCGCGACGAGCAGGGTGGGAAGCATGGAGTCGCGCAGAACGCCGTTGTCGGAGTTCTCGATGTTGAGTATCTTGACATTGTCCTCAACCTCGATGCCGAGCTTCTTGTATTTCTTCTTGTCGCACCAGATGTAGGAGTGAACCTCGTGCATGGAGTATTTCTTGACGAGGATGTCCTTTATCTCGTCGCCGACAAGTCTCTCGGGCGCGCTGTGAACGGGCTTGAGGGGGCTGCGGGTCGTGGTGATTTCAAAGTTGTCGTAGCCGTAGATTCTCGTTATCTCTTCGATGATGTCCGCCTTTATCGTGACATCCTTCGTGGCTCTCCATGAGGGGACGGTGACGGTGAAAACGCCGTCTTTTTCGTCAACGCCGAAGCCGAGCAGAGTCAGCGTATGGATAATGCGCTCGTTGCTTATCTCGATTCCGGTGTATCTGTCAACATAAGCCTTGTCGAATGTGAGCGTTATCTGCGGATACTTCTTTGCATATTCGTCGGTCAGCTTTGAGTCGATGACTGCGTCGCTGTCGATATCCTTGACGAGCTTGACAAAGCGCTTTATGGCGACAAGAGTCAGCTCAGGGTCGAGCATCTTTTCATATCTCGCGCTCGCGTCGGTGCGCAGTCCGAGGCGCGATGACGACTTTCTGACGCAGATTCCGTCGAAGTTCGCGGATTCAAGCACAACGCTCGAGGTGTCGCCGACTATCTCGGAGTCGAGACCGCCCATGATACCGGCTATAGCGACCGGCTCGTCGTGATTGTAGATGAGCAGGGTGTTGGTGTCCGCCTTTCTCGTCGTGCCGTCGAGGGTTGTGAAGTCAATATCCTCTTTGGGCATGTCAACCTTGATATGGTCAATTTTTGTCGCGTCGAATGCGTGAGTCGGCTGACCGATTTCGAGCATGATGTAGTTCGTGAGGTCTGCGAGCAAATTTATCGGTCTCATGCCGCAGTAGAACAGTCTGATTCTGATTTCCATGGGGCTGACATGCTTTGTGATGTTAGCCATTCTCAGGCAGGAGTATCTGAAAACGTGCTCGGTGTCGCCGATAGTTACTGGGACAACATTTTCGCTGTCGCTGTCAAGGTCGGCGAGGTCGAGCGGCTTTAATTCGCGGCCGGTGAGGGCTGCGAATTCGCGCGCTATTCCGTAATGACCCCAGAGGTCGGGGCGATTCGTGAGCGACTTATTGTCAACCTCAAAGACGATATCGTCTATCGGGAACAGCTCTTTGATGTCGGTGCCGTTTTTGTATGACGGGTCGAGCTCCATTATGCCAGAGTTCTCGTCGCTGATGCCGAGCTCTTTCTCAGAGCAGCACATACCCTCGGATTCATATCCGGCGACCATTGCCTTGCCGATTTCGCCCGCGACGACTCTGCCGCCGGCAGTGGCGAAAGCGACCTTCTGACCGACTCTGACGTTCGGCGCGCCGCATACGCAGTTTACTGTTTTGTCGCCGATATCAACCGTGAGCAGGTGAAGTTTCTTCGACTCGGGGTGATTTTCGAGCGTCTTTATCTCGCCGACAACGACGTTTTGAACGTCGCGTCCCATATAATATATGTCCTCAACCTCAGCTGTGGCGAGGGTGAACTTGTTGATGAGTCCTTTTATATCGCATCCGTCAAGGTCAACATAGTCCTTGATCCAGTTTATTGAAACAAGCATGACTTTAAGCCTCCTCTTTCTTCGTGTCGTCGGGCACGGTGAACGATGAATTGGTGAACTGCGAGAGCGACTTGAGATTGCAGCTGTTGAACACTCGGATGTCCTTGACGCCGTATTTCATCATCGCAAGGCGCGTCAGACCAAGACCAAAAGCGAAGCCCGAATACTTCTCGGGATCGATGCCGCCCGCCTTGAGAACGTTCGGATGTATCATGCCGCAGGGGCAAAGCTCAAGCCAGCCGGAATCCTTGCAGGAGGAGCAGCCCTCGCCGCCGCAGATAAGGCACTGGATATCAAGCTCAAAGCCGGGCTCAACGAACGGGAAGAAGCCGGGGCGCAGGCGCACCGTGACATCCTTCTGGAAAACCTCGGAGAGCATCGTCTTCATGAAATAGATAAGGTTCGAAATGGATATGTCCTTGTCGACCATCATGCCTTCCATCTGGAAGAAAGTATTCTCGTGGCAGGCGTCGATCTTCTCGTTTCTGAAGCAGCGTCCGGGGAAGACGGCGCGAAGCGGAATACCTTTTTCAAGGTCGGCGGCGTATTTGCGAAGAATAGTATTCTGCGCCGCAGAGGTGTGGGTCTTGAGCAGTTGACCGTTACTCAGGTAATATGTGTCCTGCATGTCGCGCGCGGGATGGTGCTTCGGAATGTTGAGCGCCTCGAAGCAGTTGTAGTCGTCGGTGACCTCGGAATAGTCCTCAATGGAGAAGCCCATGTTGAGAAATATCTCGTCAACCTCGCGCTGAACGAGCGTTATCGGGCTGTAAGAGCCGGGATTCGTGTCGCAGGGGAAAGACTCGTCGTAGACCTCGGCGCTTTCAATGAGGCGCTGTTCTTCAAGAGCCTTGAGCTCCTGGAGACGCTCCTGCATGGAGGTCTCGATGAACTGTTTTATCGTGTTTATCTTCTGACCTGCCTCTTTCTTCTGATCGTTTGGCAGGGCGCGAAGCTCGCTCATGAGATTTGCGATGTGACCCTTTTTGCCGAGGAACTCTATCCTCAGCTCCTCAAGCTCAGAGACCTTGCCCGCCTCGGAGGATTTCTTTTTGAATAACTCTTTGAGCTTTTCGGCGTTTTCGTTCATACTTCTCATCCTTTCAAAAAGCATAATTTACATCTTTTCTGCCGGCAGGGGAGGCAAAATAAAAAATCCTCCGTCCCACTGAGGGACGAAGGAAACTTCGCGGTACCACCCTGCATTCGCGCCCATAGGACGCCTCAGCCTGTTCCGCTCGATGGCGGACAGCACCGTGTAACGGCGATGAACCGTCTCAGCCTACAACATAAAGCTTCAGCCGAGCCGCTCCGGAGTGAACTTCGGCGTGCTCTGACACGGGATCATTCCAGCCAAGTGATCCCTCTCTGCGGTGTTCGCCGCGCGCCTACTCTCTCCATCTGTGCGTTGTTTTTATATCCTGCTTATCATAGCACATTATTTTTGTTCTTGCAAGTGCCGTGTGAAAAATTTTTATTTGTTGTCATATTCGTCAAGAAAGCTGTGCTTTATTCCGTCCTTTTTGTAGGCGAGAACCGTGTCAATATTTACATTCTCAACGCTGCTGAATATGCATTTCTCAACATCGGGATTGCTCTTTTTAAGCTCGCGTATCAGCTCTTTCGTCTCCTGACGCTTTGAGTGATTCTGCCCGTCGTTACAGGTCGTGCAGGTGTCGGTGAACTTGCAGGCGCACTGGATGAAGTGAAGCCCGTTGTAGTCGCGCCACGCCTTTATGTCGTCCTCGCGCACGAGGTAGAGCGGGCGAATCAGCTCCATGCCCGGATAGTTCGTGCTGTGGAGCTTGGGCATCATCGTCTGTATCTGCGCACCGTGGAGCATTCCCATGAGTATCGTCTCGATAACATCGTCGTAGTGGTGACCGAGAGCTATCTTGTTGCAGCCCAGCTCCTGCGCGAATTTATAAAGATATCCGCGCCGCATCCTCGCGCAGAGATAGCACGGCGATTTTTTTACATTGTAGACGGATTTGAATATGTCCGACTCGAATATGTTTATCGGGATGTTCAGCGCCCGCGCGTTGTCTTCGATTATCTTGCGGTTCTCGGGGTTGTATCCGGGATCCATGACGAGATATTTGACCTCGAAATTTACTTTGCTGTATCTTTTAAGCTCCTGAAAGAGCTTCGCCATGAGCATCGAGTCCTTACCGCCGGATATGCATACCGCGACCCGGTCGCCCTCGTTGACGAGTTTATATATCTTGAGAGCCTTCGTGAACGGACTCATTATCGAAACGCGGAACTTTTTACGCAGGCTCTGCTCGACCTTCTGACACAGTTCACTGTCCTGTCGGTTCTGCATCTCATAGCGCATCCACGCGAGATATCCGCCCTCGAGGCTGTACGCCTCGTAGCCTTGCTCGCACAGCCTGTCCGCAATGTCTATGCTGAAAACTCCGTGCGCGCAGTAGATTATTATTTTTTTGTCCCTGTCCGCGGGCGGATTGTTCTCAAGCTCGTCGGCGGTTGTGTGCACCGAGCCGGGGATGAAACCATACGCCCTGTCAGTCTCGCTTCTTATGTCATAGACGGTGTATTCCCCGTCGTTGAGTTTCTTCAGCTGTTCTGCCGATATTTCCATTGCCTGCGCTCCAATGCTGCATTTTTGCCGTAAACGGTATTGCTATTATACCGCGAAACAAGGCGGTTTGTCTATAATAAAGGTGCAAAGTCCAATAAATGTCACAGTGGAAAAATATTGCTTGCCTTGTCAATGCTGTGGATATATAATAATTGTAGAGTAAAAATGCGTGGGGGAACGAAGATGACAAGTAAAGAGAAAAATATTGCGGTTTATCAGTCCGCGCTGTCATTTCTGGGCGAAATAATACCTGACGGAATGACGAAACAGGATCTTGAAAAATACTATGTTGGCAACAAATTTAATTACAACTCACTGACGGATATTTTTGAGCAACTTATTGCATCGGCACAAAATTATCAGGGAATGCCGAATTTTATCAAATATTTTGAACGGCGCGACAGAATAAAAGCGATTCTGGCGGATTTTGATATTGCTCGGATTTCGGAAATGAATATAGAGACGCTGTATCTGACATTCAGAAAAGAATTCAATGTCACAAGCGCTGATACTAAATATAATGCATGGCATAAATGGAGCCGCTCGGTTATTGATGCCGCAGAATTTATGTGCAATTTCAAAAGCGTAGATGACTTCAACCGCTTTGTAAAACAATTTGATTATAATCTGCCGACACGAATAGCTTTGCCACTGCTGATTTCAACGAAAATCAGCAGCATTGGCTTTGCTTTGGCTTGTGATGCGCTCAAAGAGCTGGGCTTCACAAGTTACGCAAAGCCGGATACCCATTTGATTGATATTTGTGAAGAACTCGGTCTTTCAGACAGAAACCAGCTGAATGTTTTTGAGGCTATCGTGAGAATTGCAAACGACAGTGCAGAGATTGACCCGGATGTTACACCAAATAAGGTTGACAAAATTATGTGGCTTATTTCATCCGGCAATTTCTATATTGACGGCAAAACAATCGGAAGTCATAAAAAGGACTACATAAGAAGAACGAAAGTAATTTTGAAACTTGATTAACTGAAAAGTATGTGTGTGATGTTGATTGAAAGAAGTGAGAAAGTATGGAAAAATACAAATAATAAGCGTAAAAACCAACATTTAAAATGCAGAAATCATAAGCGATAAGACTGATTATAAAATGCTTATAAAAATATCTACTCACCATATACTTGGCCTTATTTTAGAGCGTAATCTAATCACAATATAAAAATTTATTTTGCTCTACGCAAAAATGTATTATCAAGGAGGAAAAATCAATGAAAAGATGTTTATCTGTAATTCTAACTATCGCACTAATATTTATGTTTACAGCCTGTACCAATCCTAAAGGTCAGCAAGATGGAACAACAGCTTCAAGTGAAGTCTCTGAGGCCGGCTCAAACGAGCAAGCAGGTGGATTGGTGACCAACAATGACACAAATGCCAAGAAGTCTAACGCTAATAACGATAACACTAACAATGTTAATGCTAATAACGCCGCAGGACAGAACACGCCTGCACAAAATAGGCCATCGTCTTCCAGACAACAACCAGGCTCTTCCTCTAATAACAAAGAAAAAGAAAGACAGCTTGAAGCCGGGAATAGTGCCTTTCTCGATATAAACCAAGCTGCGCAAGCCACAGGTCAAATAGCTGATACAATATATCAGGCTTGGTATTTTGCAATATATGAATCAAAAGACTATACCGATTATTCATCACTTCTTACACGTTATTGTAGAAAAACAGGCTTGGGTTCGAATGATGTTACAAGCGCGGTTGATGCATTACTTTCAACTATGGGCTATGAACCTGGCAATGATCTCCATAGATGTGCGCTCCTTAGAACTAATAGCGGGGCAGTTGATGTTGTTATAAGTATTTATACAGCAAAAGGATGGTTTGATAGCATAGGAGATTCGTTAGAGTCAGCGCAAGAGAATATCTCATCACTTTCAAAGGATTATGACGAATATACCGATAGAGAGACTCTGCGCTTGTACTATTCCGAAGCCTGGGCGTATTACAATTTTGTTTTGTCTCCCACGGGGTCATTCTCAACGCTGGAAAATACCATAAACACGTATGAAAACAATCTCCGTAAATACAACAATCAGCTTGCATTTACATATATTTTCTAAGATCTTTTTTGTTCCCTTAATTTTTGAAATAGCACTATTTAAACAAATATTGCTGAGAAAGCGGAATGTCTTGTACCAAGTTTAAAGAACAAAGTCTTGAATGTCTCGATAATAAATTGAAAAAAGGACTTGCTTTTGCAAGTCCTTTTTCATGGTCGGAGTGACGGGATTCGAACCCATGGCCTCTTGGTCCCGAACCAAGCGCGATACCAAACTTCGCCACACCCCG
>OIZL01000885.1_pt1 | contig 19074 bp, 20 predicted proteins | sample 1588541 | NCBI WGS metagenome assembly OIZL01 (sample SAMN03283285) | human gut metagenome | biome: human-associated habitat; material: feces | host: Homo sapiens | place: Peru | collected 2012 | reverse complement strand
CTTTCATCTGGCATGTTATCACCAAAAACATTATATTAATTTTTGGGGCTAATTTCAATAAAAAAAGAAGCAAAGTTATTTGATATTTATGTGTTAATGACGTAACTGCCGAACGAGAAATATAGCAAGAATCTAGCAAGAAATGTGAAAAATTACCAAAAATGCTATTCATTATTATAATAATTAGAGAAAATCTTACCGAATAAAAGATTTAGTACGAGAAGATTTTAATGAAGAAAAAAGTAGCTAAAACCTACATTTTTTATCAAAAATCTACAAAAATATTTGACATTTACAAAAGTTGACATTTTAAAATTGTTTTGCTATAATACCGGCAGAAAGTTGGTTAGATTAGCTTTCTAGAAAAAGGAGGATTAGCAATGAAATTTACTGTTAAAAAAATTAACGATAACAAGTTTGAATGTCATGTTGATCAAAACTGCTAGTTATAGTTTAAAATTATAACAATTTGCAAAAGGCCATACGGCCTTTTGCAAAAAAAATAGGAGAATATATATGCTAATAATTAATCCATTAAAACCTTTTTACAAAAATGTTAATGAAAAAATAATTAGAATGGGTAACTTTAAAGATACAGGGAAAGAAATTTTTTATGAGGATGATATGTTGATAAAGTTATTTGAGATTATAAAAAAGCCGATAACAGAAGAAGAAATCATTAGAAAGTTACAAGATAACTCAACTCTATCTATAGAAGAAATTACTGAAGCTATAAACTATTTAAAAGAAGAAAAATTTATAATAGAATATGAAGAATATAGCAAAATATTAAATAGTGGAATATATAATAGGCAAAATTTGTTTTTTTCCATGGTTAGCGACGATTTAAAAGAGTGGAAAATAGATAAAAGTGCAAACATTTTAATACTAGGAATAGGCGGTGTAGGTGCAAATGTAGCTGTATTACTTTCGAGAGCAGGGTTTGGTAATTTTACGTTTGTTGATTGTGATAAGGTAGAAGAATCAAATTTGATTAGACAAATACCATACACTATTAATGATATTGGAAAATATAAAACACAGGCTCTTAGTGAAAAGATTAAAAGTGAAAGAATTAATATAGTTAACAAACAAATAATAGAAGAATCAGATGTAGAGAAGGAAATTACCGGTGCTGATTTTGTGATATGTACATTAGATAAACCTGCTAGAAAAATTAGAAGAGTTATCAATAAATTATGTGTTAAACATAACAAACCAGTAATTTTTTCTGGATTTGCTGAACATGTTGCGATGATAGGACCATTTATTATACCATCGAAAACAGCTTGTCTAAAATGTATAGAAAAGGAAAGCGATAATGAACCATTAAGCAATGTATTAGTTACACCTTCCTATGGACCATTATGTACAATTATAGCTAGCATAGTTTCAAACGAAGTAATTAATTATTTCTTTAAGTTTAAAGAAAATAGTTTAATTAATAAGACTATGATGTTTAATATTTTGTCATATGAAACAAGTATAATAAGCTGGGAAAAGAAAAAAGATTGTGAGGTGTGTGGTAAAAATGATAGTAAGTAATCTAAGAAAACAATTAAGCGGAAAAGAAATATTAAAAGACGTTTCATTTACATTGTCACAGAAAGATAAAGTAGGACTTGTAGGAGTAAACGGATCAGGCAAATCAACTCTTCTAAAAATCTTGTCTGGAGAATTAGAAAATGATTTTGGTACTATAAACTCAAATGAAGAAACAATAGGATACTTAAAACAAGAAATTTTACCTGAATATGATGATTTTTCAATAATTGAATATCTAAAAAAAGAAACAAAAATAGAAGAATTAGAAAAAAGATTGCATGCATTAGAGGAAAACTTAACAGAAGAAAACATGGAAGAATACGGATTAGTACAAAGCCAATTTCTTGCGCTAGATGGTTACATGTTTGAAGAAAATTTGTTGAATATTTTATCCGGATTACATTTTAACAAATCATTAAGTTGTAAGATAGGTACGTTATCAGGCGGAGAAAAAATTAAGATTTTATTAGCTGCTTTATTATTAAAAAATGATGATATTATTTTACTTGATGAACCAACAAATAATTTAGACGTTGAAGCAATAGAATGGCTTGAAAATTACTTGAAGCAATCGAATAAAAAAATGATAATTATTTCACATGATGAAGTATTTTTAAACAGTGTTGTAAATAAAATATTTGAACTAAAAAATGGAATAATTAGAGAATATAATTTATCATACAAAGATTATTTAAAACAAAAAAGAGAAGAGTATAATAAAGAAAAGGAAGAATATTTAAAAGCACAAGAAGAAAAAGAAAAACTAAAGAAGCAAGTACAAAAAGCAAAAGAATGGGCAAATAAAGGGACAAGTAAAAAGAATCGAAGTGATAACGATAAGATAGCTAACAACTTTGCACTAGAAAGGACAAATACAAAAAATATTTCTAGATTGTCAAAAACATTGGAAAACTTGGAAATTCCTGAATTTGAAGAAAAAGTTCCGATAAAAGTATTTTTTGCCTTTAACAATTCTAAAGGAAATAAAGATATAATATTAGAAAATTTAATATGTGGATATTCAGATTTTAAAACTCCGGAGATTAATATTGTTATTCCATTTGGAACAAGAGTTAGATTAAGTGGAGGTAATGGTTCTGGAAAAACAACAGTAATAAAAACGATTTTAAATGAAATAAAACCTGCAGCAGGAAACGTAAAAATAGGAAATGACGTAAAAATAGGCTATATTTCACAAAATACATTAAGTATAAATAACAAAGAGAGCATTTATAGCTATTTAACTAAGCAAAATCCAGGTGTTGATAAAGCACAAATATTTATATTATTAGATAAGTTTAATATTAGTTATGGTGAAAAAGACAAGCCTTATTCATTATTATCTCCAGGAGAAAGAACAAGAGTAAATTTAGTTAAATTAGCATTAGAAAAAATTAATGTATTAATATTAGATGAAATCACAAATCACTTAGATAAAGAAGCATTAGATTTAATCTATGAATTAGTTGATGGGTATGAAGGAACAATAATTAGTGTTTCTCATAATAGGAAATATAATGAATATTTAGATGAAGATATTGAAATAGATATATCAACCGGAGAAATTAAGTATAAAAGTCAATCTCGCAGAATGTAAACATCAAGTTAAAAAACATTAAATTGGAAATAATATAAATGAGGAAAAAATATAATTTTCCTCTTTTATATTATTTGTTAAACAAAAATAAAATATTTTTATAAAAAAGAAGTGTTTTAAAAAGTTTTGGCTAATAATTAATATAGAGGGAGGTAAAAATGTACGAAATAATAAATGATGCATTTTGTGATGGCTATAATGATGCATTATATGATGATTATAATCATATTAAAAGAAAATATAAGGTAAATGAAAAGGAAATATTATCACAAGTATATGACTATTATTATAAAATGTCTTATACATTAATATCTAAATTATTAACATAAATAAAAAGCACTATTATAAGTGCTCCTTAATCATCCAAACCTTTAAATAATATTCCCGTTGTAATTAAGCCACAAATGCCAACGATAGAGTATACTAAGTTAGTAATTAATGTATCTGTTCCAAATAATAATGAAACTAAGTTAACATTAAACATACCAACCATACCCCAGTTAATAGCGCCAACTATTACAAAACAAAGTGCTATCTTGTATAGTGATTTCACGGTATACCTCCTTCTTACTACTATTAGTTTGTACTCTTTATAAATATTTATTCATAAGAAATAAATAAAAAAATATAATTTATTAGTAAGGAGGAGGAAAAGTATAAAAAAAGTATTATTAATATTAATTAGTTGTTTTCTATTAGTGGGGTGCAATAAAATGGATTCGAAAACACTTATAGATAAATATGAAAAAATGATAACTAGTACAGATACATACACATTAGATGCAGATATGGATATAGTAAGTAATGAAGAGGTATATCATTATAAAGTAACTGTAGATTATATGAAAGGTGATTATTATAAAGTTGATTTAACTAATAAAGATAATGAACATAAACAAATAATATTAAAAAATGAAAAAGGAGTATTTGTAGTAACACCTGATTTAAATAAGAGTTTTAAGTTTCAAAGTGAATGGCCAAACAATAGTAGTCAATCATATATATTATCCTCACTATTAAAAGATTTAAGAAATGATGAAAATGTTAAGTTCGAAGAAACAGAAAACAATTATATCTTAACTAGTACAGTTAATTATCCAAATAATAGTAGTTTAGTAAGTCAAAAAATTACATTTGATAAAGATGTAAAAGTACAAAAAGTAGAAGTATTTAATGAAAATGAAAATGCAAATATAACATTAAAAGTAATAGATATAAAATATAATACAAACTTTGATGAAAAACATTTCGAAATAGACAGCATAATAAAAAATGATACAAAAACAGATGAAGTAACAAATAAACAAGATGAAGCAGCAAATAAACAAGATGAAAATGTTAGTAAATTAGATGAAATAATATATCCAATGTATTTACCTACTGGAACAACATTTAAAGGAGAAGAAACAGTTAAAACTGACGATAGTGAAAGAGTAATACTATCATTTACTGGAGACAAATCATTCATAATGATAGAAGAAGTATCAAAAGTACCCGGAGAGTTTGAAGTATCAAATACAGATGGAGAATTAGTATTCTATGAAAACATACTAGGAAGTTTAACAGATACATCATTAAATTGGACTGCTAATGGAAAAGATTACTACATAATCGCAGAAAACTTAAGTAATGAAGAACTTCTAAAAGTAGCATCCTCAACAGGAACAGTATCATTAACAAAATAGAAAAATCTATTTTGTTTTTGCGTTTAATTAAAACACTATATCTTATAACAAAATAGAAACTCTATTTTGTTTTTACATTAAATATTATATTTTAATACGACTATTCTTGTTTAACCGCTCTAAATATGGTATATTTATTATATAAAAGGATAAAATATGAGGGAGATTAAAAAATATAAGAAAAAACTTAGTATATTATATACCATGCTTGTAATAGTAATAATAATATTTACTTTTACTCTTACATATGCACTATTAGATAATAATTTTAAAGAAACAGGTAATGTAAAGTTTAATAATAATTATTATGATATTAATATTACTAATGTAAGTATGGACTATGAAACATTATCAAAAGTAACTACAAGTAAAGATAAAATAAATATAAATATACCAGATTTAATTAATTATAAAAATGGAAATACTATAAGTATAGAACTTACAAACTTAGGCTCAATAGATGCAGCATTAAACAGTATTAATATAGTAAATATAAGTGGAAACATAGATACAAACAAATTAAAAATAACACCATCACTAAAAAGTGGAGATGTAATATCAGCTTCATCAAAGAAAATACTTAAATTAGATATAAAATATAATAGTGGGAATATCAAAGATACAGATAATGTAAGTTTTGATATATTATTATCATTTAAAGAAGTAGTAAAGTAGAAATTATAATTATTATTTGTTATAATATTTATAGCATAGGAGGGCAAGATGAAAGAAATCATATCAAGTTTAGATATCGGTTCAAATACAGTTAAATTAGTAGTAGGTGAATATTACAAAGATGAAGTGCATATTCTTGCCACATCTTGTGTAAAAAGTAAAGGTGTTAAAAAAGGATTAATAGTAAATCCAGAAGAAACACTTATATCACTAAAAGAAGCATTTTCAAGATGCGAAGAAATGCTTAATACAAAAATAAAAAAAGTATTATTAATAGTGCCATCATATTTTACAGAGTTTATAAAAAGTGAAGGATACACTACAATAACAAATGAAGAAGGAAAAGTAACAGCATATGATATGGTAAGAAGCATGCAGTCATGTGTATATAATAAAGTACCAAGCAATAAAGAATTGGTATCAATTATGCCAGTAGAGTTTTTGCTAGATGATAAAACTAAAGTTAAAAACCCACTAGGAAAAGAAGCAAATAAACTAACATGCAGAAGTATAGTAAGCCTAGTTCCTAAAAAGAATGTATATACAGCTTTCTCAGTACTAGATAGTATGGGAGTTGAAATTACGGATTTATGTTTAGGAGGACTTGCAGACTACTATGAGTTTAAATCAAAAGAAAATGAAACAGGACTTGGAGCAGTAATAAATATAGGACATGAAAAAACAGAAGTGTCAATAATAAATGATAAAATATTAGTAGATACTGAAGTGCTAGAAATAGGCGGACTAAATATTGATAAAGATATATGCTATATGTACAACGTAAGTAAAAAAGATGCGTGCAATTTAAAAGAAACATTTGCACTAGCACATAAAAGGAATGCATCATCTTCATGGAATGAAGAATTGTTGACAAATGAAGGCGAACATATTAAAATAAATCAGTACGAGATAAGCGATATAGTTAATTCAAGGATAAAAGAAATATTAGATTTATCTAAGAAACAAATAAATCTCTTAACAAAAAAAGAAATTAGTTATATAATTATCGTAGGAGGCACTACTGAGGTAAGAGATTTTAGTTTAGTAGTAGAAGAAATATTTGGAAAAGATATTAAGCCATGTAAAATGAATGAAATAGGATGCAGGCATAATAAATATAGTACAGTAATAGGAACTATAAAATATTTCCATGATAAGCTTTCTTTTAGAGGAAGACTAGCATACACGATGGATGAAAATAATCAAAACGAAATAGCAAATATAAAGAGTAAAAATAGTAATATACTCGAGAAAATACACGGATATTTTTTCGAGTAGCAAGGAGTTGAAATGAATAATTTAGAAATGGACCAAATAGCTGATATTAAGGTAATAGGTATTGGTGGAGGCGGATGTAACGCAGTTAATAGAATGATAGACGATGGCCTAAAAGGAGTGGAGTTTATTGTTGCAAATACAGATTTACAAGTTTTAAATGTATCAAAAGCAGATAAAAAACTTCAAATAGGTAAATCTATTACAAAAGGAAGAGGAGCAGGTACAAGACCAGAAGTAGGAAGAGAAGCAGCACTTGAAAGTCAAGAAGAAATAGAAGATGCACTAAGAGGAGCTGATATGGTATTTGTAACATGTGGCCTTGGAGGAGGAACTGGTACAGGAGCAGCCCCAGTAGTAGCAGAAATAGCACAAAAAATGGGATGTTTAACAGTAGCAATCGTAACAAAACCATTCAAGTTTGAAGGTAAAAAAAGAATGGATTATGCTTTAGTTGGACTAGATGATTTAAGAAAACATGTAGATACTATGGTAGTAATTCCAAATGATAGATTAAGAGATTTAATAGATAGAAGTACACCACTTAACGATGCATTTAGAGAAGTTGATAATGTATTAAGATTAGGCGTACAATCAATATCTGACCTAATAAGTGTACCAGGACTTGTAAACTTAGACTTTGCTGATGTTAGAACAGTAATGGAAAAAAGAGGAGATGCTCTTATTGGTATAGGAGTAGGATTTGGAGATAATAGAGCAGTAGAAGCAGCTAAACAAGCAGTTAATAGTCCACTTCTTGAAACTACAATAAACGGAGCAACAGATTGTATAGTAAATATAACTGGTGGAAACTCATTAACATTATTCGAAGCAGAAGATGCTGTTGATGTAGTAAGAGCGGCAGCAAACACAGACGTAAACATTATATTTGGTGCTGTAATTAATGAATCATTAACAGATGAAATAGTAGTAACAGTAATCGCAACAGGATTTGAAGATTCAGCAGAACCACTATATAGGTCAATCGAAGGAGAAAAAAGAGACACACTTTCAAATGTAACAACAAGTGACGATGATGACCTACTAGAAATGCCTGCATTCTTAAGAAATAGAGAGTTTTAAATAAAGTAATGTAAAAATCATTACTTTTTTGATATAATAAAAACATGCAAGAAAAATTAGTAATCAACATATATATTGAAAGAAAAAATATTAAAAACATGTATTTAAAAGTAAAACCAGATGGAGTACATGTTACAGCAAACTATCTAATTCCGAAAAGTAAAATAGAAGATTTTATAAGTAAAAATGATGAGTTCATAAAAAAGTCATATGCTAAAATAATAAAAAAAGAAGAAAAAAAACAAGACTTCTATTACTTAGGAAAAAGATATAATGTAATCGTAACAAATCTAGTAAATAAAATAGAGTTCTATGATGATAGAGTCTTTGTAAAAGATAAAAATTACTTAAATACATTTCTTAAAAATGAATGCGTTAGAGTATTTAATGAAAGACTAAAAATATGTTATGATTTATTTGAAGAAGATATTCCATATCCAACCCTAGGCATAAGAAAAATGACTAGGAAATGGGGATACTGTAACAAAAGAGATAGATTAATAAAACTAAATAGTGAATTAATAAAATATTCAATAAATGAAATAGATTATGTAATAATTCATGAACTATCTCATCTAATAGAGTTCAATCACTCTAAAAACTTTTGGAAAATAGTCAAAAAATATAAACCAGATTATAAAGAAGCATGTAAAGTATTAAAGGAGGAATAAAATGTTAATATCATCACTAGACAATTCAAGAATAAAAGAAGTAATAAAATTAAGAGATAAAAAATATTCTTTATCTAAAGGACTATACATAGTAGAAGGAGAACACCTAGTAGTAGAAGCACTTAAAAATAATTTATTATATGAATTATTTGTACTAGAAGGAAATGAAAAAGACTATAGATATGCATACGATTTAGTTACTGAAAAAGTAATGAAAAAATTAAGTGATTTAAAAAGCACACCTAGAGTACTAGGGGTTGTCAGTATGAAAGAAACTAAAGACTTAGGAAATAAAATAGTATTACTTGATAATGTACAAGACCCAGGTAATGCAGGAACAATAATAAGAAACGCAGTAGCTTTCGGAGTTGACACAATTATATTTTCAAAAGAAAGCGTAAATCCATATAATGAAAAAGTAGTAAGATCCGCACAAGGAATGATTTTTAATGTTAATATAATAGTTGATGACTTATCAAAAAGAATAAAAGAAATCAAAGAAAAAAATATTAAAGTAATAGGGACATCACTAAAAACAAAAAGAAATGTAAGCTCAATGCCTAAATATGAAAAATACGCTGTAGTTTTTGGTAATGAAGGAAACGGAATGAGTGATGAAATATCAAAAATGTGTAACGTACTATACAAGATAGAAATGGATAATAAATGTGAAAGCTTGAATGTAGGGGTGTCATGTGGTATAATACTATACAAATTATTTGAGGGGTAATTATGAAATATATAAAAGTTGGTACTATAGTAAATACTCATGCTTTAAAAGGCGAAGTAAGAATAATAAGTAATTTTGAATATAAAGATAGGGTATTTAAAATTAATAACACTTTATATATCGGAATGTCTAAAAGTGAAGAAGTAATAGAAACCTATAGAGTACATAAAAACTTTGATATGGTAAAATTTAAAGGAATTGATAATATTACTGATGTTCTAAAATATAAAGGTAGTGCTGTATATGTAAATATAGATGACTTAAAACTAAAAGATGATGAAATATTAATAGAAGAATTACTAGGAATGAGTGTAATAGTAAATGATAAATTACTAGGAAGTATTACAGATTATATAGATAATAATGGAAATAAACTAGTAGTTGTAAATAATAAATATATTCCATATAATAAAGATTTAATAGAAAAAATAGACAAAATAAACAGAAAAGTGTATTATAAAAATATAGATTATATAGTTGGTGATTAGATGAAAATAGATATTTTAACATTATTTCCTAATATGTTTGATGGATTCAAAACAGAAAGCATTATTAAAAGAAGCATAGATAAAGAAATAGTAGAAATAAATATAATTGATATTAGAGATTTTACTCCATATAAAAATAAACAAGTAGATGACTATGCTTTTGGTGGAGGACCTGGTATGATAATGATGTGTGAACCTGTTTTTAATGCAGTAGAAAGTGTTAAAGATGAGGATGCATTTGTAATAATATTATCACCAAGAGGAAAAACATATAATCAAAAAATAGCTGTAGATTTAAGTAAGAAAAAGCATTTAATAATTATATGTGGTCATTATGAAGGTTTTGATGAAAGAATATATACACTAGCAGATATGGTAATATCAATAGGCAATTTCATATTAACTGGAGGAGAATTACCATCAATGATGATAACAGATAGTGTAGTTAGATTAATAGATGGAGTTATAAATAAAGAAAGTCTTGATAGTGAAAGCTTTAATGATAATTTACTTGACTATCCTGTATATACAAAGCCAAGAGAATACAAAGGACTTAGTGTTCCAGAAGTATTATTAAATGGGAATCATAAATTAATAAACGAATATAGAGAAGAAGAAAGAAAAAGAATAACTAAGGAATATAGAGAAGATTTATTAAATAAGTAGGTGGGATTATATGACTTATAAAATTGAAAATAATACTGATGATATGAAATTAAATTACTATAGTGTTGATATTAATGGACTTAATGTGACTCCTAGTGGAACTAAAGCAGATAGTATGAAAATAACAAAAATAACAATAGCAGACAAAGAATTATCAAATAACTATGCAAAACACAGAATAAATAAAAAAATAGATAAGATAATAGAACTAATGCTAAAAATACTAGAAAATGAAGATACCAGTGATGAAGATGCTGGTATGGTTTTAGATGAAATAGCAAGACTAAAAGGTATTATATATAATAAATATAAAGAACATATGAAAGTAGAAGAATATAAAGCACTATTATCAAAATTAATTATATTAGAAGAGCAATTTAAAAAAGATTATAATCAAAAAATATTTTTAAGTCATATGACAAATGCAATTATGTCGCAAAATCAAGAAGAAATAACAGAAGGAAGAAGTAGATAAAACATATAAAAAATCATAAAATAATAAAAAAATAAAAAAAAATATATAAATTGCAAAAAAAGTGTTGCAAAATATAAAAAAGTATTATAAAATAAGGAAGTCAAACCGAAAGAAGGCTTTCGGGCTTATAGCTCAGTTGGTTAGAGCGCTCGTCTGATAAGCGGGAGGTCGAAGGTTCGAGTCCTTCTAGGCCCACCAGTAATGTGGCCCGTTGGTGAAATGGTTAACACACACGCCTTTCACGCGTGCATTTATGGGTTCAAATCCCGTACGGGTCACCAATTTGATAATTAAGCTCCTAATTTAGGAGTTTTTCTTTGCTTTAAAATATTTTAATTAATCAATAACTCCCAGATATTACAAATACAAAGCAAGACTATAGAACTATAAAAAACAACTTGCATATTGAAAAAAATTAATATTTATAGTATCATTACTATAGATAGAAAGGGTAACATATGGAAGTAATAACTTTAAAAACAATCATGATAAATATGTGTATAGTAGTATTATGCTTTACAGCCATAAGGTCTATTTTAATTATGATTGTAGGTAAAAGATTATTTTATAAAGCTAAAAAGAATGTAAAATCATCATATTACCCCATATTAAATCTATTTACATTATTAGAAATAGCTGACATGGAATCATTTTATGGAATATTATTTTTTATTCCAATATTAAACTTAATCCCACTTATTATGTCTTCTTATAGAATAGGAAAAAATCTAAATGTAACTACTACTGACTTAATAGGCTTAATGTTCTTACCAATTATATTTTATCCATTAGTTTCAAGAAAAGACTATAAATATAAGATAGAAGATGAAGAATATACAGAAGCACTAGAAAATGTTAAAACAGATAGTGTACTATTATTAAGTCAAGAAGAATTAGAAGCATTAAATAAACAAAAAGAAAAAAATAATAGCCCATCTGTAGATTCAATATTCAAAAGTGACATTCAAATGATGGAAGAAGTCGCACCTTATAAAGCAACATCAATAAGTCCAAAAGTAGATAATAATGATGATAACAATAATACAGAAATAATAGATTTATAAAAGAATAAGAGTTTACTAAAAAGTGTAAAGAGCATTTACACTTTATTTAATTTTGTGTATAATTAATGTATGGAGAATAAAAGTATGGCAGAATATAATGAAAAATCAATAAAAATATTAGAAGGCTTAGAAGCCGTTAGAAAAAGACCAGGAATGTATATAGGTTCAACAGATAAAGTTGGCTTACACCATTTAATATGGGAAATTGTAGATAATGCGATAGATGAATCAATAAATGGTTATGGTAATAAAATAGTTGTTACACTAACAAAGCAAGGAAGCATTATAGTTAAAGATGAAGGAAGAGGAGTACCTATAGGTAAACATGCATCAGGAAAAAGTACACCAGAAGTAATATATACTATATTGCATGCCGGAGGAAAGTTTGAAACATCAGGATATAAAGTATCTGGGGGCTTACACGGAGTAGGTTCTTCAGTAGTAAACGCCTTATCAAAATGGATGAAAGTAACTATATATAGAGAAGGCAAAATAAGCGAAATTACATTTAAAAATGGTGGTAAAGTAGACAAACCACTTCATGAAATAGGAAAAACAAAATTAACTGGAACAACAGTAGAGTTTATGCCAGATGAAGAAATATTTGGAAATGCAAGATTCAGTTATAGTACAATATGTGAAAGATTACAAGAAAGTGCATTCTTAATAGATGGACTTACAATGGAAGTAATAGATGAAGAAGATGGAAAAGACAATGTATATTGTTACGATAATGGACTTGTATCATTCATTGATTATATTAATGAATCTAAAAATGTTATAAATAAAGTAATAAGTTTTAATGGAAATAAAAATAATATAGATGTATCTATAGCACTTCAATATACAGATGGTTATAATGAAAACATAATGTCATTTGTTAATAACGTAAAAACAAGTGATGGCGGTACACATGAAGTAGGATTTAAAACCGGACTTACAAAAGCATTTAATGATTATATAAAAAATAATAACTTACTTAAAAGCAAAGATGGACTTCTTGATGGAACAGATATAAGAGAAGGTATTAGTGCAGTAATAAGCTTAAAAATACCAGAAAACTTGTTACAATTTGAAGGACAAACAAAAACAAAACTAGGAACGCCTACAGCAAGACCAATAGTTGAAAGTATAGTATATGAAAAATTATCATTCTACTTAAATGAGAATAAGGAGTCTGCTGGTAAAATAGTAGAAAAAGCACTTAGAAGTAAACTAGCACGCGAAGCAGCAAGAAAAGCAAGAGAAGAATCAAGAAACGGAAAAAGTAAATCAAAGTTTGAAAAGAACTTATCAGGTAAGTTTGCACCAGCTCACAGCAAAAATCCTAAAGTAAATGAATTGTTTTTAGTCGAAGGAAACTCAGCCGGAGGTTCTGCTAAAGGAGGAAGAGATAGAAAGTTCCAAGCAATATTACCACTTAGAGGAAAAGTAATAAACGCAGATAAAGCATCAATGCAAGACTTACTAGCTAACGAAGAAATAAACACAATAATTTATACAATCGGTGCAGGAGTAGGACAAGACTTTGATGTAAAAGATTCAAACTATGATAAAGTAATAATAATGTCAGATGCAGATGTAGACGGAGCACACATACAAATATTACTCTTAACATTTTTCTATAGATATATGAGAGGCTTAATAGAAGAAGGAAAACTATATATCGCAATGCCTCCTTTATATAAACTTGATTTTGGTAAAAATAAGTATTATGCATATACAGATGAAGAATTAGATGAATTAAAGAAAAAACATCCAGGTAAATGCTCTATTCAAAGATACAAAGGTTTAGGAGAAATGAATCCAGACCAATTATGGGATACAACTATGAATCCAGACACAAGAAGTTTAATAAGAGTAAATATAACTGATGCATCTCTTGCTGAAAAAAGAGTAAGTGTCTTAATGGGAGACAAAGTTGAGCCAAGAAAAGAATGGATAAATGAAAATGTAGAGTTTACCATGGAAGATAATTATAGATCATAGGGGTGAATTATGGAAAAAGAAAATAGTATATTAAAAAGAATACAAGATTATGCATTAGAAGAAATAATGGGAGATAGATTTGGAAAATATGCAAAAGAAATAATACTTGATAGAGCAATTCCAGATGTAAGAGATGGACTAAAACCAGTACAAAGAAGAATACTATATGCAATGTATAAAGCAGGAAATACATGGGATAAAGGATATATTAAATGTGCCGCAACAGTAGGAGATGTACTTGGTAAGTTCCACCCACATGGAGATTCATCAGTATATGAAGCCATGGTAAGAATGTCACAATGGTGGAAACAAAATACTATATTAGTAGATATTCACGGTAATAATGGTTCAATGGATGGAGATCAAGCAGCAGCTTATCGTTATACAGAAGCTAAGCTTGCTAAAATAAGTAAAGAACTTTTAAACGAACTAGATAAAGATACAGTATCGTGGTCACCAAACTTCGATGATAGATTTTTAGAACCAACTGTATTACCAGCGAAGTTTCCTAATCTACTTGTAAACGGAACAAACGGAATCAGTGCAGGATATGCAACAAATATTCCGCCACATAACCTAATAGAAATAATAGATGCTACTATCAAAAGAATAGATAGTCCTACATGTAAATTAGATACAATCTTATCAATAGTAAAAGGACCAGATTTCCCAACCGGAGGAATTGTAGAAGGCAAAAACGGAATAATAGATGCATTTACAAACGGAAGAGGAAAAGTAATAGTAAGAAGTAAAGTAGAGTTCCATAAAGAAAAAGGAAAAGAACAAATAATTATTACAGAAATACCGTTTGAAGTAAACAAAGCAGTTTTAGTAAATAAAATAGACACGATAAGAATAGACAAAAAAATAGATGGTATGAGTGAAGTTAGAGATGAAACTGATAGAGAAGGCTTAAGAATAGTTATAGATTTAAAAGCAGGAGCAAATAAAGACTTAATACTAAACTATTTATATAAAAATACTGACCTTCAAGTATCATATAACTATAACATGGTAGCAATAGTAAACAGAACTCCAAAATGTCTTGGTATAATAGAAATGCTAGATGCATACATAGCACACTATAAAGAAGTAATAGAAAAAAGAACAAAGTTTAATCTAGCGGCATACACAAAAGAATATAATATAGTTTCAGGTCTTATAAAAGCAATATCTATATTAGACGAAGTAATAAAAGTAATAAGGTCAAGTAAAAATAAAACAGATGCTAAAAATAACTTAGTAGAAAAGTTTGATTTTACTATAGAACAAGCAGATGCAATTGTAATGTTACAACTATATAAATTAACTAATACTGATATAGTAGAATTAAAAGAAAGATGTGAAGAATTAAAAAATAAAATAGATGAATGTAATAAAATACTAGGAAGCGAAGAAGAGTTAAAATCTGTTATGAAAAGTGAACTTAGAAATGTTAAAAAAGAATATGGAACACCACGTAAAACAGTTATAAAAGATGAAATAAGTGACATAAAAATAGATGAACTTGATATGGTAAGTAAAGAAGACTTTATCGTATGTATATCTGAAACTGGTTACATAAAGAAAATATCATTAAAATCATATAATTCATCAAATGATGAATATCCAGGTGTAAAAGAAAATGATTACATCGAAGGCTTCTATAAAATGAATAACTTAGATACATTATTACTATTTACAAACTTAGGTAATTATTTATATGTTCCTATAAGAATAGTACCAGAAGCAAAATATAAAGATATAGGTACTCACGTATCAAGTATTATTAAAATATCTGATGGAGAAAAAATAGTAAAAAGTATAGCTGTAAATAAGTTTGATAATTCATATGTAACAGCATTTACTCGTGATGGTATGGTTAAAAGAATAGAGTTATCATCATTTGAAGTAAGCAGATACACAAAACCAATAAGCATGATGAAATTAAAAGAAAATGATGAATTAATATCAGTAAGTAGAATAAATAGTGATGAAGTATTATGCATAACAAAAGATGGATATGCACTTAAATATAATACAGAAGAAATACCAGTACTAGGTCTTAGAACAAGTGGTGTTAAAAGCATAAAACTATCAGGAAATGACTATGTAATTAATTCGTTTGTAATAAATAAAAATAAAGAATATGTATCAATATTTACAGATAAAAATACAGCAAAAAGAATAAAAATAGAAGAAATACAAAAACTAACAAGAGCTAAAAAAGGTATATCTATAATTAAAAGTCCTAAATCAAAACAATATAATATATTTAAATGCTTTATGGCTGGATCTAAAACAATATTTGGAATAATGGATACAACTACAGGATATATAAAAGCAAGTGATATAAATATAATGGATAAACAAAGTACAGGAAGTGTTATAACTAAAAAGAATATTAATGATATATTTGTCGTTAGTAAATTAACTGTTATTGAAAAAGATGATGATAATAGTAAAGATATAGAAAAGCCTAAAGAAGATAAACCAAAAGAAAAAGTAATTGTAAGTTTAACAATGAGTGATTTCTTTGAAGAATTCAAAATATAAAATAATAAATAAAACTCACGTATTGTGAGTTTTATTTTACAATCATTTTACATCAAAATAGTGTAAATCTAGAAATGACAATTTGCATTTTTCGTCAAAAAGTGATACAATATTTTTCGCCTATGAAAAAAAGTAGAATTATAAAATTAATAGTATTAATAGTATATATATTTATATTATTTACATATACTAAAGATACTAAAGAAGAAGAAAATTATGATGAAACTATAATAGAACATGAAAAATTATCACTAGTAACTTATGATATTATAGATACATCATATATAGAAAAAAATTATTATAATGGAGAGTTAATCGAAGACATAATAAACAAAATTAACAAGGTATTATCATCTACTCTAACTGGAAAAGGAGAGTTTATAGTAAGATATAGTATAGAGAAAAATGTTGATCCTTATTTAACATCAGCGGTTATTCTTCATGAAACTGGATGTCAGTGGACTTGTAGTTATTTAGCAAGAGTATGTAATAATTATGGAGGCAACAAAGGTGGCCCATCTTGTAATGGTGGAAGTTATAGAAGATTTGACACTGCAGAAGAAGGACTAAAGTTTGCTATTGATAAATTAAGTAGATACTATAATAGTGGGCTTACAACACCAGAAGAAATAGGTCCTAAATACGCAATGTCTGATGCATGGCCTTTAAAAGTAAATAAATATATAAACAAACTAAAAAATCAATAAAACATAAAAGGGGGAAATATGTTTGGAGAAGAAATATGTATTCACTCTATTAGTAATGGATTAAAATATAATGAACAAAGAGATGTAACAAAATTAAGTACCATATTAAGAAGCAACAACTTATTCTCTTTAAGAAGTCAAAACAGAACTACCAAACATAATTTCTGCGGACTTGATTATATATCTTTATGTGATTTATCTAAGGTAAAAAAAGAAGATGAAAACAAGTATTGTGCTTATGGCTGTTATGGATGTAAATCATTATCATTTGTATTTGATAAAAATGATTTAGAAGTAATAGAACCAATCTTAATACCAAGTATTTATGAAACAGAAGGTGGAATAAAACAAATGGAAAAACTAGGCACTTCTAATCTAAGATATAGTGATTTATTTGATGAAGTACAAGTTAAAGGAAAAATATCACTTTCCCTAATGAAGGGAATTGCTCTTCCAGTAAGACTAATGAAAGATTATTATGGAATAGTAAATATTGATAGACAAATAAGATTAATCGAAGATACTTTATTATCATTAAATCATATAGTCCCAATATACGACATAGAATCATATGAAACTTTAAATACAGATAGTTACACAAGAAGATTAAAATAATGTAAAATTGCTTTAACTTTACATTATTTTTTTGTATAATTCTACTAGGAGGTAAAAATGCAAACATATTGTTATTACTTTATACTTTTCATGATTTATTCCTTTATAGGTTGGTCTATGGAAGTAATAGGTAAATTAATAGAAAAACATAGATTTATAAATAGAGGTTTCTATATCGGACCATATTGTCCAATATATGGAGTAGGAAGTCTTCTTATAATTTTATTACTTGATAAATATAAATCAAATCCAGTAGAACTATTTATAATGGCAATACTTATATGTTCTATTCTTGAATACTACACTAGTTATTTTATGGAAAAATGGTTTAATACAAGATGGTGGGACTATTCGCAAAGAAAGTTTAATATTAACGGAAGAATATGTCTTAATACAATGATACCATTTGGTCTTCTAGGTGTGGCACTATGTTATTTTGTAAACCCATTCATAACTTCACTTGTAGATAAACTAAGTCAAAATGCAATCTTAATAATCGGAATCACCCTAAGCATTATATTTATTATAGATGCCATTTTATCATTAAAAGTAATAATTAATTATAAAGATGCTTTAACTAAAATAGAAAAAGATTCAACAGAAGAAATAAGTACAAGAATAAGAAAACTATTCTTATCTAAAAGTTACTTATATAAAAGATTTATCAAAGCATTCCCAACATTTGAAAATACTAAAGAGCATTTACTAAAACTAGAAAAAAACATACATACAAAAATAAATAATATTAAAAATAAGGAGTCAAAATGAAATACTTATCAAAAGACTATTTAATATCACTTATAATAAGCGTTAAAAGTAAATATTATAATGAACACTACACTACAAATGAAGAAATAGATTATATTATAAATAAAATAAAACAAGACAATGAAAATACATTCATTCAAAGTAATATAGATAATAGATTCTATTGTTATAAAAATGGAGTATATATTCTTAAAACAGACATAGATTTATTAAAATATAAATATTTATTAAGTACTAATAAATTAGGTTTTATTTATTTAGAAGAAAGTTTTATATTAGATGCACTATATGAATATCAAGTATCTATTATTAAAAAGATGTTTAATCCATCATGTAGTAACTGTGATACTTTATGTTATAACACATCTGATAGTAAATTATGTAAGATGTGGAAACATAATATAGAAATAGATAGAAGGTAAAAGATGATAAATATTGTACTATACGAGCCAGAAATACCAGCAAACACAGGTAATATAATGAGAACATGTGTGGCAACAAATGCT
>OIZL01000884.1_pt1 | contig 19083 bp, 20 predicted proteins | sample 1588541 | NCBI WGS metagenome assembly OIZL01 (sample SAMN03283285) | human gut metagenome | biome: human-associated habitat; material: feces | host: Homo sapiens | place: Peru | collected 2012 | reverse complement strand
TTGGAAGACCAACACCACTATATTATGCAGAGAACTTAAGCAAATATGCAGGTGGGGCAAAGATATATCTAAAAAGAGAAGATTTAAATCATACAGGAGCACACAAAATAAATAATGCATTGGGGCAAGCTTTACTTGCAAAACGTATGAATAAAACGCATATAATTGCAGAAACGGGAGCAGGTCAACATGGAGTTGCAACTGCAACAGTATGTAGTTTGTTTAATATTAAATGTACAATATTTATGGGAAAAGAAGATATAAAAAGACAACAAGTAAATGTAGAGAAAATGAAGCTTTTAGGAGCAGAAGTATATGAAGTAACAAAAGGTGAAGGAACATTAAAAGAAGCGGTAGATGTAGCCTTTGAATATTTATTAAAACATCAAGATGTATTTTACTTAATAGGTTCTGCAGTAGGTCCGAGTCCATATCCAGAAATGGTAAAATATTTTCAAAAAATAATAGGAGAAGAAGCAAAAAAACAAATTTTAGAACAAGAAGGTAAATTACCTAAAGCAATAGTTGCATGTATAGGTGGAGGAAGCAACAGTATAGGGTTATTTACAGACTTTATAAAAGAAGAGGTACAAATATTTGGAATAGAGGGAGCAGGAAAAGGCATTGAGACAGGAAAACATGCATCTGCAATATATAACAATAAAATTGGAATTTTACATGGTATGAAAACATATATAATGCAAGATGATAAAGGAAATATAGAAGAGGCATACTCAATTTCAGCAGGCTTGGATTATCCAGGAATTGGACCAGAACACGCATACTTGAAATCTATAGGGAGAGTTAAGTACGACAGCATTACAGATAAAGAAGCAGTAGAAGCATTTAAGTTACTTTGTAGATTAGAAGGAATAATACCAGCATTAGAAAGTAGCCATGCAATAGCATATGCAATAAAAATTGCAAAAAACTATAAAAATAATGACAGCATTATTGTAAACCTATCTGGAAGAGGAGATAAGGATATATAAATACTGAAATGAGGGAAAAAGGGGACAATATATGCAAAAGGACTCGATGATGGAATTAAGGAAGGACTAGAAAAAGGAATAAAAGAAGGAAAACAAAAGGTAAAATTAGAAATAGCAAAAAAGTTAAAAAGGAATGAATACAGAATTAATAGCAGAAATAACAGTGCTAAAGATAGAAGACATAGAAGAAATATAATCTCCAATTTTAACAAATAAAAATTAGCTAACTACTACACAAATATAAATAAATGTGGTATAATATTTCTGTTTTAAATTATAAAATAAAAAAAGGAGAGTGAAAGCAATGTCAGGACATAGCAAATGGCATAATATTCAAGCCAAAAAAGGTAAAGCAGATGCTGCAAGAGGAAAAGTATTTACAAAATTAGGAAGAGAATTATTAATAGCAGTTAAAGAAGGTGGACCTGACCCAGCTGGTAATTCTAAACTTAAAAATGTTATAGCAAAATGTAAGGCAGCTAATATGCCAAATGATACAATTAATAGTGCAATTAAAAAAGCTTCTGGAAGCAATGAAAATTATGAAGAAATTACATATGAAGGATATGGAACAAATGGAGTTGCAGTTATAGTAAGCGCTGCAACAGATAACAAAAATAGAACGGCAGCAGACGTAAGACATGCATTTGATAAATCTGGAGGAAATTTAGGTACAAGTGGATGTGTATCATATCTATTTAATAAAAAAGGATTAATAGTAATAGATAAAAGTACAACAAACCTTGATGAGGACAGCATGATGATGCTTGCTTTAGACAGTGGAGCAGAGGATTTTGAAGCTTCAGAAGAAATATATGAAATAACAACAGATCCATCAAATTTCACAGAAGTAAGAGAAGCTTTAGAAAAAGAAGGATTAGAGTTTTTAGAAGCAGATGTAAAACTTATTCCTACAACATATATTGAATTAAGCGAGGAACAAGGAGAAAAAATGCAAAGACTAATTGATAGATTAGAGGATTTAGATGATGTTGTAGAAGTTTACCATAACTGGGCTGAATAATTGTTCTAAATAAATAAAAATTGAATATAATAATATAAGAGCAGACTAAAATATGTCTGCTCTTAAAATTTACAAAGGAAAATAAATAATGGATATTTTAAATTATTTTTCTGAAGAAATAAAAAGAGAATTACTAAGATATATTAATAATTCTAATTATAATACATTAGAAGAAATACGAATAAGGGTTAATAAACCAATAATATTAAAATTTAATATGCAAACTAAACTACTAGAATATATAATAACCACAAAAGATATACTAGAAATAATGCAAAAAATAACAGAAAATTCGCTATATTCATATCAAAAACAAATTGCAGAAGGTTATATAACATTAAGAGGAGGACATAGAGTACGGAATTTCAGGAAATGTAGTTATGGAAGATGATAAAGTTATAAACATAAACTACATATATAGCTTGAATTTTAGAATTGCCAAAGAAATAATAGGAACATCAAACGAAATTTTTAAACAAATATATAATAGTGGAGATGTATTAAATACATTAATTATTTCTCCACCAGGGGCAGGAAAAACAACAATTTTAAGAGATTTAATTAGAAATTTGAGCCAATATAAAACTGTTGGGGTTGTGGATGAAAGAGGAGAAATTTCTGCAATGTATAAAAATGAACCACAAAATAATTTGGGTATGCAAGTGGATATTTTAAATAATATTCCTAAAAGCTTGGGAATGAAAATGTTAATTAGAAGTATGGCACCAGAAATTGTATGTGCAGACGAAATTGGAACAGAAGATGATATAAAGTCCATAAAATATGCAGTAACATCAGGAGTTAAAGGAATATTCACAGCTCATGGTAATAATTTAGAATACATAAAGAAAAACCCAATTTTAAAGGAATTATTGAAAGAAAATATAATACAATTAATAATAATTCTAAATAAAGAAAATAGAAAAGATGTAAAATATATCAATAATATTGACAAAAATATTGATTTTTAAGCAAATATAGTATAAAATATATAAGATTTATAATAATAATATGGAGGTAGATAGAAATGGCAGAAGTATATATGGCAGGAGATGTAAGAAACGGAACAACTTTTGAATTAGATAATTCAGTATATAAAGTAGTTGAATTCCAACACGTAAAACCAGGTAAAGGAGCAGCTTTTGTTAGAACAAAATTAAAAAATGTTATAACAGGAGCAGTTTTAGAAAAAACTTTTAACCCATCAGAAAAATTACAAGGTGCAGAAATAGAAAAAAGAGATATGCAATACTTATATAATGATGGTGATTTATATTATTTCATGGATAATGAAACATATGAACAATTACCACTTAATAAAGAACAATTAGGAGATAGCTTAAAATATATAAAAGAAAATATGTCAGTTAAAATATTATCTTTTAAAGGTAAAGTATTTTCAGTTGAACCACCTATGTTTGTTGAATTAGAAGTTACATATACAGAACCAGGATTTAGTGGAAATACTACAACAACTTCTGGAAAACCAGCAACATTAGAGAATGGCTATGAAATATCAGTTCCTTTATTTATAAACATTGGAGATGTTATAAAAATAGACACAAGAACTGGTGAATACATGGAAAGAGTTTAGGAGTATAAATTAATGTCAGATTTAAAAGAAAAAGTAAAGAAAATCATGATAGATCTTGAAAATAATATCAAAGACGAAAAAGAATTAGAGTATGTAAAAACTCAAATATATAATATATATAATGCATTTATGGATGAGTTTGATGGTCTAGAAGAAAAATATAGTGGCAAAATGGATACAGTATATGCTAAATGCCAATTTCTAGAAGATAAAGTAAAAGAACTTGAAGGAGTAGTTACAAGAATTCAAGCAGATATATATGTAGAAGATGAGGATGATTCTAGTATAGAAATTGAATGCCCATATTGTAATGCAGAATTTTTACTAGATTGTTCAGAAAAATTAAGAGATTCTGTAACATGTCCAGAATGTAATAATGTAATAGAATTAGACTGGAATGAACATGATGGATGTTCACATGATTGTTGTGGATGTGGAGAAGATGAATGTCATGGACATTATGAAGAAGATGAAGATGACGATATGTAAAGACTATTTAAAATAGTCTAAAGGATTGACGGCTTTGCCGTCTTTTTTTATTGCAAAATGTAAATGTGGCCCTGTTGTTGCACCATTTGTTGGATTGCCATTTGAATCTTTATAAGGATTATTAGAAATTTCGTAAACAATTTTAGGACCAACTTGTCCAATTACTTGTCCTTTTTTTATACTTTCTCCAACTTTAATTATATAATTAGGAGAAACGTGGTGATAAATAAACTGTAAAGTATCAGACTTTAAAATAATTGTGAAGCCACCTGAACCGTTTAAAACCAGTAAATATAACTGTAGCCTTACATGGAGAAACTAAATTTGTACCTTGAGGTGCTGGAATATCAATTCCCAAATGAAAAGAACTAGCACCAGAAGTTGGAGAATTACGTTTACCAAAATTAGAACTTATTCTTGTGTATCCAGGAATAGGCCAACAAAATTCTGTGTTAGAAATAGTATAATATTCAATTATAGTTTTAGTGTCTTTATTAAGAATTGAAGAATCTAACGTTGGAATAAAACAACACGAAATAAACATAAAAATAAAAAAAGATAATAAATAATATTTTAAAGATTTAAAAAACATAAAAGACCTCAAGAAAAGTGGATTTGCCACATTTTTCATATTCGAAAAAAAAGTGCTTTGGATATCCAAAGCACTTTGGCAGGGGCACTAGGAGTCGAACCTAGCTCAGTGGTTTTGGAGACCATTATACTACCGATGTACTATGCCCCTATTTGCAAGTACGTAAATTATAATAACATATATTTTAATTATATGCAATAATATAAAATAAATTTCTTAAATAAATTTTAAAAAATGTATGTGATAGGTCTTGTGCCTTCCAAAGATACAAAATACGAAAAAATCTAATTTATCTAAATTAATAAATATACTTGAAAGAACATTACAAATTGTGCTATAATTAAAATGTTACATGGGGATGCATTTGGTTTCGACAGCAATCTAGAAGCATGAATAGCGAGTAGTGGATGGTTGCTTTGGCCACTATAAAAAAGCAAAATTAAAAATAAACGCTGATAATAATAGAGAATTAGCATACGCTGCTTAATTTGCAGCGACGTCTTATCTATAATGCCCACGTTATAGAATAAGGCGACAAACTAGTGGGGAACGAAGCTATTTTTTGTCTTGAGAATAGTAGGTATATAAAGACTACTTTAATTATTAGTTTGTTTGTTAACTTTTAATTAAAGGAATTTTAATAACAAACTGCACTCGGAGAAATTTGTGTGGAAGGATTGTTGGACAGGAGTTCGACTCTCCTCATCTCCACCAATGAAAAAATTTTATAGGGGGAAAACATATGGAAGAGAATAATAAAAATGAAGAATTTAAAGAAAAAAGTTCAGAAAAAAACTCTAAAAATGAACAAACTATTAATAGAAGCAAAAATAATAAATCATGGATTACATTAAGCATTATTATTGTAATAGCCATAGTAGGAATTATTGTATATGCTACATATTCAGAAAATAATTGTATAAACAATGATAAGCCGTTTGAATATGTTGACGCCAAGCCAATTATATATCTGTATCCAGAAGAAGAGATGCAAATCTCTGTGAAGCTAGGAAGAAAAGAGAAAATTACATGTTCATACCCGGAATATAAAGATGGCTGGAATGTAATTGCAAAAACAGATGGGACATTAGTAGATGTAAAAACAGGAAGAAACTTATATGCTTTATATTGGGAAGGAATACATAGCGAAAAATGTGATTTCACAGAAGGTTTTGTTGTAGCAAGAAAAGATACAATTAGTTTTTTAGAAGAAAAGTTAGAACTGCTAGGCTTAAATGAAAGAGAATCAGAAGAGTTCATAGTATATTGGCTACCTAGACTACAGGAAAATAAATATAACTATATTAGATTTGCAACAATGGAAGAAATAAATAAAAATATGCCTTTAGAATTTTCGGTTGAACCTGATACTCTAATTAGAGTATTAATGCAATATAAAAAGATAGATAAATATATAGAAGTCAAAGAACAAAAACTAGAAACACCAGAAAGAAAAGGCTTTACTGTTGTTGAATGGGGTGGAACAGAAATTAAATAATATGTAAAGAAAAATACCTAGAATTTATTTTGAAATTCTAGGTATTTTTGAAAAAATTGGCATTATAGTACACTTTTTGCAAAAAATGTGTTATACTATTCTACAGTTATTAAATATAGAAGTATAAAAAAGGTTATATTAAGGAGGAAGAAATGAACGAATATAGGACACATAATTGTGGTGAACTTTCAAAAAAAGACATTGGAAAAAATGTAAAAATAGCTGGTTGGATTCAAACTAGTAGAAACCTAGGTGGATTATTATTTATAGATTTAAGAGATCAATATGGAATAACTCAGGCGGTTATTACAGTTGAAAGTGGTTTAATTGATGAAGTATCTAAAATACCAACAGAATCTACAATTTCCATAGAAGGAGAAGTTAGACTAAGACAAGATATTAATCCTAATATGAAAACAGGAGAAATTGAGGTTATAGCAAACAAAGTTAATACTTTAGGAAAAAGACTAAAAGAACTTCCTTTTGATATAAACTCTGGAAAAGATAAACCCAGAGAAGATTTAAGGTTACAATATAGATTTTTAGATTTAAGAAATGAAAAACTAAAAGATAATATTTTATTAAGAGCAAAAATATTACAATTTTTAAGAAAAGAAATGATAGAACAAGGATTTACTGAAGTACAAACACCAATACTTACAAGTTCTTCACCAGAGGGGGCAAGAGATTATTTGGTACCTAGCAGGGTTCACCCTGGAAAATTCTATGCTCTACCACAAGCTCCTCAACAATTTAAACAATTATTAATGGTATCTGGAATAGATAAATATTTTCAAATTGCACCATGCTTTAGAGATGAAGATGCTAGAGCAGATAGAGCACCAGGAGAATTTTACCAATTAGACATGGAAATGGCATTTGCTACACAAGAAGATGTATTTAATGTTATGGAAAAAGTTATGTATAACACATTTAAAGAATTTGGAAACAAAGAAGTAGCTGAATACCCATTCCCAAGAATACCTTATAAAGAGGCAATGTTAAAATACGGTAGTGACAAGCCAGATTTAAGAAATCCATTAATTATTAGAGATGCCACAGACGTATTTAGTAAAATAGATTTTAACGCATTTAAAGGAAAAACAGTAAGGACAATTACAGTTCACAATGTTAAGGATGTATCTAGAAAATTTTATGATGGAATGAATAACTTTGCTGTTGAAGAATGTGGAGCTAAAGGCTTGGCTTGGGTTAAAGTTCTAGATGATGGAAGCTTACAAGGATCAATTGCTAAATTTATAAATGATGAAGTGAAAGAAGAATTGTTAAAAACAACTGAAGCTAATAAGGGAGATGCTATATTCTTTATAGCAGAAAAAGAAGAAAATGTAGCTACCTTAGCAGGAAAAATTAGGCAAGAACTTGGAATAAGATTAAATTTAATAGAACAAAATTTATACAAATTCTGTTGGATAGTAGATTTTCCAATGTATGAAATAAATGATGAAGGAAATCTTGATTTTTGCCATAATCCGTTCTCAATGCCACAAGGTGGTCTAGATGCTTTAAATAATGAAAAAACATTAGATATACTAGCATATCAATATGACATTGTTTGTAATGGAATTGAATTATCATCAGGAGCAGTTAGAAATCATGACCCAGAAATTATGGTAAAAGCATTTGAAATAGCTGGATATGATGAAAAAACAATTGAAACAAAATTTAAAGCTTTATATAACGCTTTTCAGTATGGAGCACCACCACATGCAGGAATTGCACCTGGTGTAGATAGAATGATTATGCTTATAGCAGATGAGCCAAATATTCGTGAAGTAATTGCTTTCCCTATGAACAGCAAGGCTCAGGACTTATTAATGGGAGCACCTGGAGAAGTTACCGAAGAACAACTAAGAGATGTACATATAAAACTTAGAAAAGAAAGTAAAGAAGAATAAAAAAGTAAAACCTCTAATATAATTAATGGAAAGTTGTCCGTAAAATTTTATATTAGAGGTTTTGTTATGAATAAAATAGTATATTTAAAAGAAATAGATAAGAGTTTATATTTAAATAAAATTACATTAAAAATCCAGTATTGGTTTAAAAGAGTATTTAATATTATAAAAAAAGTGAAAATAGAAAATGTAGAAATTTGGAATTTACCAATTAAGAGTGATGACAATATAAAAAAAATACAAAAAGTATTTGCAAAGCTTTTAAATTCACAGAATTTTTATGTTTTATCTCAAAATTTAGAAAACAAGAAAATATATAATGTTTTAAATGATAAAGAAATAAAATATTTAAAAATGGAAAAAATAAAAAAACTTCTTAGTATAAAAATTCTTGAATATATATTAAGTATTCAAAAAAGGGAAATACAAAATACAGAAGTAAATATTTTAGTAAGGGAAAGCTCAAATATAAACTCATATATAATAGAAGAAATAGCAAAAAATGCGCTGAATGTGAAAATAATTAGTAATAACATATATAAATTTAAAAAAATAGAAGAAAAATTATATGATGAATATGGAATAGCTATTCAATTTTCTAATAGTTATAAAAAAAGTTTATCAAAGTCAAATATTATAATTAATTTGGATTTTGACGAAATCGACTTAAACGAATATTTAATATACGATAGAGCTATTATAATTAATTGTATAAACCAAAACATAAAAATTAAATCAAAACTTTTTAATGGTGTTGTAATTAACTCAGTTAATATAAGTTTTAATCAGGAACTAAAAGATAAATTTAAAAATTTAGGTTTGTATAATGACTTTTCTAGTTTGATTTTACTTGCAAGCGTATTAGAACAAGAAAATTATAAAACAGACATAAATAATTACTTGGTAAAAATTAAAAACTTATATGGAAATAATGGACAAATAAGTAAAAATGAACTAAAATTATACTTGACAAAAAAATAAAAAAAGGGTAATATAATAGCATTACAAATTCAAATAGGAGATGACCAATTATGGAAGAAAAAGAAATATTATTAACACAAGAAGGTTACGATAATTTAGAAAAAGAATTGGAATATTTAAAAACAGAGGAAAGAGCAGCAATTGCTGAAAGAATAAGAGTTGCATTAGGATTTGGAGATTTATCAGAAAATTCAGAGTATGATGAAGCTAAAAATGCTCAAGCAGCAAATGAGACAAAAATAGCAGATTTAGAAAACAAAATTAGACATGCAAGAATAATTGATGAATCTGAAATTGATACAAAAACAGTACAAATTGGAAATAAAGTTAAGATACACGATTTAGAATTTGATGAAGATTTAGAATATACTATTGTTGGATCAACTGAAGTTGACCTAGCAAGTGGAAAAATTTCAAATGAATCTCCAATAGGAGCAGCTTTGCTTGGAGCTAAAAAAAATCAAGTTGTAGAAGCTAAAACACCAGGTGGAATAGCTAAATTTAAAATATTATCAATAACAAAATAGTTTAATATAAAAACATTTCAAAATGTAAAAGTTTGAAGTGTTTTTTGTTGAATAGAAAAATGCTATAATCGCTATTGCACTAGTTAATATAAGGAGAAAAAATATATGCAAAGAAGATTTACTAAAATAGATGAGGAGTTTATATGTGAAAATTGTGGGAAAAAAGTAGAAAAACTGGGGTACACATGTAGAAACCATTGCCCATATTGTCTGCATTCAAAACATGTAGATGTAAATCCTGGCGATAGAGCAGAACAATGTAAAGGAATTTTAAGACCAATAAGTGTAGAATTAGATTCTAAAAAAGGATATGTCATAGTATTTAAATGCAAAAAATGTGGAGCAATAAGAAAGAATAAAGCAGCAGAAGATGATAATATGGATTTAATAATTGATTTATCATCAAAGCAATATTAATTAGCAATTATTTTAAAACATTAACTATTTTTATATTAAAAATGTGTAAAATATATTGCAAATTTGAATATATATTTATATAATATATTTAACTTTAAGGCTTAAATAGGAGGTCAATTTTGAAGAAATATTTTGGAACGGATGGTATTAGACGTATTGCAAATACTGACTTAACACCAGAACTTGTGTATAAAGTAGCAAAGGCTGGTGCATATGTATTAGCAAAACATAGTAATCACACACCAACGATACTAATAGGAAGAGATACTAGAATTTCTGGAACCTTAATAGAAAGTGCTATGACTGCTGGATTTTTAAGTTATGGAGCAAATGTAAAACTTTTAGGTGTAATACCAACACCAGCTGTTGCATATTTAACTAAAAAGCTTAATGCAGATGCAAGTGTTGTTATTTCTGCATCACATAATACATTTGAATTTAATGGAGTTAAGTTTTTTAGTAACAAAGGAATGAAAATACCAGATGACCTAGAAGAAGAAATAGAAGAAATTATAGACTCAGATAGAATTAACAAATTAATTGCTGAACATGATAAAATTGGCGTATCTGAAATGCATCCAGAATTTTTATATGAATATGCTGATTTTATAATTAATTTATTTAAAGATATTAAATTCCCAAATGATTTTAAAGTTGCAGTAGATACAGCAAATGGTGCAACTTACAAAGTTGCAGAATATATTTTTGAAAAACTTGGAATAAATTATAAAATTTTAAGTAATAAACCAGATGGAATAAATATAAATAAAGCTTGTGGTTCAACACATTTGGAAAATTTGAAAAATTATGTTACAACGAATAATATGTCATTGGGAATTGCTTATGATGGAGACGGAGATAGATGTTTAGCAGTAGATGAATTAGGAAACGAAATAAATGGGGACTTACTACTTGCAACAATATCAAAGTTTTTAAAGAAAAAAGAAAAGTTGAACAAAAATACTATAGTTGCTACTGTTATGAGTAACTTAGGATTAAAAATTTTTACAAAAGATAATGAAATGAATTTTATAGAAACAAAAGTTGGAGATAGATATGTTTTAGAAGAAATGCTTAAAAATGGATATAACTTAGGCGGAGAACAGTCTGGACATATCATATTGCTTGATTATAATCCAACTGGAGATGGAATTCTAACTTCTCTAATGTTTATAAGAGCAATTTTAGAAGATTATGAAAAAGTCTCTGATATAAATAAAATTATAAGTATATATCCACAAGTTTTAGTAAATGCTAAAGTAAAACAAGAAAGAAAATATGATTATTCTAAAGATAAAGAAGTACAAGAGTTAATTTCTGAAATAGAAAATGAATTTTCAAATAATGGAAGAGTCTTAATAAGAACATCAGGAACAGAGCCTTTAATTAGAGTTATGATTGAAGGAAAAGATGTTGATTACATTGGTAAAAAGGCAAGGAAACTTGCTGATTTAATAGAAAAAAAATTTAATTAACAAAGGAGGAAGAAAAATGTTTATAGTAGATCTTACATCAGCAGAAGGAATGTTAATGGCATTAATGATAGCAGTACTTACAATTATTTTAGGAAAAGAGTTTAAAAAAAGTGCAATACCAGCAATTGGATTAGGAATATTTTTAGTTAGTATCCTTCTCCATACTTATCAATCAGTAACTATAACAGATCAAGTATATAAAGCAATTGCAACTAAATCTTTAGCTATTGATGCTATTATGATTTTCTTAACATATATTGCTTACTTGTGGGTAGATGATATAGAAGTTAAAGAAAAAAATAAAAAAAGTATTGATAACAGTTTAGACTGGTTTTGGAAAAAGGTATAATAAGGTGTTTTAGCCTTTAAAACTAAGAGATACATATTTGAAATGTATCTCTTACATTTTAATAGAGAAAAATAGCTAGGTGAAATAATATGTATAAATTTTTTGTGGAAAGTAATCAAATTAATAATAACAAAATATATATAAGTGGACAAGATGTCAACCATATAAAAAATGTGCTAAGAATGCGAATTGGAGATAAAATATGTGTATGTAATAAAGATGATTCCAAAAATTATAATTGTATAATAAAGGAAATTGGGGCTAATATAACTTGTGATATATGTGCAAATATAGAAAATAATTCAGAAACAAATACTTATATACATATTTTTCAAGGGCTACCCAAAGCAGATAAATTTGAATTTATAATAGAAAAATGTACTGAAATTGGAGTAAAAGAAATTACACCTGTTATAATGAAAAGAACGGTAGTAAAATTAGAAGAAAAAGACAAAAATAAAAAACTTGAAAGATGGCAAAAAATTGCAGAAGTAGCATCAAAACAATCAAAAAGAGATGTTATTTTAAAAGTAAATCGAATAGATAATTTTAAAAATATATTTAATTATATTCAAAATTATGATATAGTATTGTTGGCTAATGAAAATGAAAAAAATGTAACATTAAAGCAAATATTAAAAAAACAAAAAGAAAAAATAAATAAAATAGCAGTAATTATAGGACCAGAGGGCGGAATTGATGAGGAAGAAATTAATATTTGCAATAGTAATGGAGTAAATTCAATTACTCTAGGAAAAAGGATATTAAGAACAGAAACAGCTCCGATTGTAGTTTCTAGTAATATTTTATATGAGTTGGAGGAATAAATGAAGCAAGAATCCAAAAGAGAGCAAAAAAGAAATGAAAAACTAAGACAAGAAAATATAGAAAAGTTTGATGAAGAATATAAAAAAAGTAAAGTAATCCCAAAAGAATATAAGAAAAAAATAAAAAAAAGAGTGCTAAAAAATTCTAGTATCGCATTAATTGCTATTATATATTTAATTGTAATTAATTGGCTATCATTAAAACTTGAAACACAAGTATATATTACAATTATAAAAATATTATGCATATTAGGTACAATTACTTCAGTAGTATTTTTAGAATTAAGTTATAGAAAAGATAATGGATATATATTTATGCATGGAATAGAATTCTTGATATTAACAACGGTTACATTATTTAGCGAATATGCATATGTATTGTTTTATAAAACATATAATATAATTTTAGCTTGTATATTAATGGGAATAGTAGTATATTATATTATAAAAACTATAGTTACAATAAAATATATGAAACGTGATTATTACAATAGTTTAAATGATATAAAAGAAATAGTTAAGAAGAAATAGAAAGGAATAACTAAAATGATAAAAAGCATGACAGGATATGGGAGAGGTAAATACGAAAATGAAAACAGAGAATATACAGTAGAAATAAAATCTGTAAATAATAGGTATTCAGATATTTCAATAAAACTCCCAAGGAATATAAGCTATTTAGAAGAAAAAATAAAAAAAGAGATTAGTAGTAAGGTATCAAGAGGAAAAATAGATGTTTTTATAACATTTTATAACAATAGCACTAAAGGTAAAAATATAAAATTTAATAATGAATTAGTAAAAATGTATGTAAAAGAATTGAAACAATTAGCAGTAGAAAATAATATCAAAGATGAAATACAAATTACAGATATATCAAAATTCCCTGACGTACTTACAATAGAAAATACGGAAGATGAAGAATTAATTTGGAATGAACTTCAAATCCCGCTAAAAGAAGCTCTAAATAATTTTATAGAAATGAGAACAGTCGAAGGTCAAAAAATTCATGATGATTTATTAATGAGAATTAACGACATTCAAGAAAAAGTAAATACAATTTCTCAAAATTCTACTAGACTTATTAAAGATTATATAGTAAAATTAGAAAATAGAATAAAAGAATTATTAAATACCGAAAACATTGATGAAAATCGACTTGCTATGGAAACAGTAATATATGCAGATAAATGTTCAGTAGAAGAAGAAATAACTAGATTAAATAGTCATATATTTCAGTTTAAAAACTTAATAGAGGGAAATGTAGTTGGAAAAAAGATTGATTTTCTTATACAAGAGATGAATAGAGAAACAAATACTATTGGATCTAAGTCAAGTTCAACTGACATAACTAATATGGTTATTGAGATGAAAACACAAATCGAAGATATACGAGAGCAAATACAAAATATAGAATAAATTTATGGAGGTAAAAAATTATGATGGTAAAACCAAGTGTACAAGAATTATTAAAGAAAGTTGAGAACAGATATATTTTAGTAATTGTAACATCAAAAAGAGCAAGACAATTGGCTGCAGGGGATATATGTATGACAAAAGTAAAAGCAAGATCAACTGTAACATTAGCTGCAAACGAAATTGCGGAAGGAAAGGTAAAACCATGTTAGTAATATTATCAGGAGTATCAGGCGCAGGAAAAGATACAATAAAAAAAGAATTAATAAAAAGAGATAAAAATATAGTAACAATTCCATCTTACACAGATAGGCCAATGAGACCAGAAGAAGTTGAAGGAGGAACATATCATTTTATTTCAACAGAAGAGTTTGAAAATATGATAAAAAATGATGAATTATATGAATATAATGTACATCATGAACATTATTATGGAACTTCCAAAAAGATATTTAATGACAAAATAAAAGAAGGAAAAATAATTGTAAAAGATATAGATGTAAATGGAACAGAAAAACTAATTGATATATTACGAAAAGACATGAAAGTAGTTACAATATTTTTAAGAGTTCCAAAGGATGAGTTAGAAAGAAGACTAAAAAATAGAATAGACAAGCCATCACTAAAAGAAATCAGATTGCGTTTAAATAGATTTGATTATGAGGAATCTAAAATTGGATTATATGACTACGTAATAAAAAATGATAACTTGGAGAAAACAGTCCAAATAATCCAAACTATAATAAAAAATGAATATGAATTAAATAAATAACAATAATAAACAAAGAGCTTCATGTGGAGTACTTTGTTTTTTATGTAATATGAAAGCATTCTTTCATATTACATAAAAAGCTACAATTGTTAGCAATTTGAGACTTTCTTAATGTGTATGGGCAGGAGAAGTAAGCGAACAAGACTTACCAATACATGCCATATTTTAAATAATTTAGGAGATAAAAATGACAAATGATAAAAAAGATGATGTTGATTTTAAATCTATGTATGGTGAAGCTACAATATTAAAAACCGCAGATATTATTAATGAGAAAAAAATAAACTTAGAAAAGGGATTATCAACAAAACAGGTTAAAGAAAAAATTGAAAAAAACGGTTATAACATTATAAGTAAAAGTAAAGAAAAAAGGTGGTATAATTACTTTTTTGAAAGTTTATTTAGTAAATTTAACTTAATTTTATTAGGCATAGTAGTAGTTCTGTTCTATACAGATGTAATACTTGCAGAAAAACCAAGCTATGCAAATATTATAGTTATTGTAGTATTAGTGCTAACTAGTACATTTTTAGAGTTCTTCGAGGAGTTTAAATCTAATAAAGCGGCGGCCAAACTAAAGGAAATGGTTGCTACTAAAAGTACAGTTATAAGAAATGGCAAAAAGATTAAAATATTAAATAAAGATATTGTAATTGGAGACATAGTTATTTTATCTGCGGGAGATATGATACCAGCAGATTTGAGAGTTTTAGAAGCAAAAGATCTATATATTGGACAATCTTCTTTAACAGGTGAATCTGATTCTGTTAGAAAACTTGCAGAAAGTGAATTAAAATCAATAGATGATATAGAATTTATAACAGATATTGATACAATATGCTTTATGGGAACTAATGTAATAAGTGGCTCAGCAAAAGCAGTTGTTATAAAAACTGCTGACGATACTTATTTTGGCAAAGTTTCACATACATTAACTACTGGAAAACCTAAGACAGCATTTGAAAAAGGAATAGAAAACATAAGTAAATTATTAATGAAATTTATGCTTATAATGGTACCAATTACATTTTTACTTAATGTTTGGAAACATAATACACTTACTGCATTTACATTTTCTGTATCAGTTGCGATTACGATTACTCCATTACTATTACCTGTAATTCTTTCATCTAGCCTTGCTAAAGGTGCAGTAAATATGTCTAAGAAGAAAACTATAGTAAAAAGACTTGAAAGTATACAGGGATTTGGTGGCATGAATATTTTATGTACTGATAAAACTGGAACTTTAACAGAAGATAGAATAGTATTAGAAAAATATTTAAATGTTAATGGAGAAGAAGATTACAGCGTTTTAAAACAAGCATACCTTAATGCATATTTTCAAACTGGCCTAAAGGGAAGTATAGATGAAGCAATAATAAAAAGAGCTAATGAAAATGGACTTGCTAAAGAAATAGATGGAGAATTCAAAATAATTGATGAAATACCATTTGATTTTACTAGAAGAAGATTATCTGTTATAGTAACTAATGGTACTAAAAAAGAATTAATTACAAAAGGAGCAGTTGAAGAAATTCTAAGTATTAGTTCTTTTGTTGAATATAAAGGTCAAGTATCTGGAATTAACAATGAAATAAAAACTAACATAAGAAAAATTGCTAAAGAAATGAATAAGCAAGGCTTAAGAGTTGTTGCTGTTTGCAAAAAATATGATATAGAAAATATAAAAAATTTTAAAGTATCAGATGAAAATAAAATGATACTAACAGGATTTATAGGATTTTTAGATCCGCCTAAAAAAAGTGCTAAAGAAGCAATAGAAAAATTAAATAAAGCAGGTATTAGAGTAATTGTTTTAACAGGAGATAACAGTGATGTTACAAAATGCGTATGCGATAAAGTTAATATTAGTACTTCACAAATTCTTGTAGGAAATCAAATTGATAAAATGTCAGATATGGCGTTAAAAAGAGTCATAAAAAGAGTTAATGTATTTGCAAAATTGTCTCCAATACAAAAGGCAAGAATTATAAGAATTTTAAAAGAAACTGGAAATACAGTAGGATATATGGGAGATGGCATTAATGATAGCCCATCATTAATTAATTCAGATATTGGAATTTCGGTAGATACAGCTGTGGATATTGCAAAAGAAACAGCAGATATTATATTGCTTGAAAAAGATTTAAATGTTTTATTAGATGGTGTAAAAGAAGGAAGAAAAACATATGCTAATTTAATAAAATATATAAAATTAGCAACAAGTTTCAATTTTGGAGAAGTAATATCTGTTATAATTGCAAGTGTTATTTTGCCTTTCTTACCAGAAACACCAATTCAGCTATTAGTAGAAGGCTTAATATACGACCTAGGACAATTGACACTTCCATTTGATAATGTGGATGAAGAACATTTAGATAAACCAAAAAATTGGAATACTAACAGCCTAAAAAGATTTATGCTTATTATGGGACCATTAAGCACACTATTTGACATGATTGTATTTGCAGTAATGTGGTTTGAGTTTAATATGAGAGGAAACAGTATAGCATTATTCCAAACAATATGGTTTACTTATAGTATAATTTCTAATTTAGTTGGAATGCATATAATTAGAACAAATAAGAAACCTATAATACAAAGCCATGCATCAAAAGCTGTATATGCATCTTCAATTTCTATAAGTATATTTGCAATACTTATTCCATACACAATTTTAGGAAGAGCTATAGGACTTGTTCCAATAGGATTTAAATATATATTAGTGTTCATGCTAGCAATACCAGCGCTATATTGTATTGTTGCTCAGTTCGTAAAGAAAAGGTATATAAAAAAATATGGAGAATGGTTATAATTATTAAGAAAAAAGCGATTTTATCGCTTTTTTTCTTGCATTATTCCTGCATTAAATATATAATTACAATGGTGATTTTTTGTGGAAGAAAATAAGATTATAAGTCCTGAATTAGAAGACTTTGAAGAAGAAAGATTAGAAAAGTCATTAAGACCTAAAACATTAGATGAATATATTGGACAAGATAAAGTAAAAGAAAATATGAAAGTGTATATCGAGGCTGCTAAAAAAAGAGAAGAACCTTTAGACCATGTGTTACTATATGGCCCTCCAGGACTTGGAAAAACTACGCTTTCTAACATAATATCAAATGAAATGAATTCAAATATAAAAATAACATCAGGACCAGCAATAGAAAAACCAGGGGACCTAGCTGCGCTACTTACAAATCTTAATGAATATGATGTTTTATTTATAGATGAAATACATAGATTAAATAAAAGTGTAGAAGAAATATTATATCCAGCACTTGAAGACTATACACTAGACATTATTATAGGAAAAGGTCCAAGTGCTAGGTCTATAAGGCTAGATTTACCTAAATTTACACTTATTGGAGCAACAACAAAAGTTGGCTTATTAACAACTCCACTTCGTGATAGGTTTGGAATAATACAAAGACTTGAATTATATAAACCAGAAGACTTAAAAACAATTGTTAAAAGATCTAGTAAAATACTAGAAATAAATATAGATGACGATGCTGCATTCGAAATTGCAAGACGTTCAAGAGGAACACCAAGAATTGCAAATAGAATTTTAAAGAGAGTAAGAGATTATGCAGCAGTATTAGGTGATGGAAACATAAACTTAAAACTTGCTAAAGTTGCTCTTAACAAACTTGAAATAGACGAACTAGGATTAGACGAAATAGACAGAAAAGTATTAGAAACAATAATATTAAAATATGCTGGAGGACCCGTTGGGCTAGAAACATTAGCAGCAACAATTGGCGAAGAAGTAGAAACAATAGAAGATGTATATGAACCATTTTTAATGCAATTAGGATTTATATCCAGAACACCAAGAGGAAGAATGGCATTAGAACCAGCTTATAAACATATAGGCGTAGAATTTAATAAATAAAAGGGGACTAAAATGAAGAATAAAATTGCTGTATTGATACCTTGTTACAATGAGGAAAAAACAATAAAAAAAGTTGTTATGGATTTTAAAAAAGAATTGCCTGATGCGGATATTTATGTTTATAATAATAATTCAAATGATAATTCAATGAAAATATTAGGCGAAATTAACGGGATAACGGTTAGAAATGAATATAATCAAGGAAAAGGTAATGTTGTAAGGAGAATGTTTAGGGAGGTAGATGCGGACATTTACGTAATGGTTGATGGAGATGATACATATCCTGCTGAAGATGTTCATAAATTAATTT
>OIZL01000882.1_pt1 | contig 19194 bp, 21 predicted proteins | sample 1588541 | NCBI WGS metagenome assembly OIZL01 (sample SAMN03283285) | human gut metagenome | biome: human-associated habitat; material: feces | host: Homo sapiens | place: Peru | collected 2012 | reverse complement strand
TTCTTCATATATATGTGAGTATATATCAAGTGTAATATTAATGTTGTTATGTCCCAATCTTTCAGATACTACTTAAAATCCTGCAGTTGAATAAACTGTGCCTTTTCGATTCTGGCTAATTTCTAACTAGTTATTAATAAATATTAGTGCCAAAATTTCCCGTCCCTGCTGGCAGAATTTTGCAAAAAGCCAAAAAGTGTAAAATAAATTATGAAATGTATCGGATTAAAACATAGACCAATATTTATGTATTATTATTTAAATCCATTATTAGAGAAAAATAAATTGTTCCAGATAAACAAAAAAGTAGAAATTAAAAATGTGTAATAAAATAAAAATAAGGCAAGTTATTCAAATAGAACAATTTGCCTATTCTAGTTGCACATTTACATAAGTCGTGATAAAATATAACTATTCTATTATCAGGGATTCCCCTGTTTTAATAGTAAAGTACGTTAGTGAGAAATAAAGTATTACTTTTTCTCTATATCAACACTAACGCAAACCCATATTGCAAGTGCAATGCCATAGTGCTTGTAAAACAGAACTAAATTTAGGAGGTATGATTATGGCAAAAGAAGTATCTAAGGTTATTCCGGTTGCAGAGCGGATAATCGAATTTGGAACGAAGGATATCAGAAAAAATAATTCAATTATTTATTTATCTGATGAATTAATTTCAGAGGAAGACTGGAACGAATTTGCAAAAAACGCGTTGGTAATTGTGGATGGTTGGCATATTTTTCAGTATGCTGAAGAATATCCTATTGTCCACTACAAATGTGATGAGTCTGCGAGCTGTTATTTAAGACCGGATTTTCGCTTGAATTCTTTCATCGAAAGCATTACGGTATCAACAGCGTGCTGTGGCAAGAAAGCTGGATTTGGCTCAGGAAAATTGAGCTGTGAAACCACTGATTATGATACAGTGGTTTATTACACAGACCATGCAGGAATTAATCATGCAATTATACAGCATGATATTTGCTGGTTCCTGCTTCAGAAGCCTAATCTTGTTGTATCGCCTGAAGGCGTTCTTGTATTCTTTACAGACAAGCAAATTATTGCAACTGTTGGTTGTAATAACGGCTATCATTGGATTGATGGATATGTTATTGATGTAGAGGGCAAAACTATCAAAGATATCGAAGTATGTGATGACTACTGCAAAGTTATTCTTCTTGATGATAATAAAGCTGAACATTGTTTCAGTTTGAAGTTTGACTTGGATGCTACATCTTATCAGATTCTTAATCCTAAAGCTTCGGAAATGTAAGATACTAAAAACAAGCTATCACACTTTTGGGTGTGGTAGCTTGTTTTTTATAATTCCAAATCATCATATTATTAATAAATATTAGTGCCAAAATTTCCCGTCCCTGCAGGCATGATAATAAAGTAAATTATGCAATTATGATAAGAACATCAGAGGAGCTATGCAAAGAATATGAACTGCAAAATTTAGAAGAAAAAAACTTTTATAAAAATATTTCTAGTAGATATGCTAGAAGTAGTAAATATTTAGATGCAGTACGTAGCGATATAGATTATGCAATATCTCAAGCTAGAGTTTATAATAACTTTACACATATATTAACTAAAATGGTTTATGAATTAAATCATAAACACAATGATATTAAACTATGTGATTTTATCGAAAATAATACTTTAAGAATGAAAGATAATATTAAAGAAATGAGTAAATAAGAAAATAATAAGGTTAAGGTAAAAAATAAAGATAGGTACGCGAGATAGATTACATACCTAGAAATTCTTGACTTTTTATGTTAATAGTGTATAATATATACTTGATAATTGCTTATTTTGTGGCAAAATAAAGGAATAAGCTAATTATTCAAAATCAAATAAACTAAAAGGAGCGATGCGCAATGTTTGAAACAAATATTGCAAAAGACTTAGAAGGCATTGAATCTAAAGCCGAACTTGAGTCTATTGCAAAAAAAATCTTTAACAAATATCGGGAGGAATTCCTTGCTTTTATAGAGGAATTGAAAAATAAAGGTATTGCCCAATCACTCTTCAATTCTTCAACACCTGAAGAAACTATCGCTATTTGGGAAAAGTTTTCTTCGGAAAATCAGGAATTGTTAGAGAGAATTAAATCTTGGGCAGAAAACAGAGATGCATATTTTTATGACCGCGACCATATGCCGTTGTTTGAGGATGATGAAGAACCTGATTGTGTTCTTGAAATTGGTTTGATGTTTATCATCGTAAAGGATGACATTCTTCTTGATTCAGAGGACATTCACCAGGATTATAACCAGTTCTGCAATAGACTGGTTGAAGTCTTGACTTCCAGCCCTAATCGTCTGATTAAAGCAGCTGGATATTTTCTTGACTGCGACGATATGGAGAACATTACAGCAGAAAATATTTACAAGTTCTGTCCCGAAGATTAAGTTTTATTTTTTTGCCACACCCCACCTTATTATAAAGGTGGGGATTTTCTATTTTAACATTAATAAGAAAAATGGATTTCCTCAGGAATCTATTTTTTTCGCATATTAAACTATTAAATTTTGTTTTTTCTTTTCCTTCTTCTGGATGTATTCCACCGACAAGAAACAACCCATATTTCGTAAAAATATATCCATTCAATTGCCCATAAAAATACGATATTATCAATTTATTATCTCAATCTGTCTTTGGATGGAACGGACATAAAATTAGATATTCTCCGTCCCCATTGACACCCATTGACATAAAGAACCATTGCTTTTTATAATCTAAAATGAATATGGTCTGAATTCAAAATCAAATCCAGTGTATTTGCTGCGTTTTAAATTTATATAATTTTCAACTTCTTCATTAGCAACTTCATCTATTTCATTTATTCTACAAACTTTGCCATTATTTTGGGTAAGTGGAACAATATATCTTTTTTTCCCTTTTACACTAATACAATATTTATTATTAAGAGGCACTTCGCTACAATAAACTGATGTAGCATTTTGAAATTTAGCAAAACTTTCCTTAATATAAGTGTCATTGCAATTTAAAATCTTATTAATAACATCTTTTTCAGAAAACTCATACAAATCATCAATTGTTAGATATCCTTTAAAATTCATTGATTTTACTATATCAGCAAAGAATTGCATAACTGTTCTAGTATTATCACTATCGTAATTAGCAAATATAGGTAAAATTGTATGTAAATATTCCTTACAAATTTGAGGGGTTTTAAAACCTAGTTCATCTATTCCATCTTCATTCTTAAAAATAACAATATCATTATAATATTTTGAAACTTCTTCTAAATTCCAAGCACCATATAAGAATATTCCGTTAGAAAATGTATATTCAAATCTATCAGCGCTTAATTTTGGGGTATCATTATCAGCAATCGGATAGATGTGATAGTCAGAAATTTCATCAATTGCTATTCCGTCGCGTTTTAATAAATCCATTATTATTTTTGAATTCTTTATTATTTGCTCTGTTCTTTCTTCAGTAGATTCTTGATGTTCAGAATCTCCATTCATAAAATCAATACAATGTTTAAATGTAGGAGTTGCAATATCGTGAAAAAGTCCTGCTAAAGTTTGCTTTTTATCTTTTGTGAAATTCCATATAATTAAGGCTACACCAACACTGTGATCTAGAGTAGAATTAAAAGACACATAATTATATATTTTGGAATAATCTGTACCACAAACCATACTTACTCCGGAAAGCCTTTGCATTTCTGGTATATCTATATAATCTAGTAACCACTCTGGAAAAACAGGGGATAGAATTTTAAAATATTCTTTTCTTAAACTATCTAAATTATTATAGTATTTACTCATACTTCTAATCTCCTTTAATCTTTATAAAGGAAATTATACTGCAATTATCTAAAAATTTCCATATTTGTATAGATTAAATATATTTTTTTAGAAAATTTTATTAATTTGCTAATTGAATGATAATTAATATTAATGCCTAAATATCATTTTTATAGACATACTGCTGTAGTATATTTCTTTGCAATAATTGTTTTTATAAGAATTTTATGATATAAAAATATAGTAATGATTTGTATAATTAGCAAAGAATGGAGTTTAGGAGGCTATTATGTCATACAAGTGGAAATATGAAACACCAAAAGAGTATACAGATATAATAATGCATAGTGATGGAGAAAGCCTAACTGGTCTATACTTTGAAGGTTCAAAAGACCTATTAAAACACGAAAAAAATTGTAAAGAAGAGAATTTACCAATTTTTCAAGAAACTTCTAAATGGTTAGATACATATTTTATGGGGAAAGCTCCAGAGTTTATCCCAAAATATAAAATAAGCAATTTGACAAATTTCAGAAAAGAAGTAATTGATATTATGAATACTATTCCTTTTGGAAAAATGCTAACATACAATGATATAGCTAAAATGATAGCTAAAAGACATGGAATAGAAAAAATGTCTGCACAAGCTGTAGGAGGGGCGGTAGGATGGAATCCTATCTGTATAATAATTCCATGCCATAGAGTTATAGGAACAAATAGAGCACTTACAGGATATGGAGGAGGAATAAAGAATAAAAAAGCTTTACTTATACATGAAGGAAATGACATAAGTAAATTCACTTTAAAATAGAAGTGGAATTTATAGTGGTTTGTATTAAAAGTGATTTAGTAGAGGAGAAGTTAAAATGGATGCTTTTCAAGAATACAAAAGAAAAATTTGTGAAATAACTAAAGTAATAACAGATTGTCTTGATGAGAGAGATTTAATAAATAAAATAAATGAAAGTAAAGCTATAGATTTGGAGTCAGATATTGCAGTGATTTTATCAAGTTTAAAGATAATGGATCCTTTACTTACACCCTATTTTGAAGAAGAAATAATAAATAGATATGGAATAGGCATAATTACTAGAAATATGCAAGAAGTAGGAGTAGAAGAACTTCTATTACTGTCATCAATTTCCGAAAATCAAGAACTTGAAGATTATATAAATGAGAATTTACAATGGATATTAGATAAAATAGAAAGTATAGATTTACAATGTTTAAAAAAATTAATATTGGGTGAAAAAGTAAGAGAGAATCCTAAATTATTTATTCCAAAAATAATTAAGATTATTAATTGCGAAGATAGGAAAAAATTATTGGAATTAATTTTGCAGAATCCAGATTTAGGAGCCATAAATGATTATCTATCAGACTTTTTTAATACAGAAAGGAGTTTTCCTAGAATAGGAAGACTTTTAGTTGAAATGGAAAAAAAGCAGGAAATTGATGATTTATTGCTATTGCAAACAGTGGCTAAAAACATGAAAAACATAATGGAGAATTACTATAGTTTTGAAACAATAGAATTTGGAAAATTTATTGATGAATTAATTAAAATAGAAGGTAAAATACCAGAAGAAAATCTGGAACTTGCTAAAACTAAGCAAATAATAAAAGAAACTGTAGAAAATAATTTACCTGAAATCCTAGAGAAGTATAATTATAATGTGAGTTTAATAGAAAGGTTTAGAAAACTAAATATAGATAACTCAATATTAAAGCAATTTCAAGAAAATATAGCCAAAGCTCAGCATGGGATAGATTTAATAAAATATATTCAATCATGTAAGAATGCAGAAGGTTTTGACTTGAATTGGAATTTTGAAGATGTAGTTAATCATTTATTCAAGGAGGGAGAGGGACCATTAGTAATTGATGCAGTAGACAAGAAAATGATTAGCAGAATAATAGAAGAACTATGTGAAAGTCAAGGTGTGGGAATTAAAGACCTAGAATTTGCTGGAGCAGGGTTCTATAGTCAAAACATAAAGATTGGAGATTATGTTTTAAAATTAGGAAGAGAAAGAATAACAAATGAAATAAGAAAACATAGAAGAATAATAAAACCTATAATAAGACAGCAAACTAATATAGCAGGGGAAAAAAATGTTCCGAATTTATTTGTAGAAGTTCAAAATGCTGTAGATACTAAATGGTATGAAGGAATGAGTGAAGAAGAAGTAGATGAAGTCCTATATCAAATATATAAAGAATTAATGGACGAAAGTATAGTATGGACAGATATTAAACCTGAAAACATAGGGAGATTATTAAAACCTAACAAAGAAAATTTAACAGTTTATGGAGAAGAAATACAAAGCAGTGATTATGCAATAGGTTTTATAGGGGAAAGAAAAGGAAAAATATTAAGACCTGGAGAGTTAGTAGTAATAGATACAGACTATATTTATAAAAAAGGAGAAGAGGTTGGGACACCTCTTGTAAGTAAGTTTAAAGAATTTAGTGAAAGATATGAAAAGGAGCGAAAAAGAGATAATAAACTGAAAATAAAAAAGTTAATAGAAGATGGCAAATATGATCCAGTGGGAGTAAAAAATATAAAGGAAATGTTTGCTAAAGAAAAATTGAAAAATAGAGGAGAGGAAAAAGAAAAATAATGATTACAAAGGAGCTTTCAGAGGCATTTGCAGAAGTAGAGGAAATATTTAAATTTTTGAGTGAAGATGAAATACGCAAAGTTCCAGAATATATAAGACAAATGATCAATGTCAATAAATCCGAGAGCTTTGTTGTGCATATAAATCCAGAAAAATCAATAGAAGAACAAATAATCAATCCAAAAACAAGAGATTTATTAGTAGTACTTTATTTAGAATATTGGTGTCCAGAAAATGAGAAAGAACAAATGAATAATATAGTTAAAAGAGATTATTTAAAAGAACAAGAAATTTTAAAAGATAAATATAACATTGAGGATTTATTTAAAAAGCGAAAAAAGGATTTAAAAAAACATAGTGGAGAAGTAGAACTAGTAAAATATAAAGAATCTATATTAAAAAAAATATGGAATATGTTTAGAAAAATAAAATACAAATGACATTTTGTTAATTGACACGAATTACTAAAAAATATATAATATGTAAATAAATAATGAAAGAAGGAAGAATATGAATAGAGAACGTGGATTTGAAATTGCAAAAGGATTTGAAGAGTTACAAATAAATTTACCAAAAAGAACAACAAAAAATTCTGCTGGATATGATATAGAAGCAGCAGAGGATTGCATAATACCAGCTTTTAAGTTGGGACAAAAACCAACACTTGTAAAAACAGGGCTAAAGGCATATATGAAATCTGATGAAGTATTAATACTTGCCAATAGAAGTTCAAACCCAGGTAAAAAGGGATTAATATTAGCAAACAGCATAGGAGTTGTAGATAGTGATTATTATGGAAATAAAGATAATGATGGACACATAATGTTTGCATTTTACAATATTAAATCAGAAGATATAGAAATAAAAAAAGGTGAAAGAATAGGACAAGGAATATTCCAAAAATATTTAATAACAGATAATGATTGTGCAGAAGGTGAAAGAGCAGGGGGATTTGGGTCAACAAATTAGTGTTTCAAAAAAAATCATAGAAGGTTCTAAATTCGTAACCTTGAGACTTTAAATAATTAATTGAATCTTCTAGAACATCATAAGTATTATTTACATCACCAGAATCATGCATTAATATTATAATAGAACCTTTATTTTCAGAGCTCTTTTTTAAATTATTAAAGAGCTCTTTTTTAGAATATTTTTTCATAGAATCATTATTTAAAACGTTCCAATCTACAAATGTATAATCAATTTCAGGCAAATGTTTTATGCATTTCTGTTTTCTAGAATAGTTAATTTTGCTCATTGAACCATTAGGACATCTAAAAACGTGAGAACAAAAATTATCAATACCAATGGCTTTTCCAATTGCTTCGTCAGTAAGATTAATTTCGTTAAAAAAAGCTTCTTTGCTTTTATATAGTTCATTATTATTATGAGAATATCCATGGTTACCTATAAAGTGACCAGATTTATATATTGTAGATACTACTTCTGGATATTTTGTGACTTGCTTTCCAATAACAAAAAAATTTGCTTTTACTTGTAACTTGTCAAGAATATCTAAAACTTTAGGAGTAATAGTATTGTTTGGTCCATCATCAAAAGTAAGGTAAGCTATTTTTTCAGAAGACGAATAAATATTTTCCTGACTAAAGTATGGAACTTGAATACTATTTTCTTTAGCGAAAACATAATATAAGCTTGAAATTAATAAAAGCAAAAACAATGAAAATATAATATAAATTTTAAATTTACTAATATAAAAAAATCTCATAAAACCTCATAAAAATAAAATATATATAAGTGTATTCAAAAAGAATATTATTATGATTTTAAAATAAAGTTTATGTAAAATATACCAAAAATTCCTTTGACTTAATCCAAAAAATGTGCTATAATAAAAAAGGTCGAAAGAGAAAAAATAGACTAAGAAGGAGTGACAGTAATGTTTAATGTTGGAGATAAAGTTGTATATCCAATGCATGGAGCAGGAACAATAGAAGGAATAGAGGAAAAAGATATTTTAGGAGAAAAACAATCTTATTACATAATAAAAATGCCAGGAGAAGTTAAGGTTATGGTACCTACAGCAAAAGCAGAAGGAATTGGAGTAAGAGATATTATAGATAAAGAAACAGCAGGAAAGGTTTTTAAGGTATTAGAGACTGACTCTACTCAAATGGATACAAACTGGAATAAAAGATATAGAGACAACATGGAAAAAATGAAAAGTGGAGACGTATATGAAGTAGCAGATGTTGTTAGAAATTTAAGCTTTAAACAAAAAGAAAAGGGACTTTCAACAGGTGAAAAGAAAATGCTATTAAATGCAAAACAAATATTAGTAAGTGAACTTACACTTGCAGAAAATTCTAATAAAGATGAAGTAGAAGAATTAGTAAATAACACAATAAACACTTCATTCACAGAATACAGCAAAAACATTACAAATGTTACTGCAGACAATATAGTTAAAAAATTTATTCCATTTAATGGAACACAGGAGTAATAATTAATAGATATAAGAAATCCTAGTCTAGTAGGGTTTCTTTTGTTTTAACACTTTAAAGAATATTATTGATACTTTATAAATGAAGGATTTCTAAATTAGTTGTCGAATAATATAATTATGTAAAAGAAAGGCGCAAAAATATGGTGAGATATAGTGATGAATTAATAGATGATATAAAAAATAGCAACGATATAGTGGATATAATATCACAATATGTAATATTAAAAAGAAGCGGAAGAAACTTTTTTGGATTGTGCCCTTTCCATAAAGAAAAAACACCTTCTTTTTCTGTTTCACCAGATAAACAAATATTTCACTGCTTTGGATGCGGAGCAGGCGGGAATGTAATTCATTTCATAAGCAAAATAGAAAATGTAGACTTTAAAGAAAGTCTAGAAATTTTAGCAGATAGAGCTGGAATAAAACTCCCAACACTAGAGGGGACAATAGATAGCAAGAGACAAGAACTAAAAGAAAAAGTTTATGAGATAAATAAGCTTGCAGCATTATTTTATCATGAAGCATTATATAAACCTACAGCAAAAGTAGCACAAGAATACGTAAAAAAGAGAAAATTAGATAACAAAGCTCTAAAATCTTTTACAATTGGCTATGCGGAAATAAATAGTAATTTATACAAATTTTTAAAAACGAAGGGCTTTACAGATGAAGAAATTTTAGCATCAGATTTAGTAAATAAAGTAGGAAATAATTTTGTAGATAGGTTTAAAAATAGGCTGATATTTCCAATACAAGATGTAAGAAATCGATATATTGCATTTGGAGGTAGAGTGTTAGATAACTCACTTCCTAAATATATAAACTCACCAGAAAATATAGTATATAGCAAGGCGAGAAACTTATATGGATTAAATGTAGCAAAAAATTCTAAATCTAAAAATCTAATTATAGTTGAAGGGTATATGGATACTGTTTCATTGCACCAGAGAGGAATAGATAATGTAGTTGCATCATGCGGAACAGCACTTACAGAGGCGCAGGGAAGATTACTTAGAAAATATGCAGAAAAAGTAATAATTTCATATGATTCAGACTCAGCAGGACAAGCAGCAACATTGAGGGGGCTTGAAATACTAAACAGTTTAGGGTGTGACATTAGAATACTCCAAATGGAGGGAGCAAAAGATCCAGATGAATATGTTATTAAATATGGAAATGCAAGATTTAACAATCTTGTAGAAAAAGCAATTTCTTTAACAGAGTTTAAAGTTAAAGTTTTAAAGAACAGTTTAGATTTAGAAAATGTAAATGATAAAATAAAATTTTTGAATGAAACAGCAAAATTGTTAAGTACTATAGATAACAAAATAGAGCAAGAAGTGTATATTGATAAAATTTCAACTGAATATAGTATTTCGAAAGAGGCCATATATGCAGAAATAAATAAGTTAAACTATTCAAAAAGTCAAGACAAGAAACTATTAGAAAGCAAATATGTAAGACCAAAGAAAATAAAAAAGGAAGAAATACCCGAAACATTAATAAAAAGAGAAAAAATAATAATATGTTTATTATTTAATGGAAAAGAAGAAGTTTATAATCAAATAAAAAACATATTATTGCCAGAAGACTTTAGAAGCGAAAAAAATAAAAAAATAATAAAAAGCTTGTATGAAGAATTTGAAAAGGGAAATAGTAATATAAATAATATACTGGAAAAATTTACTGAAGATGAAGAGACTATAAGTATAATAACTGAAATAATGGCAGATGATTACGAAATAAAAAATGATAAAAAGGCAATAGAAGATTTAGTAAAAAACTATCAAAAAGAGAGATTACTAGCACGAAAAAAAGAGTTATTAGACGAGTTGAGTAATGAAAATTTAGATAGTGAACAAGCAAGAGTACTAGAAAAGGAATTAAATAATACAATCGTAAAATTGGCTCAAAATAAGTAATTATATAAATAATAAAACTTGTATAGAACGAGTTTTAAGGAGGGATAACATAAATAATGGGAAAAGCAAAAAAAGATAATGAAGAAATTATAGAAGAATTAAAAAGTAGTAATAAAAAAGCTAAAAATAAAAAAGAACAGAAAAATATAGAACAAGCAGAGGATACAAACAAAAAAGTTCAGGAAATATTAAAAAAGGCAAAAGAAAAAGGACAAATAACATATGGAGAACTAGCAAGTCAATTAGAAGATATAAATCCAGAACAAATAGATAAAGTGTTTGATGCTTTTGAAGAATTTGGTGTGGATGTATTAAAAGATGACTTAGAAGAGCCAGATATTGAAGATTTGCAAGAAGTTGAAGATATAAAACTAGAAGATATAAATACAATGAATTTTGACGGAATTAATATAGATGACCCAGTTAGAATGTATTTAAGAGAAATAGGAAAAATCCCTCTTTTAACATTTGAGGAGGAACTAGAACTTGCAAAACAAGTACTAGAAGGAAGTGAAGAAGCAAAACAAAAACTTGCAGAATCAAACTTAAGGTTAGTAGTTAGTATAGCAAAAAAATATGTAGGTAGAGGTATGCTTTTCCTAGATTTAATTCAAGAAGGTAATATGGGGCTTATAAAAGCAGTAGAAAAATTTGATTATAAAAAAGGATATAAATTTAGTACTTATGCTACATGGTGGATAAGACAAGCAATTACAAGAGCAATAGCAGATCAAGCAAGAACAATTAGAATACCAGTACATATGGTAGAAACAATAAATAAATTAATAAGAACATCAAGACATTTGCTTCAACAATTAGGACGTGAACCAACTCCAGAGGAAATTGCTGAAGAAATGGAAATACCAGTAGAAAAGGTAATGGAAATACAAAAAATTGCCCAAGATCCAGTATCATTAGAAACTCCAATAGGAGAAGAGGATGATAGCCATTTAGGAGACTTTATACAAGACGAAGACAGTCCTGCACCACAAGATTCAGCTGCATATACACTTTTAAAAGAACAACTAGAAGAAGTAATGAATACTTTAACACCAAGAGAAGCAAAGGTTTTAAAATTAAGATTTGGATTAGAAGATGGAAGAGCAAGAACACTAGAAGAGGTTGGACGTGAGTTCCAAGTAACTCGTGAAAGAATAAGACAAATAGAAGCAAAAGCATTAAGAAAATTGAGACATCCTAGCAGAAGCAAAAAACTAAAAGATTACATGAACTAGTATAAAAATTTGACAAATTTGCTTCTTTATGTTAAACTATATTTAGATTTGTGTATTTTTATGTAAAGAGGTGAAAGATTCTCATAAAATTGAGGAATAAATATATGGAAAAGAAGGAAAATATTTTTTCAAAACTATTAAATAAAGCAAAAAAGGTATGGCAAGAGTTAGGAACTCCAGATATAGAAACAGGAGAAGACATTAAGCTAACTCAAAGTCAAAGAGAAGAATTAGCTCAAATAGAACGTATAGGAGAAGAAGTTCATAAAAAAGGATTTATAAAAAAAGAAATAGTAAATGAAAAGGTAGCAGGAGAAAGAGCAAAGGAAAATGCAAGAGGAAAAAATACACAGAAAGTATTAGGAGATGCATAAATAAAAATAAAAACAGAAAATTTAAAAGTTTTCTGTTTTTTGTATAGTAGGAAAGTGATACCTTCCTATTATATGAAAAGTTACAATTGCTAGCTCTTTGAGATTTTCTCCTTTTAATAGAAAACTCAAATCGGGCGAGAATAAATCAAAGAAAAATTAAAAATTTTTCTTATTTGTCCTTGACAAATTTGGTTAAACTTATTATAATAATACAAGTTCCATATGGCGAAGTAGCTCAGTTGGCTAGAGCATTCGGTTCATACCCGAAGGGTCATGTGTTCGAATCACATCTTCGCTACCAATATTAAAACCGCAAGTAATTATACTTGCGGTTTAGTTTTGCTTAGATAAGTTCTTTTAATGTTTCCAAAAACGAGTCATAGTTTTCTAAAATCCATGAATTAGTATTAAAATCATAAGATACGTGAAGTTCAATTCTTTGTTCTTTCAACTTTTTAGATATTGCAATTATATCCTTCTCAAAAACCTTATTAGATTTAGTTAATTTGAGAAAGTCTTCTCGAATATCTATTTTAATAGGTATCCATATTTCATGAACAAAAAGCTTAAGCCAAAGACAACGCTTAGACTTATAATAAATGGTATAATTTGAGCCACTACCATTTATTTTTCCATAGAACCGTTTGTTTATGTCCTCTATTTCTTGAGGAGTCAAATTATAGGCACTATAAACTCCACGTACTTCGGATTCTAAGCCATTAAAACTTGTTTTGTATGACATTAGTAGCACTCCTTTGTACAATATTTACATAATTATATCATAAAATAAAAATAATAAAAAGCATTTTTGCTTTTTATTATTTCTAAGTGTTTTATTTTTTTTGTTTAACTTCCGGTATTACTATTTTCTTTTTCTTTTCTTCTTCATTTTTAGTCTTAGGCTTTACAGCATTTAAATGCTCAAAAACTGGAGACATTTCTAATTCTGTTCCATCTCCGCTAACTATTTCTATTTCTTTTTTTTCTTCATTGTTTGGCACTAATATCACCTCATACTAATAATGATACCATAAAAAAATAAGGATGTCAAAAACATTGACTTTTTAAAATATAAATGCAATAATATAAATATTAAAAAAGTATAATGGAGAATGAAAGTGGAAATAGATAAGATAAAATCAATAATAGAAGCAATTCTCTTTTCAGCAGGAAGAATTGTAGAAACAAAAGAACTTATGGCAATATTGGAACTTAGTAATGAAGATATAGATAGCATAATGCAAAATATGAAGAGCGAATATGAAGAACAGAATAGAGGAATAGAAATAATAAAAGTAGAAAATGGCTATCAAATGTGTTCAAGGAAAGAATATTATGATTATATATATCCAATTTTTGATAACAGAGCAAAACCTAGCTTATCTGCTGCTGCATTAGAAACTCTATCTATAATTGCATATAATCCTAAAATAACAAGAGCAGAAATAGAACAAATAAGGGGAGTTAATTCTGATGGTACAATATATAAACTTTTAGAGTATAACTTAATAGAGGAAGTTGGAAGGCTAGATGCTCCTGGTAGACCTACAATTTATTCAACAACAAAAGACTTTTTAAAGATGTTTGGAATGTCTAGTATAGAAGAATTACCAGAGCTTCCAAAATATAAAATAGATGAAAATGAGCAAATAGTTATAGATGAGATTATAGACGAAAATAAAAAGGAAGAAAGTGAATCTTCACAAATAGTAAAAGATGAAGAATAAATAAATTTTGAGGTGATATAATGAGATCACAAAAAGGTATAACATTAACATCTCTTGCTACTTATGTAGTATTAATTTTTGTTGTACTTGCAATACTTGCAACTGTTACTGCAAATTTTCAAAGCAGCATAAAAGAAATTAACCAAGAGGGAATTGAGATTGCTGAAATTAATAAGTTTAATTCATACTTTTTGCAAGAGGTCAAAAAGCAAGGCAATGAAATTACTAAAATAACAGAGAATAGCATAGAATTTTCTAGCAATAACAAGTATGAGTTTGATAGTGAGAATAGAAACATAAATCTCATAGAATTAGATAATGATGGAAATTATAGCAAGATTATAGAAGTTGCTGAAAATATAGAAGAATGCAACTTTAGTAAAAGAACAGAGAATGGAAAAGTAATTATAGGTGTTGAAATTAGAGCAAAAAATTCACAAAAACTTACAAATGAATATGTTTTAAATACAGATAAGCTTACATCTGAATATGAAGATGAAAATGATTATGTATATTATTCCAATACGGTAAATGTTCAAGAAAATAATATTTAGTGTAATATCATAGGTCTAATTTAAATATAATAAAACAAATATTATATTTAGGTGAGAATATTGAAAGTTGTCTATATAAAAGAAACACAAAAAACTTGTGATTTTGTAAAAAGGATTGTAACAAAAATAAAGTGCTTTTTTAATATTATAAATGTAGAAAATAAAAGCGATAAAATAATATATAATTTACCTATTTTTTATAATGAAAATAAAAGCAAAAATAAACTAGAAAAATTATCAAAAAGAATCATTAAAAGCTTAGAAGAAGATGGGATTAATAATGTAGTTTTATCAAAATATTTGAGTGATTCAAATGAATTAAAAAATTGTTTGTATAGTAAAAATATAAATATATTAAATGGCAGGTATTTATTTAAATGTTTAATAAAGGAAACTATAATTTACATATTAAAGATACGAAATGAAGATATTAAAAGAACCGAAATTTCAATGCTAGTTAATGACTTTAATGAATTTAATCAAAACTTAGTAATAGATATAGCAAAAGAAGTAAAAGCATTAAATATTATTACAAATCATATTAATAAATGGAAGAAAGTTGAAGAAAATCTCTACAATGAGTATGGAATATTGATAAACATTTCTAATAATAAAAAAAGTAGTTTAGCATGCTCGAAAATAATTTTTAATTTAGATTTTCCAAGTGAACTTATAAACCAATATAAGATTTATGACACGGCAATTATAGTAAATATTTTGGGGAAAGCTCAGATAAAAAGCAAAAAGTTTAATGGCATAAATATAAATTACTTTGAAATAAAAATGCCAAAAAAATATAAGTTGGATTGCTTTAAAAATGAATTAGTATATGAAAGTATGATATATAAAAAAGAACTATACAAAGCAAGAAAAATAATTTTAAATGACAAGATAAAAATAAAAAAATTGATAGGAAATAATGGAATTATAAAAGAAAATGAATTTAATACTAAACACTTGACAAAATTTTAATAGTGGAGTAGTATAGAATGAATTAAATAATATTTTAAAGGAGAAATGCCAAATGGAAGAAAAAGAAGTATTATTAACACAAGAAGGATATGATAATTTAGAGAAAGAATTAGAGTATCTAAAAACTGAAAAGAGAACAGAAATTTCAGAGCGTATAAAAGTTGCTCTAGGTTTTGGAGACTTATCTGAAAATTCTGAATATGATGAAGCAAAAAATGCACAAGCTTCAAATGAAATTAAAATAGCAGAATTAGAAAATAAATTAAGATATGCAAGGATAATAGATGAGTCTGAGATAGATACAAAAACAGTTCAAGTTGGAAATAGAGTTAAAGTATTAGATATGGAGTATAATGAAGAAGTTGAATATACAATAGTTGGATCAACAGAGGTAGACTTATCACAAAACAGAATTTCAAACGAATCACCTATAGGAGCAGCTTTATTGGGTGCCAAAAAAAACCAAGTAGTAGAAGCGCAAACACCAGGGGGAGTAGCAAAATTTAAAATATTAGCGATAAAAAAATAGATTATTTTACCATTTTATGTAGACAAATCCTTCCAAAAGTAGTATAATAGTATTGTTGAATAAAAAATTAGTATTCTAAAACACGAAGGTAATGAATAAAATACTATAGAAAAACAAAAGGGAGGAAATAAAATTGATTACAAATTACACAGAAAATAATTATCTAGTTTTAATAGGTAAGATTATTAGTGATAAAACATTTAGTCACGAAATTTATGGAGAAAGTTTTTATTTATTTAACTTAGAGGTACCACGTTTAAGCGGAAATGAAGATATTATTCCAATTACTATATCTGAAAGATTAATTGCAAATTTTGACTTAAGCATAGGGAAAAAAGTTGTTGTAGAAGGACAGTTTAGATCATACAATAGCTATGAAAATGAAAGGAACAGATTAGTTCTTACAGTTTTTGCAAAAGATATAATGGAATATAATGAACAAGAACAAGAGGAACAAAAAGAAAAAGTATCAAACGAAGTAACTTTGAATGGATACATATGCAAAAAACCTATATATAGACAAACTCCATTTGGAAGAGAAATTGCAGACTTGTTATTAGCAGTTAATAGAGCATATAACAAATCAGACTATATCCCATGTATAGCTTGGGGAAGAAATGCTAGATTCTGTGAAAATATGGAAGTTGGAACAGAAGTAAAAATAGTAGGTAGAGTTCAAAGCAGAATGTATGAAAAGAAATTTGATGATGGAAGAGTAGAACAAAGAGTTGCTTATGAAGTATCTATTGGAAGCTTAGAAGTAATAGATAAAAAAAGCGACGAAGAGGAAAATAGCCAAGCAGAAGCAATGTAACGAAATATAATAAAACAGCTCAAAAGAGCTGTTTTTTTGTTTATCCTATATTAAAAATTCTGTATATATAGGATAATGGTCCGAAATATCTGCTTTAATAGTTTCCTGCTTTAATAACTGCAAATGCTTTGAGTAAAAAAATGAATCTATACAAGCATTTGATTCTTTAGAACGCCATGTAATTTCTGAATTATTTATACTTTTAAATTTTTCTTTTAATATTTCATACTCTGGATAGGAAGTTTTAGATTCATATAAATATTTGTGATTTCCAATCTTTTTTATTCCTACATTGAAATCTCCACCAATAATTATAGGTTCATTTTTGTTAACTTTGGAAGTTATTCTGAGTAATTCTTTGGCTGTTAAAACTCGTTCTTCCTCAAAAGTAGACAGGTGCACAGAAAATACATTTATTTTAGTATTTCCAAATGCAATTTTATTGCATAAGATACCTCTTTGTTCATGAGAAGAGTCAGTAAGCGGAGATAAATAATTGGCAGAATACTCTATAGGAAATCTAGATAAAATTCCATCACCATAAAACCCATTTTTATATTTAATGTTAGTACCCATAGCTCTAAATGTAAGACCTGTGTACTTACTAAGTAAATATAATTGATTTCTATAATAAGAACGTTTTGTATACATATCAATTTCTTGCAAGAAGATTACATCCGGATGAAATTTTCTAAGTAAAATAGCCTGTCTTCTAACATCTATTTTACCGATCCAATCCTTGACCATGACACATATTAAGTGTAATACATTTTAATATCATAATAATCACCAACTAAACTTTATATAGTAATTATATCAAAATAGCAAAAAAAGGCAATAATAAAATAAAATAGTTGTAAGAAAAATCTAAATATGATAATATATTGGCATAAATAATATAAATTACAATTTGTAAATAGAGTTTATAGAATGGGAGAGCAAGAATGGAAGAAAAAAATAAGAAAATAAGCAAAGAGAATATAAGATTTAATACTATGGCAATAATTTTAATTGCAATATTTTGTATTGCACTGTCTCCAATTACTTTGCAGAATGATACATTTTATACAATAAAAATAGGAGAACATATTATGCAAAATGGTATTGATATGCGTGATCCATTTTCATATCATAATCTAGAATATACATATCCACATTGGCTATATGATGTTGGAATATATCTAGTGTATAATATAGGGGGACAAGCAGGTGTATATATATCAACAATAGTTTTAAGCATAATTTTAGGTGTAATGATGTATCTAGTAAATACTGAACTTACAAAAAATAAATTAACATCATTTATATTAACAATAGGAGCAATGTATTTATTAAGAAATTATTTGGCTGCAAGAGCACAATTAGCAACATTTATATTGTTTTTATTAACTGTTTACTTTATAGAAATGTTTTTAGAAACTAAAAGAAAAAGATATGCAATAGGCTTAGTAATAATACCAATAATTATAGCAAACGTTCATGTTGCAGTATTTCCATTCTATTTTATTTTGTATTTACCATATATAGCGGAATATATGATATATATTCTTTCAAATTCTAGTATTATTGTAAATAATAGCAAAATTATAAGCTTACAAAAGAAAATTAAAAAGACTGAAAATGAAGAAGAAATACAAGATTTAAAAAGTAAAATAGAAAAAATAGAAGAAAGAATAAAAGTCCTTCAAAAAAGAAGAAAAAAAGCTAATGAAAATCCATATAAAATAATAATTAAAGGAAATGATAGTGTAAAATTATTAATTATAATAATGATAATATGCTTATTTACAGGACTTCTTACTCCATTAGGACTTACACCTTATACATATTTGGTAAAAACCATGCAAGGAACAACAACTCACAATATAAGTGAACATTTACCATTAACACTTGTACAAAATTTAGATTTTATGTGTGCTCTAATAATTTTTATATCAATATTAACCTTTACAGATACAAAAATAAGATTAAGCGATTTATTTATGTTGGGAGGATTAGTATTCTTAACCTTTTACACTAGAAGACAATTTTCTATGTTTGCATTAGTTTGCACTATTATTTTAAATAAACTAATATGCTCAATGATAAATAAATATGACCCTGAAGGCTGTAAAAAACTTACAAAACGAATGACAGGAATACTTGGCATGATAATAACTATAAATCTAGTACTAATTAT
>OIZL01000874.1_pt1 | contig 19305 bp, 19 predicted proteins | sample 1588541 | NCBI WGS metagenome assembly OIZL01 (sample SAMN03283285) | human gut metagenome | biome: human-associated habitat; material: feces | host: Homo sapiens | place: Peru | collected 2012 | reverse complement strand
GTAGTGGTCGCCCTCCGGCTGCAAAAAGACCTGCGTCTTGTGCATCAGGCGGCGGAAGGACTTGCTGTGCAGAATACGGTCGGAATCCCGCTGGTAGCAGGTACGAACGTCGTTTTCCGTCGGCGCTTCCTCGCGCGGTCTGCCCTTGGATGCATCCGAAAACTGGGCCTTTTCGCAAAGGATCAAATGCTCACACTGCTCCAACTGCTCGCGGATCGTCATAGGTCGTCCTCCTGCATAATTATTGAAATTATAATGGATATGCGCGGTAGACGTTATCGCCCGTCAACCCCTCGATCGTTCCCGCCGAGGCGTCGAGCACACGGTCAAGGAACGGCTGCACCTGCGCTTCGGGCAGCAGCAGGTCAAAGCTCACGTCCGCGCCGAAATCCGTATTTTCGATCACGCCGCCGAAGACCGCGACCTCCAATTTGATCCGCTCGAACCAACTGTAGGGGCACGGAAGATATACTTTTGTCCACACCTGTTTGACCGAACGTCCGGCGGCGTCCAGCGCGATCTTCGCGCTGTGGGCATAGGCGCGGACGAGGCCGCCCGCCCCGAGCAGAATGCCGCCGAAATAACGGGTCACAACGCAGGTGACATTAAAGATCTCCTCGCGCTGCAAAACCTGCAAAACCGGCATCCCCGCCGTGCCGCCCGGCTCGCCGTCGTCGGAAAAGCGCGTCGCGCCGTCGCGGATGATATAGGCATACACGTTATGGGTCGCATCCCAATAGGCTTCGCGCATCTGCTTGAGCCGCGCGAGGGCCTCCTCCTCCGTGTCGGTTGCAAAAATATGTCCGATGAAGCGGGAGCGCCGCTCGATGAACTCGGCATCGGCCTGCTTGGTCGGAACCAGATACGGCTTCATGACGGCTCCCTTTCGTAGCGGCGATAGCGGCCGTACAGCTCTTCTTTACACGTCAACTCGATTTCAATGCCTTCCGGCAGATACTCCACGCGATGCACCTGCGCCTGCTCATGGAACACCTCGATCGCGCCGCCCTCGCTGTAGGGCAGCAGCAGCGTCACATGGTGCAGCACGCCGAGCAACGTCTGCTCGATACGCGTCAGCAGCTCGTCCATCCCCACGCCGTTGCGGGCGCACATCGGAACGTTCTTCTCCCCGATCGGGTAATTTGTCATATCGTCGAGCAGATCGACCTTATTGTAGCAGCGAATGACCGGCACACCGGGTCTGGCCAGCTGGTCGATGAGCTTATCGACCACGGCAATATGCGCCTCGCGCTGCGGGTCGGACGCGTCGATGACGTGCAGCAGAAGGTCGGCATATTGCAGCTCCTCAAGCGTCGCCTTGAACGCCTCCACCAGATGGTGCGGCAGCTTGGCGATAAAGCCGACCGTGTCCGACAGCAGGACTTCCAGATGGTCCGACACCTTGAGCTTGCGCGTCGTGGTGTCGAGCGTGTCGAACAGGCGGTTATTCGCCGGAATTCCGGCATCCGTAAGTTGGTTTAGGAGCGTCGATTTGCCCGCATTTGTGTAGCCGACGAGGGCGACGACGGGAATCGCGTTTTTGATGCGCCGTTCGCGCTGGACGGCGCGCGTCTTACGCACCTCGGCAAGCTCCGCCTTGAGCCGGTCGATGCGTTCGCGGATATGCCGCCGGTCGGTCTCGAGCTTCGTTTCGCCGGGGCCGCGCGTGCCGATGCCGCCGCCGAGACGGGACATGGACCTGCCCATGCCGGAAAGCTTCGGCAGGAGATACTGATACTGCGCCAGCTCGACTTGAAGACGCCCTTCGGCCGTCTTAGCCCGCTGGGCAAAAATATCAAGGATCAGAGCGCTGCGGTCGAGAACGGTCACGCCCGTGATCTCCTCCAGCGCCCGGATCTGCGACGGAGAAAGCTCGTTGTCAAAAATGACCATATTGGCATCCGTATTTTCAAGAAGCTCCTTGATCTCCTGCGCTTTTCCCTCTCCGACGAAGCTGTGCGGATCAGGCGTATGACGGTTTTGCAGCACCTTTGCCGTGCAGACGCCGCCGGCAGTCTCCAGCAGCGCTTCCAGCTCGTCAAGCGTCTCGTAATCGGCCGTTTCCTCGGGCTTGAAGCAGTCCGCATTCAGGCCCACCAGCACGGCCTTATCGGTGATCGTATGGTCATTGTGCATCTGTTCTTCTCCTAAATTCTCGGGGTTTCAAAACAAAAATGAAAAAAGTCCGCACCGATACGATGCGAACTTTACTCATTACTTCAGACCGTACTTCTTGTTGAAACGGTCAACACGTCCACCGGTGTCAACCAGCTTCTGCTTGCCGGTATAGAAAGGGTGGCACTTGGAGCAAATTTCAACCTTGATGTCCTTTTTGGTAGAACCGGTCTCAATAATCTCGCCGCACGCGCATCTGATCGTAGTCTGTTCGTACTTCGGATGGATTCCTTCCTTCATTGCATTCACCTCTTTCTTCTTTTCGTAAAAGGGCAGGATGCCCCCATTTATTCAATGCCCGACTATATTAGCACACATCTTTTCAAAAAGCAAGTGTTTTTTTCGTTTTTTCGCCGGGATTTTTTCGGCACAGCACCATATATAGCCCTCAGGCGACACGTCGGGTACAAATAATCGTTCACTCGCCCGGCACGATACGGACGATCCTCGCCCGCCTCTCGCTGTCCGCCGGGCCGATCGTATCGCAGCGGAACAGCTCGAATAGTGCCGCCGCCCGCTGCTCCAATTGCCAGTAGTCCAAATCCGGCGGCAGCGCGCCGGGATTGACGATCGGGACGACGCCGAGCTTCTTCATCTGCCGCAGCACACCCTGCCCGCGTTCACTCACGGCCAGCACGCGGACATATGGCGCTTCGTCCACCAGCCGTTCCTCCGCGATGCCCAGATACGCACACAGAAGCAACCGCATCAGGCGTGTCCGCGTATAGCGTTTGGACTTCGCCGCCGTTAAAATATCCTCCAGCGTCCGCTCCGAGCGGCAGGCCGCAGCGACCTTGCGCCAAAGCCCTTCGCTGCCGTAGGGCAGTGCGGCAAATTCCTCGTCCGGCATCGAGCGCAGCCGCGCCAGCCACGCCCGCTCCCCTGCCGCGAGCTGATAGCGCGGCGCATCACGAAACGCCTCCTGCGCCGCCGCCGGGACAAAGCCCGTCCAGTCATCCCGCCCACGCAGGAACGAGGCCGACGGATTTTCCGGGTCATCGCTCAGATGATAACTCCCCTCACGGTGCAGCATCAGCGGCGAAAGCGTTTCGCCGCGTCTTAAGATCGCCTTACAGTATTCGACAGCCAGAATATTATTCGGAGCAGTAAGCAGCGTTGCGTCCGCTCCAAGTCGCTCCAAAGCCCGCTGCCGCGCCGCCGGAAAGCTCCGGCCGAGCGCCAGCTCGATTTTTAGAAAACCAGGAAATTCCGGTGTCAGCAGCGCTCTTGCGGTTGACATAATTTTATTATGGTCAACTTCCTCACAGCCGAACGCCAGCGTATCGACGCAGCCGAGCTTCGTAAAAATATCGACCGCGCCGTCTGCAAAGCCCTCCGCCGAACGAATCGCATACGTCAGAGGCAGCTCCAGCACCACGTCCGCGCCGCACAGCACCGCCGCCCGCGCACGGGTCAGCTTGTCCAGAATTGCCGGTTCCCCACGCTGGACATAGTTCCCGCTCATGAGGCAGACGACTGTCCCCCGCTCACGTAACACGGCAAGCTGCTTCTCGTGGCCGTTATGGAAGGGGTTGTATTCACAAATCACGCCGATATTCTTCAAACTTTTTCCCTCATTTCCAAAAAAGCACTTGCCACCCGTGAAAATATATTATAGAATATGGTGGTATGCGATAATACTATCACGAATGCGGAAAAAAAGAAACAAGAATTTACAGGAGTTGAAATCACTATGAACATTCTCGTTATCAATGCAGGCAGCTCGTCGCTGAAGTATCAGCTCATGGACCCGGATACCGGTGTCGTTACCGCCAAGGGCCTTTGCGAACGGATTTATATCGACGGCCGTCTGACGCACAAGAACCTTTCCAACGGCTCCAAGGTCGTGCGCGATATTCCCATGCCCAGCCACGCCGAAGCGATCGAGGCTGTGCTTTCCATTCTGGTCGATCCGGAATACGGCGTGATCAAGTCCGTCGATGAGATCGATGCCGTCGGCCATCGTGTCCTCCACGGCGGCGATAAGTTCATCGCCTCCTGCATCATTGACGAGGCCTGCAAGCAGGCCATCCGCGACTGCATTCCCCTCGGCCCGCTCCACAACCCCGCCAACCTCATGGGCATCGAAGCCTGCGAGAAGGCCATGCCCGGTAAGCCCCAGGTCGCCGTGTTCGACACCGCGTTCCACATGACCATGCCCCCGAAGGCCTACCGCTACGCCATTCCCACGGAGTATTACGAAAACGACCATCTGCGCCGCTACGGCTTCCACGGCACGTCCCACCGCTACGTTTCCAAACGTGCCATTGAGCTGATGGGCAAGCCCGCCAGTGAGCTGAAGATCGTCGTTTGCCACCTCGGCAACGGCTCCTCCCTCTCCGCCGTCGCGGACGGCAAGTGCCAGGATACCTCGATGGGCCTGTCCCCGCTGGCCGGTGTTCCCATGGGTACCCGCGCGGGCGATATCGACACCTGCGTCGCGCAGTTCATTATGAATAAGTACAACATGACCGCCGATGAGTGCCTGACCATGCTCAACAAGAAGTCCGGCGTTCTGGCGCTGTCCAACGGCGTTTCCTCCGACTTCCGCGATCTGGAGGCCGGTGCAGAAAAGGGCGACGCGGCCTGCCAGCTCGCGCTCGACAAATTCTGCTATGAGGTCCGCAAGTACATCGGCGCGTATGCCGCAGCCCTCGGCGGTCTGGATTGCCTCGTGTTCACTGCCGGTGTCGGCGAAAACGGCATCACCAACCGCGCCGCGATCTGCAAGGGTCTGGAATTCTTGGGCGTGAAGCTCGATCCCGCACGCAACAATGTCCGCGGCGAGGAAGCCCTCATCTCCGCCGACGACTCCCGCGTCAAGGTCTGGGTCATCCCCACCAACGAGGAGCTTATGATCGCGCAGGATACCGCCGAGCTTTGCAAGGCCGCGAAATAATGCCGCAACGAGCGCCGCTGTCACTGGCGGCGCTCCTGTTTTCATTTCTTACGACCGGAGGTACCGGATATGAAACGAGGTCTTCGCATCACCTGCCTGCTGCTGTTGCTCAGCCTGCTCCTTGCCTGTACCGTTTCGGCCAATTCGCCGCCGAACGATGAATTCACGGGTAGAGGCGGTTTTCATTGGCAGATTTTTCTCGCGTTCATCTGCGGCTCCGTTGCGCTGACGGTGCTGATCGAATGGCTCGTCAGCCTGCTGTTCCGGTTGAAGGCAGCAACGGTCATCATCGTGACCAATGTCATCTCGCAGTTCATCATGCACGGAGCCTTTCTGCTTGCGACTACGCTGGCCTTGTTTGGCATCCGGTCGATCTATCTCATCGCCATTCTGGAGGTCGCCGTGCTTTTCATCGAATGGATCGTCTATTGCATCAAGCTGCCGAACCACTCGCGCGGCAAGCTCTTTCTCTACACGCTGACCGCAAATCTGCTCTCGCTGGCTGCGGGCAGCCTGGTTTTTCAATTGATTTGATTCCGGAGGTTTTTTCATCATGACAGTTTCTGAGCGCTTACTAAAATATGTATCCTTTGACACCCGGTCCGACGAGAGCAGCGAAACCTGCCCGTCCACGGAGAAGCAAAAGTGCCTCGGCGCAGCATTGGTCGAGGAAATGCAGGCCATGGGCATCGCTGACGCGCGAATGGACGCGGACGGCTATGTCTACGGCTCGGTCCCCGGCAAGGCCGGAGCGCCCGCCATCGGCCTGATCGCCCACATGGACACCTCGCCCGACTGCTCCGGCGCAAATATCCAGCCGCGCATCGTCGAATACACCGGCGAACCGGTCGTTTTGAACGAGGGGAAGCATATCGTCCTCTCCGCGCAGGACTTTCCGCTTCTGAACCGCAGCGTCGGCAAGCACCTGATCGTCACCGACGGCACAACGCTCCTCGGCGCGGACGACAAGGCCGGTATCGCGGAAATTCTGACCGCCGTCGAGGAGCTTCTGTCCGAGGGCGGCGACCATGCCCCCATCCGCATCGGCTTCACCCCTGACGAGGAGATCGGCCGCGGCGCAGACCGCTTCGATCTTGCGCACTTCGGCGCGGACTATGCCTACACCGTAGACGGCGGCACGCTCGGCGAGCTGGAATATGAAAATTTCAACGCCGCCTCCGCCGTCGTGACCGTTCTCGGCCGCAATGTTCACCCCGGCTACGCGAAAAACACAATGATTAACTCTCAGAACATCGCCATGGAATTTCACGCGCTCCTGCCGGTCGTCGAGCGGCCGGAGCATACGGAAAAATATGAGGGCTTCTGCCACCTGTGCGCCATCCACGGCGAGGTGGAAAAGACGACGCTGGAATACATCATCCGCGACCACGACCGCGCAAAGTTCGAGGCGAAAAAGGCGCAGTTTGCAAAAATCGCCGCCCTTTTGAACGACCGCTACGGTGAAAGCACCATACAGGTCGAGATCAAGGACAGCTATTATAATATGAAAGAAAAGATCGAGCCGGTGCTGCACATCGTTGAGGCAGCCAAGCAGGCCATGCTCGACGCAGGCGTCACGCCCAGCATCGTCCCCGTCCGCGGCGGCACCGACGGCGCACGCCTGTCCTACGAAGGCCTCCCCTGCCCGAACATCTTCACCGGCGGCGAAAACTTCCACGGCCGCTTTGAATACGTTCCCGTCGAGGACATGGAATCCGCCGTCCGCACTCTAAAGCACCTCCTCCGCAACGCCGCAAAATAATCCCCAAGCCCGCACTTCCGCGAATCCACGGAAAGCGCGGGCTTGTTTTTTATACCAAAATCTGTTAAATAGCTTGAAAAGCTCTTTATAGCGCCAAAGGCGCGTCAGATTCTGCATGAAACGGCGCATCGTGCGTTCGCATGATGCGCGTGTGCGTAGCACTTGGGATTCTTGATGAAATATTTTAATCAAGAATCAGTATCAGTCTGAGAAAACCGCCCCTCCCTTATCAACCCGTAGTTCACCGAGTAATCCACGGCGTTGATTCCCCTCTTCGTCAGGTGGCGGAATGGCCCCAACTCGGAAGGACGCGGAAAAACCACCTGCGTTATGCTTGCAGCTGCGACAGAGGAAACCAGGCTTCTCACAAATTGGGAAAGTACGTTTTTAGGAATTCTTATAGTTGTAGTGAGCCAGTGTTCTTGCTGTCGATTGCGAAGGCAAACAGGGTTTCTTTGTCCACTGCCGAGAAGCAGTCGGTGCGTTTGAACTCTGCGGCGTAATTCTTTTCGATGCTCTCTAGCGTTTCGCGCAGTTGGAGCATTGCCGCAAACTCATGCTTGCAATTGTAACTACAAAAGCACGTACAAGTCAGGCCGCTAATCTCGCCGTCGTTGTACTCAAATTCAACTTCGTAAGGCACGGTACCCACAACGATCGCGTAGCCGCGCATTCCGGCGATGCTGATATATTTCACTCTATTCCTGACGTAGTATTCTCGGCCACGCTCCGCAATGGCGGGACTTACCTTCATACCTTGCTTGTCATCCAAGCGGAATGTGGTATCATCGCGGCCGCTGGCATATTCGTCATCATTCTTTAGTGGAGCCATGTACCATGTTTTGATCTTACTGACCGGCAATGCTTCAGGGTCGAAGGTCACAAAGTGCGAACCCGCCATGAAAAATCGTCCATGGACGGTGGTGTCCACTACCGAGATCACGCACTTGTACTCGGACAGCTTGATCTTGAAATTATAGTTGACCTCGACGATGTGACCAAGGATACCTTCCATTCTGCCATCCACATAGACCATATCGCCGACGCTCAGATCGAATCGGTCGTTATAGTACGCCAGCGTCGTATTACGAGTAGGAAAATGCACCTGCACCACGGACTTGCGCGGGGCCGCCGTCTGCTCCGGTGCGCTATATGTAGCTTCTGTAAAGTTTTCTTCGGGATGGTCTGCCGCAAAACCGATTCTAAATGTCATAAGCCACTCCCCCCTTGAAAATTTATCGATTCCTTTTTCGGCCATTATTTATATTTAGCCTAGCCTGATGATTGCATTATAGCACATATTTTTCAATTTTGCGATACCAGTTTTACCAATTCAACGCAATTATCGCTATTTTCAAGGGAAAATATTTTCGAACCGTCCAATGTATCCTGTTAAGCATTCCACGTGCTTCTTATCCTCTGCGTCCTGGTATCCGGAGAGATGGGCCTCGTTTGACCCACAAGCCGGAACAACCAGCGCCAAAATGTCTGGCTGAGCTCACCCTGACCGTAGCGGCATACCGGCCGGCTCCGCACATTGCTCTCACTTTTGCATGAAAGCGCATTCCCTCCTGTTTGTAACGTACGGGAGAGGTTGCTTTGCAAACGGAACATCGTATAAAAAAGAAAAAAGCACGCCGAAGCGTGCTTTGGTGGAGACTAATGGACTCGAACCATCGACCTCCTGCGTGTGAAGCAGGCGCTCTAACCAGCTGAGCTAAGCCTCCGTAGCGGGGATATTATAGCACATTCATTTAGAAAAGGCAAGCACTTTTTTTGCTTTCGCGGCGGCGGACGAGGGCAGTTTTTGTCGAAAATCCTTGCATCCCTGCAACTGTGATGGTATAATTAAATTTGACACTCAAGCAAAGCGGGGTCTTTTCCATGAAAATCAAGACAATGGAGCTGCCTTATGAAAAGGTATTGGCGCTGCCGCCGGTAAAGCGGAAAAAGCCGCGGCGGCCGTCGTTGTTTTTCCGGACGCTGCTGCGGATTTTTTCCGCACCGGGGCTGCGGAAGGTACATTTTCAATGCAAAAAAATCGGTATGGAGCGGTTGAAAAAGGCGGAGCCTTGTCTGATTCTGATGAACCATTCCAGCTTTATTGACCTCAAGATCGCAACGAGCGTGTTCTATCCCCGGCCGCTGAGCATCGTCTGCACGTCGGACGGCTTTGTCGGCAAGGAGTGGCTCATGCGGCATCTCGGCTGCGTTCCGACGGCGAAATTCGTGACCGATTACGCACTCGTCAAGGATATGATCTACTGTGTCAACACACTGCGCACATCCGTCCTGATGTATCCTGAGGCAAGTTACTCCTTTGACGGTACGGCAACGCCGCTGCCGGAGAGCGTCGGAAAGTGCCTGAAGCTGCTCGGCGTTCCCGTCGTGATGATTCGGACGAACGGCGCATTTTTACGCGACCCATTATATAACAACCTCCAGCTCCGTAAGACAGATGTGAGCGCAGAGGTCGAATATCTGCTCTCGCCGGAGGAAATTGCGGAAAAATCCGTCGCGGAGCTGAACGAAATTTTGCAGCAGCAGTTCTCCTTCGACAATTTCCGTTACCAGCAGGAACACAGCATCCGCATCAAAGAAGGCTTCCGTGCCGACCATCTCAACCGCATTCTCTACAAATGCCCGCACTGCCTCTCCGAGGGTCAGATGGAGGGCAAGGGCGTTTTCATCCGCTGCAACCGCTGCGGCAAGGGCTATGAACTGACGGAGGAGGGCTACCTCTCCCCGCTCGACGGCGAGGGCCGCTTCACCCATATCCCGGATTGGTATCGTTGGGAACGCGAGGAGGTACGAAAAGAGATTGAAGCGGGCAGCTACCGGCTGGAATCCGACGTAGAGATCTACATCATCCGCGACGCGAAGGCCGCGTATCACGTCGGGCGCGGCCACCTGACGCATACGGTCGAGGGCTTCCATTTGACCGGCTGCGGCGGAAAGCTGGACTATGTGCAAAAGCCCGCCGCATCCTACAGCCTCTACTCCGATTTTTACTGGTACGAGCTCGGCGACATGATCTGCATCGGCAAGCCGAATTTCCTGTACTACTGCTTCCCTGCCGTTTCCGGCGACGTTGTCGCCAAGGCACGGCTGGCGACCGAGGAGCTGAGCAAGCTCGAACGCGCCGCAGCAAAGGCATAAGGCATAAAGAGCAGCGTGCCGAGCGCATCGGCACGCTGCTTTATTCCGCACGGAGCGGTTTTTGTGACAGATCAAGGCGCATCACGGTACCCTTTCCGGGTTCAGACGTGGCGGTCAACGGGATATTGAGATTTTTGCAGACGCGGCGGCAGAGGTACAGGCCGATGCCCGTCGCGCGGCGGTCGGAACGGCCGTTGTAGCCGGTGTAGCCCTTTTCAAACACGCGCGGCAGGTCCTCCGGCGCGATACCGATGCCGGTGTCCGCGATGCAAAGCGTTTTTCCGTCAAGATAGATACGTACGCCACCCGCCTGCGTGTATTTCAGCGCATTGGACAGAAGCTGATCGATCACAAATCCAAGCCATTTTTCATCGGTAATCAGCGTCAACTCCGTCGGTTCATAGGTCAGCTTCAATCGCTTTACAATGAATTCCGAAGCAAATTTTCTGACCGAGCGGCGCACGATCTCGTCCAGCGCACAGGTGCGAAAAACAAAATCATTCGCTGGTGCATCCAGGCGCAGGTAGGCCAGCACCATTTCGACGTACTGCTCGATGCGCAGCAATTCGAGGGACAGCTTTCGCGACAAGGCTGTGTCCTCATTCTGCAACGTAAGCCGCATTGAAGCAATCGGCGTTTTGATCTGATGGACCCAGACGGTGTAGTATTCCATCATATCGCGGTACTGGTTCGCAGCAGAGTTCTGCGCCGCGAGCATTTGCTCCCGCAGCGAGAGCAGCAGCTGCTGACAATCTGCCTCCGCAATCGTTTCCGGCTGCGGCAGGTCCGACAAAAGTACGGCGCAGTTTTGCTCCAGGACAAGCATCGTGCGGTGTTTTGCGCGAGTGCGGAGGAAATCAGCGGTCAGCGCCCCCGTACCAAGCAGGACGCACAGCCCCGCTGGATAGGCCACCGCCCGCAGCGGCAGACGGTACAAGCAGAAGCAGGCCGTAAAAATGCCGCAAAAGATGGCGTAAAGTACGATCCCCCAGCGGTACTGCCGGAGATAGGAGCGGAGCAGTCTCATAAGCCCTCCGTTTCTTCGCTGAGCGTATAGCCGATGCCGACGCGCGTTTCAACAAAACCGGCCAGCCCCGCCGCATCCAGCTTTCGCCGCAGGCGGTTGACGTTGACGGTCAGCGTGTTTTCGTCAACGAACACATCCGTCTCCCAAAGCCGCTCCATCAGCCGCTCCCGGCTGACGACGCGGCCCTTGTTTTCCATCAGGCAATGTAAAATCCGATACTCATTCTTGGACAGCGGGATGCGCTTGCCCTGATAGGTCAGCGTACTCGTTCCGACGTCGAGGAAAGCCCCGCGATGCTCCAGCACGGAACGTTCGGCAGTGAAATCGTACGTCCGGCGAAACAGCGCCTGCACCTTCGCCATCAAAATGCCCAGATCAAATGGCTTCGCGATAAAATCGTCCGCACCGAGGCTCAACGCCATGACGATGTTCATGTTATCCGCCGCCGAGGAAAGGAAAATGATAGGCACATTCGAGAGCTTTCGGATCTCCGAACACCAATGATAGCCATCAAAAAATGGCAGTGCGATATCGAGCAGCACCAGATGCGGCTGCACAGCGGCAAATTCCGTCATAACATTGCGAAAATCGCGAACCGTATGCGCCTCCAGCCCCCATTGCCGCGCGTAGAGCGCGACCGCCTCGGCGATGCATGGGTCATCCTCGACAATCAACAGCTTGTACATTCCCTCGCCTCCCTTCCGGAATAGTATAGCACAGGCTCGGATTATTTTCCAGTCCCGGTTTTTTCGCGCCGGGGCGGGAAAGCTATTCGTGAGGTGATCGCAATGTGGGACATTATCATTGTAGGCGGCGGCGCGGCGGGATGCAGTGCTGCGATCTATGCCGCCCGGTTCGGTCTGCGAACGCTGCTGCTTGACCGTAATGCAGGGGACGGACAGCTTGCACAGGCAGCGGAAATTGAAAACTATCCCGGCTTCCGCTCTATCGGCGGCGCGGAGCTGGCCGAACGTTTTCGACAGCAGGCGGCGCAAAGCGGTGCTGTGTTGCTAGCAACCGCAATCCGTTCCCTTCAGCTCGAAGGTCCGGTCAAGCGGCTGGAAACGGACCATAGAACGTTCGAAGCGCGGGCCGTCATACTTGCGACCGGTGCGCAGCCGCGCCGCCTCGGTCTGCCGGAGGAAGGACAGCTACAGGGGCGCGGGGTCAGCTACTGCGCCGCCTGCGACGCGCCGCTCTATCGCGGAAAAATCGTCGGCGTGGTCGGCGGCGGGAACAGCGCCGTCACGGAAGCATATCATCTTTCGCGTCTTTGCAGAGAGGTGCATCTGATTTTTCGGCGGCCCGAGCTTCGCGCGTCAGAGGCTGAAATTGAACGGCTGCAGGCACGAAGCAATGTCCGTTTCCATGCCGCAGCGGAAATCACCGCCCTGCTTGGTACAGAACGGTTGAACGGTATTCGGCTCGCCGATGAGCAGGAGGTGGCGCTGGACGGGCTGTTTGTCGCCATCGGGCGGGAACCGGAAAGCAGCTTGTTCCGTCCACAGCTTGCCTGTGGTCCCGGCGGCGGCATCCTCACGGACGGCGACATGGCCACAGCGCTGCGCGGTGTCTTTGCCGCCGGCGATGTACGCGAAAAGGCTGTCCGACAGGTCATCACGGCCGCAGCCGACGGGGCCATCGCCGCCTGTGCGGCAGAGCGTTATATCAAAAGCGTCAGTCAATCCGACTGACGCTTTAATATCGCAATTGCTTCATTTAACAGCTCACGATTGGCCTCGTGTGCGGTCAGGACGCGGCTCTTAGGATGGGAGCGGATGGCATCAAGCAGCGGCGTGGACCGGTCGCGCACAGCCAGCAGGACTCGATAATCACCGTCTAAGATGTCGAAAACAGCCTTTTGAAACGCTATCGCGCGGTTTTCCATCACGCCGATCTCGTCCATCAGGACCAGTGCCCCAGCCGGGATACCGGTCAGGAAACGGACCCCGGCCTCGTCGAACACCTCTGGATAGCCGGTCGCGTGACGGTTTGTGCAAAGGCCGATGCGGTGGCAGTAGCACAGCGGTTCCCGGCAGCCGTGCAGATAGACCGGTGCGGTTCCGTCGTCTAACGGCGCTAATTTTTCCGTCCAGACGCCGTAGACCGGCTCCTGTAGCGCGGAAAGGATGCGCTGGATTGCTGTGCTTTTCCCGCTGCCAGAGCAGCCGCAGATCACGATGTTCATTACAAAAAATCCTCCGGGATATCGTGCGCGTCAAAGATAAAAATCTCCATGTCACGCTGCGACGGTAAATAATACGGAAATTCAGCGGATTGCGTTTGTGAGAGGCGGCGTTGTAGTTCCTCTGTTCCGATCGCCGCGCCGCTACGATCGTAAAGCGCGAAAAATTCCGATGCTGCCTCGATTGAGCGGAAAGGTTGCCCGAATTCCAATTGCAGCCGCTGCGTTTCAAACGGAATTTTAAGCGTCGTCAGCAGTGCGCGAGCCTCCTCCTGCCGGTGCCGGTCGCGCTCGGCTGGCTGCACGGAAAATCGATGCGCCGGGTTGGCCCGTTTCACGGCGACCACCCGCCCCGTGCATTGGTGCGCAGCAATTTGCAGAATCTCGCGCATCCGGCCAAAATAGCAGAAAACCATCGCGTTATACTGTGCGCTCATCGTAAAAATATCACCGCATACAACGCGCAGATTCTCCGGCAAAACCTCCGCACGAAGGGCCTCGATTGGCGCTGCCGCAAGATCGACCGCCGTGACCAGTTGACAATACCGGCACAACTCCAACGCCAAGCTGCCAAGCCCGCAGCCCGCGTCGCAGATATGGCCGTCCTTTGGAAGCCACGGCAGCAGATGCGCCGCCAATTTTGGAAAAAAATCGCCGTAAGCTGCCGCGTCACGCAGAAACGCTACGGACGCGGCGCTCCAATCCTGCATCACAGCGATTCGGCGCGGCAGAGGATCATTTCCGCCGCGATGCTGATGGCGATCTCGGCGGGGGTCTGCGCCCGGATGTTCAGGCCGATCGGCGAATGGACGGACTGAATCACGTCCTCCGGGATGCCCGCATTGCGGAGCATCTCCTGCGACCGGGCAATCTTCTGCCGCGAACCGATGCAGCCGACGTAGCGCAGCGGGAAACGCAGCGCTTGCTCCAGCAGCGCAAAGTCCGACTGATGGCCCGGCGACATAATGACGACATAATCCTGCGGCTTTAACGTGACGTAATCACAGATGTGCTTGTAGTCGCCCAAAATGACGCGATTTGCCATCGGGAAACGCTCCTGATTCGCCAGCTCCGGGCGGTTATCAAACAGCGTAACGCGGAATTCGACACCCGCCAGCACCGGCACGAGCGCCTGTCCGACGTGGCCGCCGCCAAAGATATAGACCTGTCCTGCCTGCACAAGCGGCTCGGTATAGACCAGCGGCTCACCCTTGCAGTAAACGGCGCGATTCTGAAACAGCTCCGGCTGCTCCTTCGCCTCAGCCTCGGTCACGACGGTAAATTTCTCCACCAAGCCGTCGCGGGCGCGGAGATAGAGCCAGCTATTCTCATCCTTCTTCAGCGCGTCGCGAATGGCGCAGAGCGTGGGCATATCCGCCTCCGTCACGAGCTGGTAATAGATGGAAACCTTGCCGCCGCAGACCATGCCGATGGAATTGACATCGTTCGGCGTGAGGTCGAAGGCACGAAGCCGGTCGCGCACGCAGTCCTCGCCGCCCTTCAAGATTTCCTTGGCATCCCGCGCGGCCAGCAGCTCCACGCGGCCGCCGCCGACCGTTCCGAGTGCCGTCCCGTCGGCAAACACGGCCATTCTCGCGCCCGCCCCGCGCGGAGCCGAGCCGGAGCTGGCAAGCACGGTACACAGCACCGCGCTCTCGCCGCGCTCGATTGCTTCCATTATCTTTTGAATCAAAATCTTCATAGCAGCCTCCGGTTGATTGTAATCATTGCTCTAATCATACTATAGCACCCGCCAAAAAGCAAGCATCGTCGCGACCGAATAAAAAAACAACGCCGGAGGAGCTTATTCCTCCGGCGATATTTTTTATGTTCCGGCTGCGGAAAGGTACGAAGCAAAGGTGTAGATATCCGTATACCGCGAAACGTAGAAGCGATTGACAAGATATGGATCGTCCGAGGTGTTGTACTGGCCGCCGACCATCTTGATACCGAAATTGTAATAGGTACCGATGATGGAAAGCGTGTTTTCGTTGTATTTCCCCGTCGGGTAGCACAGGACGTATGGCACCTTCCCGGTGATGCGCGTGATCGCCTTCTGACTTTCGGACAACTCGTAATCGGTCGTGTCCGCATCCATCGCGTCCATGTCGTCGTGGGTATAACCATGACTCTGGATGGAAATCAGGCCGGAATCGGACATTTCACGCACCTGCTCCGGCGTTGCCTTATGCGGGATAACGCCGGGCGCGTTGCCGATCACGAACACCGTCGCCTTGACGTTATACTTTTGCAGCAGCGGCAGCAGCTCGATATAATTGTCGTCATACCCGTCGTCAAAGGTCAAGATGACCGGCTTATCATAATCCTCCAAATGGGCCAGATCCTCGAACCAGATCGCATCGTAGCCATTTTCCGTCAGGTATTTGAGCTGCTCCTCCATGCTCGACGGGCTGACAAACAACTCGTCGATGCCCCAAAGGTCGTCGCTGACCGCGTGGTACATCAACACCGGAACATTGATGCCCGGCGTCGGGGTAAACTTCCGCGCACCGGGGGTATAATATGTTGTACCGTCCAGCGCATAGGCCGGATAGCCCATTGCCTCCGCCGCAGCGGCGACCGGAACATAGAGCGTTCCGTCCACGACCGTGTCAAAGGTCGCCGCACCGATCGTCACGGAAGCATCCGCAAGCTGCACCTTTGCCTTATCCGTCGCATGGGCAGACCCCGCCGCGTCCAGACCGGCGGCACGCAAAAACTCCGTCGCCGAAACCACGTCCGTCCCATCCAGTGTATACGCCTCCAGCGCCGTACCGTCCAGCACATACGCCGCCACACACGGCTGCAAAACCGGGACCGGCTCTGTCGTAGCTTCCGTCGCGGGCTGGGTCGGCTCGGTCACAGGCGGCAGCGTTACGGGGGCGGTTTCCTCCGTCGTCATCAGCGTTTCGTCCGAAGCCATGCCGTCCAATCCGAACAGCAGCACACCGGCGACCGCAAGCAGCACAACAAGAACGACCGAAAGTGCGATAATTGCCTGTTTCATTTCTCCTCCAGGATCTTCGTCAGCTCGTGCATAAAGCTATTGATGTCCTTGAACTGGCGGTAGACCGACGCAAAGCGGACATAGGCGACTTCATCGAGCGGCTTCAGGCGCTCCATGACCAGCTCGCCGATCTTGCCGGTGTTGACCTCGCGTTCGAGCGAATTCTGCACGATCTGCTCGATCTCGGTCACTGCGGATTCGATATCGGCCATGCTGACCGGGCGCTTTTCGCAGGCGCGGACCATGCCGCGCAAAATCTTATTGCGGTCGAACGGTTCGCGGCTGTTATCCTTCTTCACCACAACGACCGGCAGGCTCTCCACGGTCTCATAGGTCGTAAAGCGCTTCTGGCAGGCAAGACACTCTCTGCGGCGGCGAATGCTCGCACCGTCCTCGGAATGCCGGGAATCAACGACCTTGCTCTCCTGATAGCCGCAATATGGGCACTTCATAGCAGTCCCTCCTCTTTTGTACTATATCTAGTACATTTTATCAGATTGGCCGCAAAATGTCTATCCTTTTTTCTTGCAAACAACCAAATTCCCGCATAAAAAAGAGGGGACGTAACGTCCCCTCAAAAGTAAGCGCTTAGCAGCCGCAGCCGTTGTCACAGCCGCAGCTATTGCCGCAGCCACAGCCGTTGCCGCACCCATTGCCGCTGTTGAGCAGCGTGCCGTTGCCGCAGCCGCAGCAGCTAAAGAGCAGGATGAGGATAATGATCCACCAGCAGCTACCCATTCCGTTATTGCAATTCATAATCAGAACCTCCTGTTTTTCATTGAGCATCAGGCTCACTCCATGTTATGCCATGATGCCGAAAGTGTGACAGTCGCTATGATCGTTCGGCCCTCATACTGGCTTATCCGACCTTCGGTTCTCATCCGCACGGTTCCCGGGCCGGATGCTTGGTTCGCGCCGCAGCGGAATGCTTTCGTGTATTCTGTTTTATAGGGTCGCGGCCTTCGGATGCCGGCAAAAATGCAAAGAAAACTTTCGATCCTCCGTCATTTCGTCATTTAACAATTCTCTACTGTGAGTAGAGTCGCCGTCTACCACATTTTTACTTCTCTACTCACAGTCGAGAGTGCATTTTGGGCGTATTTATGATAAAATAACGCCGTAAAATTTTCCAAGGAGGACTGTTCTATGCCCAAATTTATCGTCGCAACGGAAAGCGGCTGCGATCTGTCGCTTGAATTCTGCCAGCAGCGTGAGATTTACGCGCTTAAGATGAAATATACGATGGACGGCGAGATTCAAACGGACACCATGCGTCCGGAGGACCTCAAGGTCTTTTACCGAAAGATGGCCGAAGGCTCCAGCGTCCATACCAGCGCCGCCAACATGAGCGACTACCTTGATTTCTGGACTCCCCTGCTGGATAAAAAGCTGCCCATCGTCCATGTCGCAATGGGAACCGGCATTTCCAGCTCCTATCAGAACGCCCTGCTTGCCAGAGAGCAGCTTCTGTCCGAGCATCCGGACGCTGTGATCTACGTTGTCGATTCCATCGGTGCTTCCCTCTCCTATGGTATGCTCGCTCTGGATGCCGCGCGGATGCGCGACGAGGGCGCAACGCCGGAGGAATGCGTCGCATGGCTTGAAAACCAGCGCCATCATGCAAATCCGTACTACACGACCGGCGATTTGGAATATCTCTATCGCGGCGGCCGCGTGAGCCGTACCGGCCTTGTCATTGCCCGTGCGCTGAACATCTGGCCGATCCTGAATCTGAACGACAAAGGCGAGCTGAAGGTCATCGAGAAGAGCCGCGGCCGCAAAAAGACCTATGACCGCATCACCGAGATTATCAAGGAAGACGCCGTCGATCCCGCCTCCCAGACGCTCTACATCAGCCACGCCGACGCGCTGGAGGAAGCAACGCGCTTCGCCGAGCAGATCAAGTCCGAAGTCGGCTTTAAGGATATTTTCTATTCCACCATCGGCGCAACCATCGGCGCACACACCGGCCCCGGACTCGTCGCCGCCTTCTACTATGGTCACGACCGCAAGCCAAGCAAATAAGCCTTCCCCACTCCGCTCCGCAGCCCCACCGGGCTGCGGAGTTTTTCGGAAAAACAAAAATCTTTCAAAACTTGCAAAAAAACTCTTGCAATTTCAAATCATATCTGCTATAATACCCACGCGTTGAGGAAAACGCAGTCCTATGGGGGTATAGCTCAGCTGGGAGAGCGCTTGAATGGCATTCAAGAGGTCAGCGGTTCGATCCCGCTTATCTCCACCAAAAGATCCTGAAACCTTTGGTTTCAGGATCTTTTCTTTTTGCCCGGACACAAATGTAACGTTTTCCGATCATCTTGACGCACCTCATCGTACCGTGCCGTCCGCGTCAGGCCGTGCGCAGACGACTCTATCGCATTGCGGGGAGCGGGACAAAAGTCCCGCTCCCCGCTTGTCTATCTCAGGTGCGGTAGATTTTCGCAGAATCAACAAAATGTACGAAGAAAACGGGAATCATTCGTTGCAAAGTGCCGGATTTTATGATAAAATAGCAATAGCGTATTGGCAATATTGCACACAAATGTTTCGTATTGTGCAATAACTGACGATCCGCGCAAAAATGGCTGCGCACATACCGGACAGAATCCCCTATGCTGCCTGACCGGTTCGAGGCCGAAAGGATGTGATCCCCTCATTGAATCGAGACACCAAGATCATCGCCGTCGCCGGTAAGGGCGGCGTGGGAAAGACCTCCATCTCCGCCGCCTTTGTGCGGCTGCTGGCGGAGACCTATCCCGACAAGCGCATCCTCGCCATCGACGCCGACCCGGCCGTGGGACTGTCCACCGCGCTGGGCGTGGAGGTACGCGAAACGCTGGACGACATTCGCAAGGGCATTGTTGCCTCCGTGGAGGACGGTGCGCCCCGCGAGGCCATCGAGCTTTTGAGCGAGGCGCGCTATCGCATCTTCGACACCATGGTGGAGAGCCGCGCCTTCTCCTTTCTCGCCATCGGGCGGCCAGAGACGGCGGGCTGCTACTGCAAGGTCAACGCCTATCTGAAAGAGGTCATTCACCTGCTTGCCAATGACTTCGACTATGTGGTCATTGACGGTGAGGCGGGGATCGAG
>OIZL01000873.1_pt1 | contig 19365 bp, 13 predicted proteins | sample 1588541 | NCBI WGS metagenome assembly OIZL01 (sample SAMN03283285) | human gut metagenome | biome: human-associated habitat; material: feces | host: Homo sapiens | place: Peru | collected 2012 | reverse complement strand
ATTTTAATATAAATAGTAATAATGTTATTTTGATTAACTTAAATGAAGATAAAATTCTTTATGAAAAAAACAGTGATTCTAAAACATATATTGCATCACTTACTAAAATAATGACTGCGGTTGTTGCACTAGAAAATATTGACGATTTAAGTACAAAAGTTCTTCTTACTACTGAAGATTTTAAAGATATATATAAATATGATTTACAAACATCAGGTTTAAGAGTAAATAATTATTATTCTTATGAAGAGCTTTTATACGCACTTTTAATTTCATCTGGTGCTGATGCAGCATCATGTTTAGCAAGAAATATCGGAGGAAGTGTAAGTAATTTTGTTAAAATGATGAATGATAAAGCTAAAGAGTTAAATCTTAATAATACAAAGTTTGCTAATCCAATTGGATATGATGATGTAAATAATTATTCAACAGTTAAAGATGTATCGATTCTTTTTAAATATGCTTTAAATAATGAAACATTTAAAAAAATAGTAACTACTTTTTCTTATAAAACACATGATAATATTACTTTAAATCATACGATAAAATATTATGCCAATAAGTATAATTTAAGTTTAAACAATATAAATGGAGGTAAAACTGGTAGTGAAACCTTAGCGGGATATTGTCTTGCATCAATTTCTCTTGGAGATGTAAATTATATGCTTGTTACAACAAATTCTAAAATTTCAAGTGGTCAATTAAAAGATGCTTTAAATTTATATAAATATTATAGAGATAATTATAATTATCAAACCATAATAAAAAGTAAAGAAATAATTTATTATTTAAAAACTAAATATTTTAAGGAAGATAAAATACCTATCTATGCTAAAAAAAAGTACTCTTATTATTTAGAGAATAATTATAATAAAGATGATATTAAAATAGAGTATAACTTTTTAGATAATGTGTCATATAAAAATAAAATAAATTCAAAGGTAGGAAATATAAAGATATATTATAAAGATACTTTACTTGAAGAAGATAATATATATTTAGATAGAAAAATAAATTTTAATTTAATAAGTTTTATAAAACAAAATAATTATGTTAAATATAGTTTAATTACTATTTTTGTAGGAATATTAATTTATTTATTAAAACTATATTTAGATAATAGAAAAATAAGTGTTAATATTAATGAATAGAAAATATCCTTTTACATCATTATAGATATGAAAGGATATTTTTATGGCTAAATATAAAGTTGAAATAACAGGAGTAAATACAAGTAATTTAAAAGTACTTACAAGTGAAGAAACAAAAAACTTATTTATAAAAATGAAAGAAGGTGACAAGTTTGCTAGGGAAGATTTAATAAAAGGAAACTTAAAACTTGTCTTAAGCATTTTAAAAAGATTTAATTCTAAGGGTGAAAATATGGATGATTTGTTCCAAATAGGTTGTGTTGGTCTTGTAAAAGCAATAGATAACTTTGATGTTGATTTAGGAGTACAATTATCAACATATGCTGTTCCTATGATTCTTGGTGAAATAAAAAGATATTTAAGAGATAATAACCAAGTTAGAGTTAGTAGAAGTATTAAAGATACAGCATATAAAGTCTTAAAAGAAAAAGAAAGATTAACTATGGAAAACGGGGTAGAACCGACAAATAGTGAACTTGCTAAAATACTTGGAATTGAAGAATATGATATTGTTGTATCTTTAGAATCTCTTATTCCTCCGGTTAGTTTATTTGATCCTATATATAATGATGGAGGGGATACAATATATTTATTCGATCAAGTGGAAGATAAAAAATCAAATTGTGATGTTGATATGAAAGTGGCTTTAGAAAAAGCTATTAATAAACTTAGTGATAGAGAACAATTTATCTTAGAAAATAGGTTTTTTGTAGGTAAAACGCAAATGGAGATTGCAAGTGAAATTGGAATAAGTCAAGCTCAAATATCAAGACTAGAAAAAGGAGCTTTAAAAAGAATTAGAAAACAATTGTAAAGAATTGTTTTTTTTACAATAAAATATAATGTCAAAGAGTAAATTAAAATTAACAGAAATTTTAATTTCTAGGTGCATTTCTAGGTGCATTTCTAGGTGCATTTTTTAAAAAATAATATATAAAAGTTCAAAAAAGTAGTATAATATTGTTGGAGGTATATTTATGATAGATAAAATAGAAGATGCTAGAAATGAGTTCAAGGAAATATTAAATGATAAACTAGAAAAAGAAGTAGTTAGCTTTTTAACAGCAACTGGTGGTAATATTTATATTGGTGTAAACAATGATGGAGAAATAGTAGGAATTAATGATAATATTGATAAGTTACAACTTATTATCAAGGATAGAATAAAAAATAATATTGCACCTTCTACATTAGGTTTATTCGATATTGATGTTGAAACTTATGATGATAAAAAATATATTCATATTACAATTGCATCTGGTAATGAAAAGCCTTATTATTTGAGAAAAAAAGGTATGACTCCTGATGGTTGTTTTATAAGAATTGGTAGTTCCTGTGAACCATTAAATGAAAAACAAATAGAAGAATTATATTCTAAAAGAGCAAAAATTTCACTTACAAATATAGTATCTCCAAAGCAAGATTTATCTTTTTCTCAGTTAAAAATATATTATGAAGAAAAAGGTTATAACATTAATGATAATTTTTTAAAACAATTAGGATTAGTAATGGAAGATGGTAGATATAATTATCTTGCTTACTTATTGTCCGATGTTAACAATGTTTCTATTAAGGTTGCTACATATTCTGGAAATGATGCTTATGATTTAATAGAAAATGAAGAGTATGGTTATTGTTGTTTGATTAAAGCAGCTAAGAATGTTATTAATAAATTTGAACAAATAAATAGAACATACACCAGAATAACTAGCGAAGATAGAAAAGAAGTTAAAATGTTTGATAGTATTTCTGTAAAAGAAGCTATAACCAATGCTTTTGTACATACACTTTGGGAAAGAGAATATCCACCAAAATTTGAAATATTTAATGATCATATTTCTATATCATCAACTGGTGGTTTACCTCTTAATGTATCTAAAAATGATTTTTTAAAAGGGTTCTCTGCACCAACCCATCCAGAATTAATGAGGATATTTAAAGATTTAGAGTTAGTAGAACAATTAGGAACAGGAATTATAAGAATTTTAAAATCATATAGTAAAGATGTTTATGAATTTAGCGACAATTTTATTAGAGTTAATTTTAAATTTAGAAGCAGCAAGCTTTTACCACAAACTCCAAGAAATGTTAATATGAATATTCAAATAATGAGTGAAACTCAAGAGAATATATTAAAATTAATTAAAGAAAATAATAAAATAACTCAATTAGAAATTAGCAAAAGACTTGGAATAAATAAAACCACTGTCATGAGAAACTTAAATATATTGAAGGAAAAAAATATAATTCAAAGGTCTGGCTCCACAAAAAATGGGCAATGGGAAATAGTATAAGTTCATTATTTTTGATTAAAAAAATATTTTAAAAAACAATTGTAAAGAATTGTTTTTTTTACAATAAAATTAAATAGGTGGTATTATGAGATTATCAGAAATGCAACATAAAGACATAATAGATTTAAATGGTAATAAAATAGGAAATATTATAGATGTTAAAATAGATGAAAATGGTAATTTATTATCTTTAATCGTAGAACAACAAAAAACTATCTTTAGGTTTTCTTCCAAAGATATTGAAACAGAAATAACATGGGATAAGATAGAAAAAATAGGAGTAGATGTTATTTTAGTAAAGATGTAAATAGATAGTTATTTTATTTACAAATATAAGATATTTTGTTATAATTTAGGTATAAAGTAGGGTTTGGTATGGAGGATATGTATGAAAAAAATATTATATTTATTAATTGGACTATTTTTAATTGTTCCTTTTAATATTAATGTTAATGCTCTTGCAAAGGCAAATGTTGAATTAACTTGTGATAGTACAGTTAAAAGGGAAGGAACAGTTAAATGTAAAATTACACTTAATGTTCTTGAAGGAGTTATAAAATCTTTTAATGGAACTTTAAAAGGGGATAATACCTATTTTCAAGATGGTGGAGGTGTTATTGAAACAGGAGATTTCAGTGGTATTAATAACGTAATAAAAGAAGTAGAAGTTTTAGCATTACAAAAAGCAGGAACTGGAAAAATAACACTTAAAGATATAAAAGCAACAGATGATGAGAATAATGAAGTAACTATAAGTGAAGTTAGTACAACTGTTAAAGTACTTGACAATAATAGTTTTCTTACTAATATAAAATTAGATGATAAAAATATTGATACTTATGGTGTTACTTTCGCTCCTAATACAACTAATTATACAATTAATATTACGAAGAAAAGTAGTATTAATATTTCTGTTGAAAAATCTAGTACTGTATCTGTAGCAGGAATAGGAACTAAAAATTTAACATGTGGTGTTAATAATATTGATATAATTTCTACTAGTGAAGATAAAACCAATAAAACAACATATAAACTTGTTATTAATAGAAGTTGTGATAGTGATACAACATTAAAAAATATTGTAATTTCAAGTGGAAAATTAAATCCAAGTTATGTTGCTTCAACAAGAAATTATAACGTTGATGTAACTAAAGATATTGATAAAATAACAATTAGTGCCGTAAAAAATAATGAAACACAAAAAGTAACGGGAGTAGTTAAAGATTATGCTTTAAAATTTGGTGAAAATAAATTTACTATAACTGTTGTAGCAGAAAATGGAAGTAGTAAAGATTATGTAATAACCGTTAATAGACAAGATACAAGAAGTACAAATAATAATTTAAAAAGTCTTGAAATAGCAGAAGGAAGATTAAATAAAACATTTGCAAGTGATGTTTTAGAATATCAAATGAAAGTATTATATGATGTTACTAAATTAAATATAAAATATGAAACAGAAGAAGAACATGCTAAAGTTGTAATACTTGGTGATGTTTCTAAATTAAAAGAAGGAGAAAACAACATTACTTTAAAAGTAACTAGTGAAAAAGGTGACGTAAAAGAATATAAATTAGTTGTAACAAGGTTAAAAGAAGGGGAAACCCTTGGAGATAATCCTGATATTAGTGAAATAAATATTAAGGGTTATGATATTAATTTTAGTAAAAATAAACAAGTTTATAGTTTAAAAATAGATAATGAAAAGAAACTTGATATTGAAATTGTTTTAGAAGATCCAACTTCTTCATATAAAATAGTAGGTAATGATAATTTAAAAGATGGTAGTATTATAAAAATAAATACAACTAGTAAAGATGGTTCAACAAGAGAATATCAAATAATTATTGAAAAAGAAAATAAGACATTCTTATACATAATAGGTACAATTCTTATCTTATCTGTTTTAGGATTAATTGCTTATGTTGTAATTACTAAAGTAAAAGAAAATAAAGATAATCCTAAACAACCAAAAGAAAAAGATGTAAAAGTAAAAACAAATATTATAAAAAATAAAAATCAAGAAGAAGTGGATTTAGATAAAATAGAACAACAATTAAAAGAAATTGAAGATAAAAAAAGTAAATTACTTGATGTAACTAAACCTATTAGTATAATTCCAGATAATGTTAATGATTTAACTAATCAAGAAGAACTTAAAGAAATAAAAGAAAAGCAAGATAATTTACTTGAAGAAGTAAATGCTATAAAAGAACAAATAAAAGAAGAAGGAGTTAAAACTTGTAATATATGTGGTCATAAAATACTTAGTTCATTAGAAGTTTGTCCATATTGTAAGCATAAATTTTAAAAAAAGTAAAAAATTTCTTGCAATATTACAAATTATATAGTATATTAGTGATGTTCCATTTCTTGGTTATTCTAAAAAACCTTGATAAACTAGGAAATTGGTGAAAATTTAATAAGGAGGTAATAACATGGCTTTAAGTAATGAAAAGAAACAAGAAATTATTAAAAAATATGCAAGAGATGCTAAAGATACAGGTTCAACTGAAGTTCAAGTAGCTATTCTTACTGAAGAAATTAATAATTTAACTGAACACTTAAAAGAACATAAACACGATTATCATTCAAAACGTGGATTATTAAAGAAAGTTGGTAGAAGAAAAAATTTACTTAACTATCTAAAAAATAATGATGTCGCTAAGTATCGTGAAGTTATTGAAAAATTAGGATTAAGAAAATAATGTAGGCACTATTTTTTAGTGTCTTTATTTTTAGTAAAAATGGAGGAAATATGAAAAGAACATTTGAAAAAGAATTTTATGGAAAAAAAATAGTAGTAGAAATTGGAGAATTAGCAAAACAAGCAAATAGTGCATGTTTAGTTAAATATGGTGATACTGTTGTTTTAACAGCGGTAGTTAATGGTAAAGAACCAACAACTGGAGATTTCTTCCCACTTATGGTTTTATATCAAGAAAAATTATATTCAGTAGGTAAAATACCTGGAGGATTTATAAAAAGAGAAGGTCGTCCAACTGAAGCAGCAACACTTGCAGCAAGATTAATAGATAGACCTATTAGACCTTTATTTAAAGAAGGATTTAAAAATGAAGTTCAAATAATAAATACAGTATTATCAGTTGATACAGCTTATTCACCAGAACTTACTGCACTTTTTGGATCAAGCCTTGCTTTGACAATTAGTGATTTACCTTTTGAAGGGCCAGTTGCAGGAGTAGTTGTAGGAAGAATTAATGGTAAATTTGTTATAAATCCAACACCAGAAGAACAAGAACAAAGTGATATTTATTTAACAGTTGCAGGTACAAAAGATGCAATTAACATGGTTGAATCTAGTGCTAAACAAGTTAGTGAAGAAGATATGCTTGAAGCATTAATGTTTGGACATGAAGCAGTTAAAGAATTAATTTTATTTGAAGAAGAAATTGAAAAAGAAGTAGGAAAAGAAAAGAAAGATTATCCACTTATTAAAATTGATCCTGAAATTAACAGTAGAGTAAGAGATATAATTACAGTAAGAATGGTTAATGCTATTAAAATAGAAGAAAAACTTGCTAGACAAGAAAAAATAGATGAATTAAAAGAAGAAACTAGAAATACATTTAAAGAATTATATAATAATTTAAGTGAAAAAGAATTAGAGGAAGTAATTAAGCAAGTTAATGAAGTTCTTGAACATATTGAATATGAAGAAATAAGAAGATTAATTACTGATGATAAAATAAGACCAGATGGAAGAAAAACAACAGAAATTAGACCACTTAATTCACAAGTAGATATTTTACCAAGAACACATGGATCAGCTTTATTTACTCGTGGACAAACACAAGTATTAAGTGTTACAACTTTAGGTTCTATTAATGAATATCAAATACTTGATGGTTTAAGTGATGAAGAAGGTAAAAGATTTATGCATCATTATAACTTCCCTCAATTTGCTGTAGGAGAAACAGGAAGATATGGAACACCAGGAAGAAGAGAAATAGGACATGGTGCTTTAGGAGAAAAAGCTTTAGCACAAGTTATTCCAAGTGAAGAAGAATTCCCATATACTATTCGTGTTGTAAGTGAAGTATTAGAAAGTAATGGTTCAAGTTCACAAGCTAGTATTTGTGCTGGATGTATGAGTTTAATGGCAGCAGGAGTACCAATTAAAGATATGGTTGCAGGTATAGCTATGGGACTTATCACTAATGAAAATGGAAATTATACAATTTTAACAGATATTCAAGGAGCTGAAGATCATTATGGAGATATGGACTTTAAAGTTGCAGGAACTAAAAATGGTATTTGTGCTTTACAAATGGATATAAAAATTAAAGGAATAACAAAAGAAATTTTAAAAGAAGCCTTAGAGCAAGCTAAAGTAGCTAGACTTGAAGTATTAGAAAATATGCAAATTGCTATTACAGAGCCAAGAAAAGAATTATCTAAATATGCACCAAAGATTAAACAAATGAAAATTCGTGAAGATCAAATTAAAGCTGTTATTGGTCGTGGTGGTGAAGTAATAACAAAAATTATTCAAGATGCAAGTAATGTTGTTAGTGTTAATGATAAAAATGCTGTTAAAATTGATATCGATGATGAAGGAAGAATTCTTTTATATCATCAAGATATTGAAGTTTTAAATAAAGCAATGAAAATGATTGAAGATATAACTCGTGAAGTAGAAGAAGGTAAAATATATACTGCTAAAGTAGTTAAAATAATTGAAGCAGGATGTTTTGTTGAAGTTTGGAGTGGTTGTGAAGGATTTGTTCATATTTCTAAACTAGCTAAAGATCGTGTAAATAAAGTTGAAGATGTTGTTAAAGAAGGCGATGAAATAGTAGTTAAATATATTGGTACAGATAATAAAGGAAGATTAAACTTCTCAAGAAAAGATGCTATGTAGTATCTTTTTTTATTTGTAATAAAAGTGACAAAAATCACCAACAATAATTTTTATATTATTATGATAAAATAATTGTATAAATAAATTAAATAATTGTCTACATAGTTTTTTTGTACTGTCTACTTTAAGCTTATCACTGCATAATTATTCAGATACTTTTCATTATACAAACAATTGGGCTATTTCTAGTCTTAATTCATATTTAAATTATGAATATATTAATAATCAAATAAAGAATGATAATGTTTCAAATATGCTTTATAAAGCTAAATTTTATCTTGGTGGTTTAGCGGAGTGATAACAATATCTAGTGATGGGTTTGGTTTTAAAGCTTCTGTTGTTGAAGAAGAAGATGCAGTAAGGCCAGTTTTATATCTAACATCTTCTGCTAAAATTACTGGTGAATCTGAAACTAGTACTAATCCATATACACTAGGATTATAAAATATAAATTAACTTTAAAGACTAAATGTTTTTGAAGTTTTTTATGTAAAAAAGTGTAAAAAAAGTTGTTATATTTAGACTTTATTTATATAATTAAATTATAAACAATAGAAAAGAGGATTATGTATGAAAAGAACAAAGAAATTTATTACAATAATAATGCTTGTTTCAATTTTAAGTGTTTTTTTCTCTCCATTATATGTTAATGCTTTAACAAGTGGAGATGTTTATAATTATATAACTAATACTAAAACTACTTATCAAAGTGTTAAACAAAAAATTGAGGCAAGTAAAAATGAAGAAAAATATAATGTAGACAAAGATTTTAAGTTTGCTGTAGATTTAATTGAAAGATTTGTTGATGGATATGATACTACTTTAAATGAGAATGAATTATTATTAGATAATAAAGTATCATTAAAAAATCTTATAGAAAATTATTTTCCTGAAAAATTAGAAGAGTATAGTCTTAATTTTCAAGATGATATTTTACTTGATGTTAATACTTTAGAAAATATAGAATATACTAAAGATGAAAATAATTATACATTATTAACAAAAGAAGAAATATCTAATGTATTAATTGAAAATTATTTTAAAGAGTTAAATGATAATATTGTTTCATATAATAACTTTTATAATGATAAAGTAGCATTATATTTAACAACATATAATAAATTAGTAGATGAAATAGAAAATGCAAAAATAGAAATAAATGATTTAATCCATAAAGTAAATGAGTATAAAAATAGTGAATTATTATTAAATAATAATCCTAATATGGATCTAGATAATAAAGATGTTATTTCTTTACTTGAAGAAAAAATAAGTACTTTAGAAAATACTTTTGTTACTTTAGATAATTATAAAACATTAAAAAATGATATAGATGATATTAAAAATGAAGCTATTTCTATTTATAATAAATTTGAATTAAATAATAGAAATTATATTGATTTAGGTTTAGATGTTAAAATAAATGAATTAAATGATAAATATAATATAACAGATTCTAGTATTGATAAAACAGATTATTATAATTTAGATAATATCTCATCATTAATAGATTTAGTAACTAATGAAAATAATTTAGAATTACTTAATGTTTTTATTAATACTTATTTAGAAAGAAGACAAAGTGATACTTTAGCAATTAATAATTTACTTTCTAATATAAATGAAAAAAGAGTTACATTAAATAAAGAAGTTGCTATTAATTATCTTGAAGGTATGGTAAATAATACTGATTTAACTAATGAAGATAATGTTGATAAACTATATAAATTAACTTATTTAAATTTTATAAAAGAAGAAACTAAAGAAAAGATATATAATGCTAAATTAAGTTTTTATAGTTTTGATTTAAAAGATAAAACAAATTATGATTATGAAATATATAAAGAATACTTTATAATTAATACATTAACTAAAATAGATGAAAATGAACTTATTAATAATATATCTTATGATTATAGATATCTTGTTAAATATAGTAATGAAAAATTAGAACTTACTTTATTTGATAAAAATGATAATTTAATACGTACTTATGAAATTATTATTAAAGGTGATTTAAATAATGATAAAAACCTTGATTATACTGATATTGAGTTATTTAGAGATAAGTTATTAAAAAATGAAGAAATAAAAGAAATTGATTTAATAAAATTAGATTTCAATAAAGATAATGAAGTTACTTTTGATGATTTAGTCTTAGCAAGAGATAAAGTAAATAACATTATTCAAATAGGGGATACAACTGAAGCAAGTTACGTTATTACTAAAACAAAAGAAGATAATAAGATTTATTACACTGTTACTTTAAAAACAGATGGTAAAGTAACAGGATTGATATTTGATTTAAATACATCAAGTAATTTAAGTTTTGATAGTATTACTTATTTAAATGATAAATTAAATATTGATGATATTACTAAACCAACTAAATTAATAGGATTAGATGATTTTACGAATGATGAAAGATTAATTACTATTTGTTATACAGATACTAAAGATATGGAAGAAGATATTATATTTAATATCATTGATAGTATTACTTATTTAGATAGTAAAGAAAAAGTTACTATAAATGAAATATCTAGTGTAATACCTAAAAAAATAGTAAATGATAATATACCAAAACAAGAAGAAACTAAAGTTATTTATGTAGATAATAATGTAAACAATGATGATAATTCAAGTAACGAACCTTCTAAAGACAATAAACCAACTAATGATAATAAAAATGATGATAACAAAGATGTAAAAGAAGACAATGAAAATTTACTTCCTAATATCATTAAAATAGTAGTAATAGTGCTTCTTGGAACATTAATAGTTTATTTTATGAATAAGAATGAAAAAGAAGAAGAAATAAATTTTGATGATAAAAAAGAAGAAAAATAGAATAAAACATCTCAAAAATGAGATGTTTTTATTTTGTATTGAGTCTGTAAATAAATTTGTGTAAAGATAAATTTTAATTAAAAAAGATAAGGGATTTATTCCTTATCTAATTCTTTCTTAGCTTTTTCTATTTCTTTTTTTAAATCTTTTTCTACTTCTTTAATACTTTTAGTTTTATCTTCTTTTTCTAAGACTAATTTTTTATCTACTTTTTTTACTTCTTTTGTCCATTCAAGGTTGTTATCTTCTTTACTTTTTTTATCTTCATTTAAAATAGTTTTTTCTTTATCTTTTTTCTTATGTTTTTTATTTTTAGAAGTAGCTACGATTATTATTAGTATTCCAAATAAAACAGATAATCCAGACATAATATAAACTAAATATTTTGTATCTTCTAGTTTTTTTTCAAATGTAGTTATAAGATCTTTATTAAATATTTGAATTGTTCCTTCATTTACTTCATACATATATAGATTAGTAGCAGAAGTTTCAATATTAGTAGCATAGAATAAATAATAGTTATTTGTTAATTTATATGCAGTTATTTCATTATCATTTATATTTATTTTTTCACTTTCTAAATTATCAACTTTTTTATCAATAATATTTACTTTAACCATGTTAAATATTATTTCTTGGTATAGAGTATAAGAGTTATCTTCTTCATTGTAAATATATAAATTACTATTTCCATCAGTATCTTTTAAACCAATTAAAGTATAATTAGTGGCTTCATTATATAAAGCTGGTATTTTAGTTTCATTAATAGTTATTTCTTTATCAGTAAATAATCCTGATTCTGGTTTTTGTAAAGATGATTTCCTTTTTATAATTGTATAAGTATTATCATTTACTTTAACTTCAATAGGGTTTTCATCTAAAACAGTTACTTTGATTGTATAAGTTTTTTTAGTACCTTTTTGACTTGTAACAACTATATCAAATTTATTTTCACCTTCGCTAACTTTAAATTTACCAGTTCCAACAACATTAGCAGTTGAGTCTTCTTTAGTAGCATTAATAGTTATTTCTTCAACAGATGATGGGACTTTAACAGTGTAAGTTAAGGTATCTTTATTAAATGCTTGTTCTAAATTATAACCTGTAATAGTTAAACTTTTTAAATTATTATTTGTTGAATAAGTAATAGGCTTTGTAGGTTCAGGATTTTTAACGGTAACAGAAGTAGGATCAACAGTGGTTGTAATTGGTTTTTCTGTATCTATTGATAATATTGAATATGATTTAACAGATATTCTTGAGTATCCTGTAGCGATAGCTTTAAATGTAAATGTTTTAGCACTTAATGTACTAAAAGCATTATAAGCACAGTATCCATCATGGCAAGATGCTGTATCGTTTGCACTTATTAATTTTATCTTTGATGAATCATAATCAAGTGTATATTCACATAAACCTATTTTTTCACTTGTTTTACTTACACATTTAACTGTTACTGTAAATGTACTACCTGGACTAGGGGTTTTGTTTGTTGTATATATGTCATAATATCCACTTGCGGCTTTAACATTTAAAATGGGTATGACAAATAGTCCTAAAAATAAATATATAATTTTTTTCTTCATAGTTTTACTCCTTTATTTTAATATAATATATTTTAATATATGTTTTTGAATTCTAAGCATATCAACAGGACTAACACTGTTATCATAGTTTGTATCACATGCTTCATAATATTCGTCTTTTAATGTAGTATATTTTAATATATGTTTTTGAATTCTAAGTAAGTCAACTGCAGTTACTTTACCATCACCATTCGTATCACCTTTGATAACAATTGTGTATGTCTTTTCATATGAATTATTTTTAATAGTTATTTTATCACCAGTTTTTAAAATACTATTGTTAGGTGAATTATCTTTATTTGTAATAGTTATACTAACATCAGTATTAGCTTGTTTTATAAGATTAATAAGATATGAAACATTTTGGTTTTCCCCAATTCCACTTAAATATAAATCATTAATTTTAACATCAACATCTTTTAAGATATCTTCAATAGGTAAATCATCACTTGTTTCATTATCTTTTCTTATTAGTTTAACTTTATATGTTTTTTTACTTCCTGTTTCACTTGTAACTATAATAGATATTTCTTTAAAAGTTTCTTCTTTGTTAAGTTCTATTTCTCCAGTTCCACTTATTGTTGATTTATTAGATTTACTAGTGGCTTCAACTTTAACTTTATCTAAATTTGAATTAATATAAACTTCGTATTCAACAACATCACTATCAAAGTTTTGGATTTTTTCACCATTTATAGAGATTGATGTTAAATTATTATCGTTATCTCCAATGATAGGGTGAGTTGTAAATTCTTCAGGCATATCTTTATATACTGGAATAATAAAGGTAAATTCTTCATTTGTTAGTTTTAGTTTATCAATATATGTATTATAAGAATTTAATGCTTCGCTAGCTGGAGCAATTATATTAGTCATGTATTGATGTGTATAAGAAGGGAAGTGGGCTTTATCACTTGTATTAAATTTTTGATAATATAATGTATTTTGATTATTATTTATATATGCTGTAGCAATAAATTTACCACCATAAACAATAGCTTTTTCTCTTGAATCCCATGGTGTTCCTTCATAACTATCAACAAGGCCTGCTGCAACAGCAATACCACGTGTTACAGCACTACTTGTATAATTATCTTGATAAGCACCAATATTATAAAAGTTGTAAAAACCATCTAAGTTATTTGATCTATATTTTAGACCACCAGTTGAAGTAGCAGTCCCTGTTATCGCAGCATAACTACTGTTGCTTCCACCTTCTTGAATAGTCCTAGCGGCTAAGTGAATTGGACTAGCTCCATAAGTTCCTGCTTTTAAATAATAATTAATATACTCATCATTTGCTAAGTAACTACTTCCAAACATGTTTTTTAAAATAACATTATAATTTTTATAATCTTTATCATAATTTAACTTTTCAAAAACAAAGATATTTTTTTCTGTTAAATAATTTCTTGGATCAAGAAAAAATGCATTAACTGGACTACTTACCGTATACCAATTAGGATTTTCTCTTATTGTATTTGATGCTCTATAGGCACTTTCATTTGTTTGAAGAGCATTTTTGTTAGTTTCGCCATTTACAACAGTTGTAAAACTTTTATTAACTAAATCAGCTTCAAAAATAAAGTTTGGATATTTTTTATGTAGATAAGTTAAAAAAGGAATATAACTATCAGGAAAACCTTTTTCTTTTAATACTTTAGTATATTCTTCATCAGTTGTCGTAATATCTTCATATTTACTAATTAGTTTTGAATAAACATAACCTGTTCTTCCATTATAATAACTTATCTTAGACCAATCACCACTTTTTTGAATTACATTTACTTCAGTTCCTAAATAAATTCTGTCAACAGCAGTTCCCCCAGGAGTAGATCTAACTGTTGCATAATCTTCATTTATTCTTGTACCATAAACTGTGTTTGTAAAATATAAATCATATTTAGTAATACTAAGTAATTCACCACACATATAATTATTAGTGTTATTATTAAAATATACTTGATACCAAAAAGCACATTCTTTTTGTTCTTTGATATCACTATTAATAAATTTTTTATCACTAACTAGAGTAACACTTTTACCATATGCTAAAAAACCGGTTTTATTGTAATTTGTACCCGCGCCACTTCTTATATTAACACCATCTTTATCAATTACTGTGCCAATGATAGTGGAAGCAAATACATTTTGCATAATTAATATATTAATTAATATAAATAAATATAAAAATCTTTTCTTTAACATAATTACCTCCTTATTATCATATATAAGTAATTATATCAAAAATAACCAATTTTAGATATAGTATATAATTTTTTTTTACAAATATTTTACATTAACATGACATAAAATTTAATATAAAACTACTTGCTATAAAGAAAAAGTAATGTTATAATTAATTTGTTCTTATTTGGAGCTATAGCCAAGCGGTAAGGCACGGGTCTGCAACACCCTCATCACCAGTTCAAATCTGGTTAGCTCCTCCAAATAGATTATTTAAGTATCAATTTTTAACATTGATACTTTTTTTATTAATTTTAGGCGTATTTTAAAAAGTAATATGATATACTTATATAAAGGAGAATATATATGAAAAAAATATTAATTTTATTTGTAACTATTATAAGTTTATTTTTAATAACAGGATGTGACACTAACAAAGAAAAAGATAAAACATACACCAATAAATATGAATGTTCAAGAAAAGAAAGTTTTACAACTAATCAAGTTTATTACATAACTAAAATAGAAAACTTAAATGAAATAGATAATGGAAAAACTGCTGTTGAAGTAGAATTTACTAGATCTTATGATTTTGATACTAAAGGGGATACATTACTAGCATATTATGATATAACAACATATAACTATCTTGTAGATTATGATATGAATGCTTTAAAAACATATTTTGAAAACACTTGTAAAACTATAGATAAAGACACTTATAAAAGTTGTAATGTTCGTTTAAAAGATAAAGTTATTACTGTAATATCACAAGTAGATTTAGATTCTAAAACAAGTAAAGAATATTTATCTACAGTTTCTTTAGATACAATTAAACAAAACTATAATGAATCACCATATACTTGTAAATAAACTTCCATTTTGGAAGTTTTTTTGACAAATAAGGATATTTGTGTTATAATAACGAACAAAAAAAGGGTGGGGTTTTGTATGATATTAGAAATATACTTAAATGGTAAAACTAATAATTTCTTTGAAGTTGATAAAAAATTAAAGGCATTAATTGTAAAAAAAGATGAAAATATTTTAAAAATAATAAAAAAATCATTTGATGAATTTAATGAAATAGTAATAAATTCTTGCAAAGAAAGTAATTTTAATCAAATTAGTATGTTATTTAGTAGTAATAAGAAAATAACAATTGATAGTGAAAATGTATCATATTCAACTTTACAAAAATTAAAAGAAACATTTGGTAATAATTTTTATGTAAGAAGTAAATATAATTTATATGAAGATGTTTTAGTAGATGAATATTTTGAAACAATGGATAAATTATATAAAATTAAAGAAGAAATAGAAAAATATAATTTATCACCTTTAGAAAAAATAATATATATTTATGATTTAGTAAAAGAAAGAATATATAAAAAATCTTCTTTATCTGAAGCTTATTCAAGAGATTTAACTAAAGTATTAAAAGAAGATGAAATTGTATGTGTTGGTTATGCTAATATAATGTCTAACTTAGCTAATCTTTTAGGTATAAACACATATGTAAAAAACTATTATAATGAAGAAAAAAACGATGGTCATGCTACAGTTGGGATTTATTTAAGTGACTTAAAATATAATATTCATGGAGTATTTGAATGTGACCCAACATGGGATAGTAAAAAAAGTATTGATGATGAAAAGTTTATAAATAATTATGCTTGGTGTATGGAAAGTTTTAAAGCAAGTGAAAAAAAGAAAGAATATAAGCTTATTCCTAAAAATGATGATATGTTAGAAAGTATAAAAAAAGCATATCAAGACCTTTTTAATAAAAATATGGTTTATGAAATACTTAAAGGAACTTCTTTTAACATTTTCTATAAAAAAGCAAGTAACTTTTATAAAACAATTGGACTTTTTGATAAAGCAAGTGAAGTATTAAATTTAATGGATACTTGTGAAATAGAAAATGCTAATGATATATATAACGATATATTAAGTTATTTTAATATAAAAATAGAACCAACTGTTTTTATAAAGGCTTTATACAATGCAAGAAGATTTGAATATTTAAATAATCCAAGTGTTAGAAGATTAACATTTGATGATATAGAAAGATCTATTGTTAATAAGTATAATTTAAATATGATGTCAAGAATAAGCTTTTTACTTGAATATGGTACAGTTGAAAGTATTATTTTTGGGGAAGATAATATTTATATAGATGATGAAATTTCTAAAATAGAAGAAGATAGTTTAAAATTAAGACTTTTATATGATTTAAGAACTATCTTAGAAAATTCAAGTGAAGAAATTAAAAGAATAAAAAGTATTAAATAAATTAAATTTTTTAAAAAAATACTCTTGATAAAGGAGTATTTTTGTTGTATAATCTAGTAGTTATTTAAAAAGGTGTGGTAAAGATGGAAAAAATAATAAATGTTGCAATAGTAGCGCATGTTGATGCTGGAAAAAGTACATTAGTAGATGCTTTATTAAGTCAATGTGGAGCATTAAAAACAAGTGAAATGGATGTTCACCAAATAATGGATAGTAATGATCTTGAAAAAGAAAGAGGAATTACAATTTATTCTAAAAATTGTTCAATTCGTTATAAAGATTATAAAATTAATATTGTAGATACTCCAGGACATGCTGATTTTTCTAGTGAAGTAGAAAGAATTATAAAAACAGTAGATACAGTAGTTCTAATTGTAGATTCTAAAGAAGGACCTATGCCTCAAACAAGGTTTGTTCTTGATAAAGCATTAAAACAAAATTTAAATCCAATTTTATTTATTAATAAAATAGATAAAAAAGATGCAAGAATCGATGAAGTTGTTAATATGACATTTGATTTGTTTTGTGAACTTGGTGCGAATGAAAAACAACTTGATTTCCCAATTTGTTATGGCTCTGCTAGAGATGGTATAGCAAAGTATGAAGTAGAAGATGATAATAAGGATATTACACCAATACTTGATACAATTATTAAACATACAAGTTGTTATGAAGGTAATGAACAAGATCCAGTACAAATGCAAATATCAAGTCTAGCTTATGATGATTACTTAGGAAGACTTGGAATAGGTAGAGTATCTAAAGGTGTTTTAAAATCAGGTCAAATGGTTGCTATTAGTAAAAATAATGGTGAAGTTGTAAATTCTCGTGTTGGTAAAATCTTTGTTAATGAAGGTATTATAAGAAAAGAAGTCAAAGAAGCAAGATATGGTGAAATTGCTATTGTTCAAACAATTAGTGATATATCAATTGGAGATACAATATGTGATGTTAATAATATAAAACCACTTCCTCCAATTACAATTGAAGAACCAACTATGTCAATGAATTTCTTAGTAAACTCAAGTCCTTTTGCAGGTCGTTCAGGTAAGTTTTTAACTAATAGACATATTAAAGAAAGATTAGATAGAGAATTAGAAACTAATGTTGGATTAAAAGTAGAAAGTCTAAATGGCGCAGACGGATATAAAGTATCTGGTCGTGGTGAACTTCATTTATCAGTTTTACTTGAAGAAATGAGAAGAGAAGGATATGAACTTTCTGTATCAAAACCTGTTGTTTTATTTAAGGAAATCGATGGTGTTAAATGTGAACCATTTGAAGAAGTTTTAATTGATTGTCCTAATGATTATGCTGGTACAATTATTCAAGATTTAAATGAAAGAAAAGGTAATATTGTTTCAATAACAAATGATGAAAATTATACACATTTAGTATTTAATTGTCCTACAAGAGGCCTTATTGGTTATAGATCAAGTTTTATAACAAATACTAAGGGTGAAGGAATAATGGTTAGAAGTTTTAAAGATTATGAACCATATGTTGGTCCTATTACAAGAAGAAAAAATGGTGTTTTAGTATCTATGGAAGATGGTAAAACAATGGCATTTAGTTTATATAACTTAAGTGATAGAGGAACTTTAATTGTAGATCCTGCAACAGAAGTTTATAAAGGTATGATTGTAGGTATTCATAATAGGGATAATGATTTAAATGTAAACCCATGTAAAAATAAAAACTTAACTAATACAAGAGCAAGTGGTAGTGATGATGCTTTAGTTTTAGTACCACCAAAGAAATTTACTCTTGAAGAAGCATTAGAATTTATCGAAGATGATGAATATGTAGAACTTACTCCTGATGCAATTAGATTAAGAAAGAAAATATTAGATGAAAAAGAAAGATTTAGACAAAATAGATAACTAAGCTTAGGCTTAGTTTTTTTATGAAAAAAAATTGACTTTAAAAAGGCAAAAATTTATAATTAATTTATAAAGTTAAAAATAGAAAGGAAGTAAAAAAACATATGAAAAAACAAAATATAATCATGGGGATAGGTTTTGTATTACTATTTGTAATGGTAATCGGTGTAAGTTACGCAGCATATAAGTTTAGTGCAGCAGGAACAAAAGAAAATGTAATATCAACAGGAA
>OIZL01000867.1_pt1 | contig 19500 bp, 19 predicted proteins | sample 1588541 | NCBI WGS metagenome assembly OIZL01 (sample SAMN03283285) | human gut metagenome | biome: human-associated habitat; material: feces | host: Homo sapiens | place: Peru | collected 2012 | reverse complement strand
TCCATTGACGAATCTGTTCGAACTATTTAGTTTGAACTTGATATATAGAATCAATTAAAAGATTGATTCAGAGTGTAGACACCCCCCAAAAAAAAAGTAAAAATTTTGGGGGTTCTTTTGTTAAAAAAATATTTATATTAATTTTTAATAATCTTATGAAATTATAAATGTAAGATGATAATGTAAGAGATTTCTTTCCTACATTATCATTTTTAATTGCTATATTTTCATGTTTTGTGCAGCACAAATAAGCCATATATAGCGTTGATTCTTTTTTACACCTTTATTCATAGCATATCTGTATCCGTGATTTTGCTTTGAATCTGCAAAACTTCTTTCTACATATTCTTTTTTTCTTTGATAAAGTTCTTTACCTTTTTTTGAGAGTCAGTTATTTCTAAAATGTTCGTTCCATTCTTCTTAAATATATCCTATAATAAGTTTTGTTTTATCTAAGTTTCTATATGTTCTATATCCATTTTTATCTATTAATCCGAAATATACTAGAATTTCACCAGTTAATTTGTTCACATATATATTTAATTCTTTGTTATATTCATATTTGCTTTTTTCCTTTCTTGATTCTGATGAACCATATCTTCTATATCCAAATACTCCAAATATATTGTTTGCAATAAAATATTTTTTAATGTCTAATGTTAAGTATCCAGAATCAACTGCATACTTTTTTAATTCAAATCCAAATTTATTTTATTATATATTTTTATAAAATAAAAGAGTATTGATCTTGGTCAACACTCTGAGATGATTACGATTTAGAAATCTAATCATCTTTTTAAATATTAATAAAATTAAAAATTTTTTGAATAAATCACTAGTTTTTTAATCATTGCATTCTCTCTCTAATTGGTTGATTCAATCAATTTTTTTGCATTATCTTGTACTAAATTATATAAAGGTTTAAATTCTTCTTTAAACATATAAGTTGCAATTTCCATGAGTGGCTTACATTCACTTATATATTTTGAGACTGTATCAGAAAATTGTGAAAAATTGTTAACATAACCTTCAAATTGTTCGACCTTTTTACCTATGTTTTCTAATGTTATTCCTCCATGCTCAATATATGTAGTAGCCTTCATTTTTGTTATATAATCAAATACAACACTTTTCAAATTTTCAGTTGTATCAGCATCGGCAATTTTGTTTATTATAGCAATAACTTCTTCGAAACTATATATTTCTCTTTTAATATCATTATCTAAAAATAATAAATAAACTTGAATCTTATACAAAAAGCATTCAAAATATTTACTATTTTTTATCCATTGACTAATATCATCAGTATAATTTAATTGTTCATAAATAATATTTTTCCTGTTTTTTTCTAGCCAATTGGACAAAGCAGTTGATTCTTGTTTATATAAACTGTCAATATAAAGAAAGTTTTTCCAAAATGTTTCATTATATTGCATAACATGAACTAAAGTAAAAAATTCAAGTGATGCATCTTCATCATCAGCATTATCAAATTCAAAATTACTATAACCTCCAGATAGCCAATGTACAGTACGAGAAACAGAGCCTTTAATTCCATTGAAAGCCATTAATCCAAGAAATCCACCAAGACCTATACTTAATCCTGTGTTTTTTGCCTCTCTGTCTGACATACTGTAATATGTGGAGTCAATTTCATAATTTGGGTCAGGTCGCAGATCAATAATATTTATTTTTATGTTGTTTAAACTTATAAAAAAATTCTTTTTATCTTCTTTATATACAAGACCTCCCTCATATTTTCCATAGCAAACTTTTCCAACTCTTTTCATAAATCCTCCTTTGTTTAATAATTATAGCATATTGCTGTCGTAATAAATAGCAAAATGTCGAAATTAGAAGCAAAAATATGATAATTCTCTTAGGTGATTATTATGAATACCGAGAAAATTAAAAATATAAGAGAAGAATTGGAAATTACTCAAGAAGACATATCAAAAGTTTTAGGGTGTACAAGAACCGCATATTCATTATGGGAAATAAACAAAAATACAATACCCTTATATTATCTAAATAAAATATCAAATGAATATAACATAAATATTGATTATTTAGTAGATTTATCAAATGACAAGTATATTAAATTTGATAAAGTAGAAATTGATAGAATTAATTTAGGTAAAAAGTTAAAAGAAGCGCGAAAATCTATTAATTATACTCAAGAAAAACTTGCCTCAAAGTTAAATACAATGCATTCTGTTATAAGTGCTTATGAATCAGGAAAATCAACAGTTTCAACACTATTTATAATAGAGATTGCTAAACTCACAAATAAATCATTAAATTGGTTATTAAATAAAGTTCAGTGAAACTATTTATAAATTTGTGAAAATATGATATGTTATATCCAGTGATTGATATTTATGTATCAATTCTTTTATTGAAAAAAAGTTGTAGATACCTACGACATTGGCTCCAAATATAAATGAAGTATCAAGTGATACTTTTTTATTTGACATAAAAATAAAGGATAGATATAATTAAAGCGGTGAAGAAAATGAAATCATGTGTAGTAATTTATAATCCCAATAGTGGGCATACATTAAAAACGAAACATTTAAAAGAATATAAAATAATATTAGAAAAACACGGATATTCTGCAAGATTCATTGGTACAGAATATAGAGGCCATGCTAAAGAAATCATTAGTCATCTAGATAAATGTGACTTAGTTATTTCAATGGGTGGCGATGGTACGTTCAATGAAGCCGTAACTGGAAACTTACAAAGAAAAGATAGACTAGTGTTAGCTCATATTCCTGTAGGAACAACCAATGACGTAGGTGTAATGTTTGGCTACGGAAAAGACATCAAAAGAAATCTATCATTACTACTAAACGGTGTAATCAAAGAAATGGATATCTGTATCATTAATGGACAACCATTTGTATATGTTGCTGGCTTTGGCAAATTCATGCATATTCCATATCAAACAAGTCGTACATTAAAGAAAAAATGGGGATATTTAGCATATCTTATTGAAGGTGTAAAAGACTTCTTTAGTCCAACAAAATTATATAAATTATCATACAAAGTAAATGGTATAGAGAAGACTGGTTACTATTCATTCATGCTTATCTCTAATGCCAATAGAATAGCAGGAATAAATAACTTCTATAAAGATGTAAAATTAGATGATGATACATTTGAAGTACTATTTTGTAATTTCAGAAAAAGAATAGATATTATCAGAACATTTACAATGTTACTTACACTAGATGTTACGAAAGTATCAGGACTAGAATTCTATCGTACAAATCATATAGAACTTGAATTTGAAGATTATCCTAAAAAAGCCTGGTGCATAGACGGAGAAAAATTAGATAGAGCAGTCTTAAAATATGATATTTCAAATATTCATGATTTTAAAATTATGATGCCAAAGAAAAACATTGATAAAATATTTGTTAACAAAAAATAAGCCACATGCATTAATGTGACTTTTTTCTTAATAAATAAATCTCTAAAGAAAGCAAAATTACTGAAGAACAACTTATAAACAAACCTAGCCCCAAATATGGTATTTTATAAACAAGTTTAATATCATTATCACCATCCAGAACATCAAATCCTAAAAAAGCATTTCCGATTCTAAATTTACTTATTTCTTTTCCATTAATATAAACATGCCATCCGTCATCATATGGAATAGAAGAATAAATAGTTCCTTCCTTACTTGAAACATTTAAGTTAATAACGTCTTCTTTAAAATCCACAATATTTACTTTTACAGATTCTAATTTTTTAACAAATTCATTATACTTTTCTTGATTTAACTTATACACATAAAAATCGTATTCATAATAATTATTAAAACCTACATACAAATAAGATTTTTTTTCGTTACTCTTGTGATTAATAATATACTTCTCATTATAATCATTATAAGAAGTTATGTTAATATCTTCCAAATTATACACATAACTATAATCATCAGTATTATAATATAAATCTCCATCAACTAACATAAAGTCTATATAACTACTATTATTATAAATATAATAATTTTCCACACTCTCTTTTAATTCATATCTAATAATTATATGTTCATCATCTTTATAAAACTCTTTTCCACTACTAAGTTCAACTTTTTCAAGTACATCATCTATATTAGTAGTTCTTTTAACAAAATCATTCTGTACATTAAATGGATTATAATTATTATATTCCCAAAATTTAATATTACTATTAACAAAATAGAACAAGCTAGCATTACTATTAAAACGATTTAATGTATAACCATTAACATCACGAGAACTATAATTATCCTCATCTTCTAAATCACCGACATAATAACACACATCATTTATCAAATCATAAATAGGTGTATTCTGTTTATAATAAAAACTATTTATTTCATTACCAGGTTGTCCGAGATTATGCTGTAATATTGCAAGATTCTCATAAATCATTGAACTAAATGATGTAATTCCATAATAACCATACCAAGATGGATCGTTAAATGAAAGCATATTAGTAAACTCTCCACGGCAAAATCTATTATCCGCATCTTTTGTCACACTTAAAATATCCTTTTTCTCATTATAGTCCTTATAAAAGTTTTCTGATATATGAGATATATTCCAGTTAGTATTAATTGATCCAACAATCTCTAAAGAAACAACAATCAGAAATAAAGCAGGAACAAACCTTTTCATATTCGAATAATACTTACTTAAAATAATTAACAAGAAATAAATAATACCAACAACAACATTAAGTAAAACCATCTTACCAGTTATATTCTCAAACTTCAAACTATATAAATATAAAAGTAGCAAAGATAACCCCATCATAACTGCAGTAGCAATCAAATATCTAGGTTTAATATCCTTTATACCGCGAAGTCCATAAGCCGCAATAATAACAAACAGAAAACTATATACAAAAGAGTATCTAAATGGCAAATCATTTGGTACATGAAAAGCATGCCAAATAAAATCAATCTGTCCTATATAAAAACTAATAAACAAAACTACAAGACCACCCAAATAAGCAAATTTAGTCCTAAGACTTAATTTATCATCAAATATAAATAACCAAAAAGCCAAAATAGAGAGAACACCACAAGCAATATTAGGTGCATTACTAACATCAGAACTCAACATCGTTGGCACTACACCACTAAAATGTCCAGCCCAAAATTCTGCAAAATTAAATGCATAATACTGACTACTTGGAAATATATCACTTGTCGCACTTATACTAGAAAGCCCATTAAACATTGGAACCAAAAACCATGCACAAACCCCAGCAGCAATCAAACTATTAATTCCAAACATCGCACACTTAAATAAAATCTTCTTTAAATCAAATTTATCAGTATACTGCATCATAAATATAATAAAATATATAACTAGAAAAATACAAATCATGTAGGCAATAAAATAATTAGCAAACATCATAACACTTAAGCTAAGAACATAAACAAGTGGTTTTCTCTGTATCAGCATTCTCTCTAACCCATAAACAATAAGTGGCAAAAATACCATCCCATCAAGCCACATAATATTCCAGTAATAAGCCACAAAATAAGCACTAAAACTATACAATAATGAAAGACACACAGTAAGTACATTTGAAAGCCCAACCTTTTTCTTCAAAAACATATACATAAAAAATGTACTAAAACACAACTTAACTAGAACAATAACGCTAAAAGAAGTAAGTAGCTCTTTATGATTAAAAAGAAGCATTAAAATATTAAAAGGACTAGATAAATAATTAAAGAAATTTCTATAAAAAGGAAGCCCCATACTCATATTAAATGAATAAAGCAAACTAGAATGACTTTTAATCCTATCAAATAACTCACCAAGCATCGGCCCATATTGATGAAAAAAATCTATCGTAAGTAAACTCTTCCCGCCAAAAGGAGCTACACCTTGCAAGTAAAATAAAATAGATATAACAACTAAAGATGAAACAAATGCCAGTATATACCCCCAATATTTCTTAAATAAAGCCCTGATTTTCATAAAATCACCTAAAAAAAGTATACCATAATAAACTCACATTTACTATTTTTCTTGCAAAATACCTTGATTTGTAGTATGATTTATGCGTTTGTTGAAAGAAGTGAATTATATGGAAAAAATTATTAATGTTGCAGTAGTAGCTCACGTTGATGCCGGGAAAAGCACCTTAGTAGACGCTTTATTAAACCAAAGTGGTGCTTTTAGATCAAACGAAGAAGTAAAAGACTGTGTAATGGATAGTAACGATCTAGAAAGAGAAAGAGGTATAACTATCTATTCTAAAAACTGTGCAATTAGATATAAAGACTACAAAATTAATATCGTAGATACCCCAGGCCATGCTGACTTCTCATCAGAAGTAGAACGTGTTATCAAAACAGTTGATACAGTAATCTTACTTGTTGACTCTGCAGAAGGTCCAATGCCTCAAACAAGATTCGTTTTAAAAGAAGCCTTAAAATATAACTTAAAACCAATCCTATTTATAAACAAAATTGATAAAAAAGACGCTAGACCAGAAGAAGTAGTTAATATGACATTCGATTTATTCTGTGAACTTAACGCAAGTGATGAACAATTAGACTTCCCAATCATATATGGTACTGCAAGAGATGGTATTGCTAAATATTCACTAGATGATGACAGCACTACTATTGATCCACTTCTAGAAACTATCGTAAAACAATGCAAACCATTTGAAGGAAACGAAAACGACGACTTACAACTTCAAATTTCAAATTTAGGTTATGACGACTATATTGGTCGTTTAGGAATTGGCCGTATTAATAAAGGAAAAATCAAAAATGGTGAACAAGTTACCCTTGTAAAAAATGATGGTAGCGTTGAAAATTTTAGAATTTCAAAATTATATGTTACCGAAGGAATTAAAAAGATCGAAAAAGACGTAGCTTACTATGGCGATATCGTAACTATTGCTGGATGCGCAGACATATCAATCGGAGATACAATATGCAAACTAGGAACAGTTAATCCTTTAGAACCAATTGAAATCGAAAAACCAACCCTAAGCATGAACTTCGTTGTAAACAACGGACCATTTGCGGGTCAAAGTGGTAAATTCTTGACATCTAGACACTTAAAAGAAAGACTAGAAAGAGAACTTGAAACTAATGTTGGTTTAGAAGTAGAAGAACTAGAAGGCTCTGACGGCTTTAAAGTAAGCGGTAGAGGAGAACTACACCTATCAATCCTTCTTGAAAACATGAGACGTGAAGGTTACGAACTATGTGTAAGTAAACCAGAAGTACTATTTAAAGAAATAGACGGTCAAAAATGTGAGCCTTATGAATTAGTTATCGTAAATACTCCAAATGACTACTCAAGTACAATAATTAACAGCTTACAAGAGAGAAAAGGACTTTTACAAAAACTAGAACAAGAAGAAAATTACACCCACTTAGAATTTGAAGTACCAACAAGAGGACTTATCGGATACCGTAGTAACTTTATCACTGAAACAAAAGGTGAAGGAATCATGGTACGTAGTTTCTCATCTTACAAACCATACGCTGGAAACATTCAAAACAGAAAAAATGGTGTACTAGTTAGTATGGAAACAGGTAAGAGTTTAGGATATTCACTATTTAACTTACAAGATAGAGGACAATTAATTATTGGACCAGCAACAGACGTTTACATTGGTATGATTGTTGGTATTAACAACAGAGATAACGACCTTAACGTAAACCCATGCAAGAATAAGGAAATGTCAAATACAAGAAGTAAGAGTAGTGATGAAGCAATCGCTTTAGTACCACCAAGAACATTCTCTTTAGAAGAAGCACTTGAATTCATTAATGATGATGAATACGTTGAAATTACACCAGCTGTTATTAGATTAAGAAAGAAAATATTAGATCCAAAAGATCGTTTTAGAACAAATAGATAATCTGCCTAGTGCGGATTTTCTTTTGCAAGTTTTTCATACTCTCTTTGCAAGATATCAACCATTTTCTTTAACTTTTCCATCTCAAAAGCATCATTATCACTTTTAATTTTTGACTGATGTACCTGTCTTTGCTGATTAAACTGTTGTAAAAAAGCCGCATTTGTTTCCAGAATCTGACCTACTAACATAAACCAGTTGCCAATCGCGTTCTGCTCTAAAGCTGTAAATCCATCAATTAAAGCAAAACCAACTAAAGTGGCAAATAAAGTCCCAATTTTTGACTCAGTTTCTGAAGACAATCTTTCCATAGTATAAGTATATGCGCCTTGAATAAACTTTATATAAATGATATAATTAGCGTGGAAAAGAGGTAATAAAATGAATTTAAAAGGAACAAAGACAGAAGCCAATCTTCAAGCAGCATTTGCCGGTGAAAGTCAAGCAAGAAACAAGTACACATATTATGCATCAAAAGCAAGAAAAGACGGATATGAACAAATAGCCGCTATCTTTGAAGAAACAGCAAATAATGAAAAAGAACATGCTAAAATGTGGTTCAAAGAATTAAATGGTGGAAACATTCCCGATACATTAACAAACTTAAATGATGCGGCAAATGGTGAAAACTACGAATGGACAGACATGTATGAAGAATTTGCTAAAACAGCAAGAGAAGAAGGCTTTGAAGATATTGCCAAAAAATTTGAATTAGTTGGTCAAATAGAAAAACATCATGAAGAAAGATATCGTAAACTAATAAATAATATAGAAAATAAAGTTGTATTTTCAAAAGACGAAGATGCAATATGGATTTGCCGTAATTGTGGACATGTAGTAATCGGAAAATATGCTCCAGAAGTATGCCCAGTATGTAATCACCCACAAAGTTTCTTCGAATTAAAAAGTGAAAACTACTAAAACTCGTTAAGAGTTTTTTTCTTTGCCTAAAAAAAGCAAGCTATTGCTCACTTTCTAACCTATATGATGGTTTAAATTCTTCAGATAACAAACCTGCTGCCTGAATTCTTCTAAATTTACCTTCATTAATTATATAATCAAATTCACCGATAAATTCATAAACATCGGGATTCATTCCAATTTTGCTTTCATTATATTTATAATAAGGACTGCTTTGACCAAATGAATTAGCAAGCCCATTTAAATCAAGGAAATCATAATCATTTTTGTATCTATCTATTATTGCTTCATACATATAAAACATAGGATTAAACGAAATAAATTTACTATCATATCCACTCGCAATTATACTAATTCTATTTTCAAATTTCATAAGCAGTGCAGCAGCAATATACTCATATTTTTGCTTCTTTAAATTATTTGTTGCTTGAACTACTTGTTGTTTAATCAAAATCAAATCTCTATCAGATGCCATCTTCTCTTCTAAAACTGCCGGACTATTATCTGTTTGTATCTTCTCATTACACTCATTATTATGCTCAAGTTCTTTTTCATAGGCTCTTTGTGTTTGAATTAAACAAGCCTCATAATCAATCTTAAGAAGTACTAGTTCAGCATTAGCACCTGTATTTCCTGTAAATATATTCAGCATATTCCTATAAAAATTAATACTATCAGTAGCATTTTCTTTTATATAATCATATAAAAGTGAAACATCCTTGTTACTTGCATCCTCTAAAATAAGACCACTGCTAGTAGAAGTACTAAGTATATTCTTCACCTCATCAGATAAATTGTCTCGATTATACGTTTTTAAGTTAATATATGGACTGATTCTTGGAAAAATAAAATCCAAAGGTTTAATCTCTCGTCTTCTCTTAAATCCTAAACTTTTTAAATCGTCAATAATCTTAACATTTTGGTTATAATTAGCCGCAAAACTTCTTTTAGGATTTAACTCACCAATAATAATTTCTGGATTAATTTTAATAAAGGCACATCCTTTTTTATTATAATAACTAACTACCTCATTAAAAAAATCTTTAAACAAACTAGCATTATAATAATCAACTAAAAAGCCCTTAGGTGCATAAGCATACTTACCATACTTAATCTTTTTTGTTAATACAAGTGATCCTGCAACTATATTATCCATATCATCTTTATATCCAATATAATCATAAGAAAATCCCATTTCACCCATCAGCTTAGCATAGTTAACCGTTTGCGCATAACTTCTAAGTGGATGATTATAAGCAAAATTTTCAAATTCACGAATTGATAACTCAACTAATTTCATAAAAATCTCCTATAATCAATTATATCATTAAAGTGTCAAATATAAAATATTAACTTGCTTGCAATTAACATTTATTTTATAATTTTCTTATAAAGAAGGTATGAAAAATGAAAATCACAAATTTATATGCTAGAGAAATTCTAGATTCAAGAGGAAACCCAACTGTAGAGTGTGAACTTACTACAGAAAACTTTACTGTAAGAGCAAGTGTACCATCTGGTGCTTCAACTGGAACAAACGAGGCCCTAGAACTTAGAGATGGAGACTCAAGATATCATGGCAAAGGTGTAACTAAAGCCGTAAACAATGTAAACACAATCATTAAAAATGCCATAATAGGTAAAGAATTAAACCAAAAAGTTCTAGATAATTTACTTCTAGAACTAGATGGAACTAAGAACAAAACAAACCTAGGAGCAAATGCCATTTTAAGCGTATCCCTTTGCATTATGAAAGCAATTGCTAAATCTCAAAGCAAAGACATCTATGAACTATTTGACGGCCCTTATACAATGCCATACCCAATGATGAACATCATTAATGGTGGAGTTCATGCAACAAGTTCTTTAGAAATTCAAGAATTTATGATTGTCCCAAATCAAAGTACTTTTAAAGAAAGACTAAGATGTGGTGCTGAAATATTCCAAACTTTAAAAAGTATTCTAAAACAAAATGGCTTTTCAACATCAGTAGGTGACGAAGGTGGATTTGCTCCAACATTTAAAACAATTGAAGAAGCCCTAGACTACATAATGCTTGCTATCAAAGAAAGTGGATACATTCCAGGTAAAGATGTTAACCTAGCACTAGATGCAGCCGCAAGTGAATTTTATAAAGACGGCAAATACACAATAAACAAAAAAAAACTTACTAAAGAAGAACTAATAAACTACTACATAAAATTAACTGAAACCTATCCAATAATTAGCATTGAAGACGCCTTTAGTGAAGATGACATAGACTCAATAAAGAAACTAACTGAACTAATTGGTAACAAAATAATGCTAGTTGGTGATGACTACTTTGTTACAAATATTGAATATCTTCAAAAAGGAATAACTGAAAAATACAATAACGCCATTTTACTAAAAGCAAATCAAATAGGTACAATAACTGAAATGTTAGAAACCATAAAACTAGCTAAAAACTCTGGCTTTAAAACAATTATTTCCCACAGAAGTGGTGAAACAGAAGACACATTTATCTCTCAAATGGCAGTTGGCCTAAACCTAGGCTACATCAAAACAGGCTCACTATGTAGAGGAGAACGTATTGCAAAATACAACGAACTTCTAAGAATTGAAGAAAAAGTAGGCCACTAAACTTGAAATAACCCATAAAATATGGTAACATCTTTATTAGTCAGGTGATTTTATGGAAACTATTTTATTAATTGTATCAGTATTACTAATCGCAATTGTCCTACTTCAAAGTGGCAAAGCAAGTGATGCTAGTCAAATAATATCAGGAGGAAATACAGAACTATTTGCTAATCAAAAAGAAAGAGGCTCAGAACTAGTAATCAGCCGTCTTACATTAATTCTTGGTTTAGCATTCTTTGTATTATCATTCCTAATTTATATTAGTTAAGAAAGTGCCTAATTGGTGCTTTTTTTAATTTAATATATAAAAATATGATAAAATATAATTGGAGGACCATATGAAAGAAGAAATTATTAACTATTTAAGCAAAATGCATGATGCTCAGACACTTATTCAAATAAACGATGCCCTAAATTTACATAGTGCAATTGAATTAAAAGATTTACAAAAAACTTTAGATGCCCTTATCGAAGAAAACAAAGTTTACAAAACTAAAAAAGAAAAATACTTACTTTTAGAAAATTGTGAATATTTAAAATGTGGAAAACTAAGCATTAATAAAGCAGGAAATGGCTTTCTTCTTTTAGATGGTGACGATTTATACATCGATTACAAAAACCTTAATGATGCTGTAAATGGAGATGAAGTCATAGCTGAACTTATCAAATCCAAAGGAAAAACCGAAGGCCGTGTAATCAAAATCTTAAAAAGAAACACCAAAAACATCATTGGCGAGTATAGTATAAGAAAAAACAAACCAATATTAATCCTAGATGATGAAAAGTGCAAACTTCTAATAGACCTAGATCCAAACACTACCAAAGATTGCGTTTTAGGTACAAAAGTCCTAGTAAACCTAGAAAAAGAACTAGCACCTAACCACTATATAGGCAAAGTTGTAAAAATAATAGGCCATAAAGACGATCCAGGTGTTGACATCAAAACTATAGCTTACAAATATGGCATCTTTGAAGAATTCTCTAAAGAATCAGAAAAACAAACAGAAGAACTACCTATTATGGTCGAAGAAAAAGAACTAGCTGGGAGAAAAGACCTAACAAATGAAGTAATCTTTACAATTGATGGAGATGATACCAAAGATATTGATGATGCCGTAAGTATCAGTGCTGAAAACAACCTTTACACACTGGGTGTTCATATTGCAGACGTAAGCCATTACGTTACAAAAGATAGCCCACTAGATAAAGATGCCTTCACAAGAGGAACCAGTTCTTACTTAGCATACAGTGTTATCCCGATGCTACCTCATAAACTATCAAACGGAATTTGCTCATTAAACGAAGGCGTAGTAAGACTAACAATCTCATGTGTCATGCAAATAAATGTTAAAGGAGACGTTGTAAACTATGATATCTTCCCAAGCTACATCAAATCATGCAAAAAAATGACCTATAAAAAAGTTAACGATATTCTTATGAGAGACACCTATGACGAAGAATATGCACCATATGTTTCAAGACTAAAACTAATGAATGAACTAGCACACATCTTAAGAAAAAATAAAGAACGCAGAGGCTACATCGATTTCTCAATTGAAGAGCCAAAGATAATCTGTGACAAAAATGGCAAATGTATTGACGTAGTAACATATGATAGAGAAGACGGAGAAAAATTAATCGAAGACTTCATGATTGCAGCCAACGAAACAGTTGCATCACACCTTTACAACATGGACTTACCATCAATATACCGTGTTCACGGCACTCCTAAAGCCGAAAAAATCGACTCATTTATTAACCTCGTATCATTAAGCGGCTACAAACTAACTGGCAACTTCAAAAACTTTACACCCACATCAATGCAAAAAATACTAGCCCAGTTAGAAAATGTACCGAACCATCAAATATTTGCTTCGCTACTACTTAGATGTATGCAAAAAGCAGTATATTCATCAGAAAACATCGGCCACTTTGGCCTAGGGAGCAAATGCTATACTCATTTTACAAGCCCAATAAGAAGGTATCCAGACCTTTTACTTCATAGATTACTTCACACTTACCTATTTGAAAACAAAATGGACATTCAAACAATAAATTATTACGAAAACTGTTTGCCAGGCATGGCTGAAAACTGTAGTCAAAGAGAGCAGGCAGCAGTAGACGCAGAACGTGAAGTAGATGACATGAAAATGGCTGAATACATGGAAGAACACATTGGTGAAGTTTATGAAGGCTACATTAGTGGAGTAACCAACTTTGGTTTCTTTGTCGAACTCCCAAACATGATTGAAGGTCTTGTTCACATTAACACCCTTGAAGGAGACTATTACAACTACTTACCAGAATTAATGGCTTTAATAGGTGAACGACACAAAAAAATATATAGACTTGGAAACAAAGTAAGAGTTAAAGTAGTAGGTGCAAGCAAAGAAAGCAAAACCATTGACTTTATATTACTGGAGGATGATCAAAATGGAAATCAAAAACCGCAAAGCGAGATTTAACTACTTTATACTAAAAGAAATTGAATGCGGAATAGTTTTAACTGGCACCGAAATCAAATCCCTAAGAAAAGGCAGCGCTGACATAAAAGATTGCTACGCCAAAATCAAAAACGATGAAGCATTCTTAATAAATATGTATATTGCTAAATATGATGAAGGAAACAGATTTAATCATGATGAAAGAAGAACAAGAAAACTTTTACTTCATAAAACTGAAATCAAAAGACTTAAAGAAGAAACTCAAAAACAAGGTTATACCTTAATACCTCTAGAAGTCTATATTAAAAACAATCATGCCAAAGTATTGCTGGGGATCTGCCAAGGAAAACATAATTATGACAAAAGGCAAACAATTAAAGAACGAGATTTACAAAGAGAGGTTAGAAATGCGTAAAAAGATTTTTATCCTTTTTTTAATATTAATTCCCATTAATGCCTTTGCACTAACAAAAGCCCCAATCGATATCACAAAGGAAACAGTTGCATCCTTAAGCAAAGCCTTAAATGAAGAAATTATCACCAGCGAACAACTTATAAATATATATTTAGAAAGAATAAAAGAATACAATGATCAATATAACGCTTTAATAACAATAAACGAAAACGCCATAAACGAAGCCAAAGAATTAGATAAAGAAAGACAAAATGGTAATATTAAGTCATCCATTCATGGTATTCCAATCATTGTAAAAGATAATATTGATGTCCTAGGAACAGCAACAACTGCCGGTTCAAAAGCATTAAGCGACAACTACCCAAATGAAGACGCTCTTGTTATTCAGAAATTAAAAGATGCTGGTGCTATAATAATCGCTAAAGCAAACATGAGCAAATTTGCCTTCTATGCAAGTTCATCCTCAAGTGACTATGGCACAGTAAAAAATGCCTACAATCTTGCTTACTCATCATATGGTTCAAGCGGTGGCTCAGCAGTAAGCGTTGCTCTTAACTTTGCTCCAATTGCAATCGGTACTGACACAAATGCATCAGTAAGACTCCCTGCTCAAGCGGCAAGCCTTATCGGTTATCGTCCCACACTAGGCTTAATTAGCAGAACAGGCATCATTCCATACGACCCAGAAAGAGATACCCCAGGCGTAATTGGAAAAACTATTGAAGATATCCTAACCATAACCAACATTATTAAAGGAAAAGACGAAAAAGATAACAAAACGTATGATTCTGAAAATTTAAAAATTACGGATATAACCCCGCAAAACTTAGCCCTTGGAATATCAGAAACCTTCTTAAATGGTAGTAACGACAATACTCTTCCTGAAAACAAAGAAATAAATGCAGAAGTCAAAAAACTTTTAACAAATGCTTTAGACAAAATAAAAGACTCTGGCATTACCATCAAAGTAATTGACAACTACTACACAATTGATATAGATAATGAAGTCGCAAAGTCTTATAGTGGCTATCAATTCTGCGATAAATTTAACGAATACATCTTAAATCATCAAGGAACCATAAAAACATTTGAAGAACTAGCGGCACTTACTCCTGGACTAGAAGGTTATGTAGAAGACTGTAATTCTAAAATGAACCAATCATACAAAGATGAATTAAAAGAAAATTATAAAGATTATATAGAGAGCATTATGGAAGAAAACAATCTGGACGCTATCATCTATCCATCAAGTAAGAACAAAATACTAGAACTAGGTACAACTGGTATTATCAATCTATCAGCCCACGCTTCATCAACAATAAATTATCCATCTATAACAATACCAATCGGTTACGATAGTGATAATCTTCCATATTCTCTTGAAATTATGACAAAAACTCAAAATGACGAATTTTTATTATCACTTGCAAACAAAATAAATTCCCTTAGACTATATGAATCAAAAAATCCGTTATCATCATTATATGAAGTTGATGAGGAAGTCACAAAACTAATTCAAAAGTATGATAAAAGATATAACAAAAAGAATACTCTATTTAATAAAAAATGGTTAAAAAAAGTAAAAAATTATTTTAAAGACTATCAGAATATTGAAAAACCTGAAACCGAAGCAAAAAAACTAAACCAAAACTATTATGTTTCTTTAATCATAACATTTATTATTCAGTGTATAGTTGCAATAACTATTTTAGCCATCTTACTACTAGTAAGAAAACACTTAAAAATTCAAAAAAAACGAAGAAAACGCCGGAAATAGGGACCCCGTTTTCTTTTTTTGTAGTATAATAAAATTGTCGGGCAAATAGCACGGAGGAAATGTATGATAAAATTTATTATAGTTGAGGATGAAAAGGAATATCAAGATATTTACAAAAATATTATTGATAAAATTATGTTTAAAAATGATAACAACTATGAAATACAAACCTATGAAAGATATACGCCAAAGCTTAAATCTGTTATAAAAGATCAAACTGATACTAAAATTTACATCATGGATATCGAAATTCAAGGAGAAAAATCTGGACTAGATATTGGTAGAGAGATAAGAAAAGACGATTGGGATAGCGAAATATTATTCATTACTAACCATGATAAAATGTATGATACCGTATATGAAAGCTTATTTAAAGTATTTTGCTTTATAAGAAAATTTCACAATTTAGAAAACACTCTAACAAAAAAATTGTCTTTAATTGTAAATCGCAAATTTGATAACCGCAAATTTTTCTATACAAGCGGTCAATCAGACTTACAAATATTTGCAAAAGATATCATTTATATTTATAGAGAAACAACATCAAGAAAACTCATTATAAAAACTACTAGAGGCGAATATGCCATAAACATGACATTACAAGATGCCTTAACCAAACTAGATGATAGATTTAGACAAGTCCATAGGGCTTGTATTGTAAACAATGACTATGTTCAAGAATACAACTGGAGTCAAGGATATTTTACTCTATCAACTGGTGAAAAAGTAGATATGTGTTCTAAAAACTTTAGAAAAAGCAAAGGCAAAATAAATGAATAATATATTAAGCTATCATTTTTTTACGTTGTATTTATTTGCAGTCTTACTAACGAGTGTCTATATCATCGCTTATAAAAGTTTCTCAAATAACAAAATAAAAATCGCCTTTAATAAAGCAATCTTAATTTTAATAACCGCATTTTTAATATCAATTAATAATCTGTACAATCCAATTCTTGCTATAAACGCATTAATAAGTGCAATTACTTATATGATAATGTATAAATCAATATTCAAGGAATCTTGGAAAATAACATTTTGTAAAATTTGTTTAATGACTTTGGTATCATTTGTGTTAGACCCAGTCTTATCAATAATAATATCGTTTGCCTGTGAAAATATTCAAGAACTCAATGTGAATACAATACCAAAATTACTTATCACTTGCATCTTTTCATATATATACTTCAAAATTTTCAAATCTGAAAAAAATAGAAAAAGATTTAACTCTTTACTAGAATTAATGGAAGCTAATAAAAAAATATTAATATATTTTACAATATTAGTACTAGTCGCTCATGCATACAACGTCTTATTAGCTTATAACTACGTTGACTATAAATATTACACAGCATTACTTATTCTTATTATATTTATTTCTTATTTTTCATATATCTTTATTCACGAAATATTCGATAATACAACTTTAACATTAAAGAATAAATATTTAAATGATAATCTGATAAACTATCAAAAAACAGCAGATAACTACAGAACTTTAAAACACAATCTAAAAAATGACTTGTTTATTATTGCTCGTTCAAAAGATAAAGAAAAAGCAATTAGAAGAACGTATGAAAAATATAATCAAGATGAAGAATGGGTAAATAACATCAGTTCCATTCCATCTGGACTTCAAGGTATTATCTTCTTAAAAATGCAATTTGCAGAAAACAATAAAGTCAAATTCTATATGGACAACAAAATAGATTTTGAAAAATTAGATGAAAGTACAGTTCTTTATCTAGATACTTGCGAAGTAATAGCTATATGTTTAGATAATGCCATTGAGGCAAGCATAGATACCGAAGAAAAATTAATATGCATGGGACTATACAATGATGATGACTGTTATACAATTAACATCACCAATTCATTTAACAACTTTGTAGACGTTGATAAACTAGGTGAGAAGAATTATAGCACGAAAAATAGAAATAGTGGCATAGGTCTAAATTATATTGCAAATCTAAACAAAGATATAAAAATAAAAAGAATTATATCTGACACAAATTTTAAAACTATTATAACGATTAAAAAAGTCATCAATTAAGATGGCTTTTTCGTGTGTGTGTTAAGTACCCTTTCTATTTATATTATTTTTGGTACATCTAAATTATTACAAATTACTTAATTAATGATTTTGGACATTCTGGTTCATCAGCAATAACAGCAATACAGAATATTGAACTAATATGACTAGCAATGAATTTTAAAAAACTTCCTAACATAACTGCCTCCTTTCTTCCTACATAAAATCTATTCATTAAGATTATAGGTTTTATAATTATTAAACTCTTGATGCGTAATCTTATATATTAAAGGATTAATTAATAAACTTTGATAAAGTAAAGACGCTATCATTAAATTACTAATAAGATTAGAATTATTTAAAGCATAGTAACTATACACAAATATGATAATCAGACTAACAACCTTAAACATTAATCTTCTTTTTTTATTTATAATAGGTCTTTTGTAAGTATCTGCAGGTGAGTTTTTAAATATTAATATAGTACATATTATACCTATAATAACTTTTAAATAATTATCAACACTTATATATATACATATAAGTGGTATACCAATAAAAGATATCGTAGAACTTACTAAACATATCCAACTTTTTGTAGCATGTAAGCCAAAAGCTGTTGTTCTTATGATATTAAAGAATATCATAAATATTAAAACTTCTTTAAATATATTTAGTAATATTGCTAATGCAAATATAATAATTACTTTAGAAATAGTAAGATATATTCCAACGAGTCCATATTCTATTTCTTTTAATTTAATGTCATTGTAATCATTATTTCTCTTTATATAACTCATACAATTGTTTATTATAAAATTCTTCATACAACTAACTTCCTCTGAACTTGATTTTAGTATATATCTTGATGAATTTAAATAGAAAATGTATGAATTGCCACATTTAAAACATTATAGCTGTATTTGTGTAGTACCATTTTGCACGTTTTTTCATTTCACGCACATATTTCCAAGCTTCATACAAAACTACTTAAAATTGATGTTTCATTGTGGTAAAATATAGTTGTTTTCCTAAAGTACGTCAATTAGGGCGCAAGTATTGTCGAACTTTTGGGAACGAAGTTAAATTAATTGTAGTTGGTTTTATGATATACTTAAGTTGTAAAAGAGAACTAGAAGGGAGATGTAGATGTGATTACAGGAAAAGTAAAATGGTTCAATAATGAAAAAGGCTTTGGATTCATTGAATACAATGAAAAAGAAGACATTTTTGTACATTATTCAGCGATTCTTTCTGAAGGCTATAAAACTTTAGTAGAAGGCCAATATGTAAAATTCGATTTGGTGAGAACTGATAAGGGATTACAGGCTAAAAATGTAATAGAAATAAAGACTGCTCTTGTTTAGCAGTTTTTATTTTTTGAAAT
>OIZL01000866.1_pt1 | contig 19565 bp, 14 predicted proteins | sample 1588541 | NCBI WGS metagenome assembly OIZL01 (sample SAMN03283285) | human gut metagenome | biome: human-associated habitat; material: feces | host: Homo sapiens | place: Peru | collected 2012 | reverse complement strand
TGTCAATCCTGCTCGCCTATGCTATAATGGCAATAGTTCTTGCAGCCATTCTGAACCGAAACCGGAAGCTGAAGGACCGCTGACACAAAATATGGAGCGTAAAATCTATGAAAATCACAATACTGGACTGTGCCCCCGGCGAGGAGGAGGAGATCACGATCCGCTGCAAGGATATGGACGAGCATCTCCTGAAGCTGATCTATTCGCTGAAAACAGGGCGCGATAAACTTACCCTATCCAGGGATGCGCACATCTACCAACTGTCCCCTGCCCAGATCTACTACTTTGAGGCAGTCGACGATCATGTGTACGCATACGGGGAAAAGGAAGTCTATGAAGCCAGATTCCGGCTCTACGAACTGGAGGAACGCCTGCGGCACACGGACTTTTTCCGCGCCTCCAAATCGACGATCATCAATCTGACAAAGGTGCGTAACATCAGTCCCGGGGTTAATGGCCGTTTTGAGGTCTGTATGAAAAATGGGGAGCATCTCATGGTTTCCCGGCAGTATGTCCCGGATCTGAAAGAAAAATTAGGCTTATAACGTCGATAGCAAAACAAGGAGCTGCATATGTTTAAATACCGAATCAAACAACTTGCAAATATTTTCTGTATGGTAACAACCGGCGTACTTCTGGTCTCGGCGCTGTTTACCACCTTTATCAGTCCGACAGACACCGTTACCCCGGCGCTGATGTGGCAGATCCTTCTTGCCTCAGCGCTCAGTTCTCTCTGTTCGCTGATCTTTCCGGTCAACCGACCGATGGGTAAGACCGAATACATCATCCGCGTCATCATTGATTACGCTCTCATCAATGTGATCGTACTTGGATGCGGCCTGCTTTTTAACTGGTATGATGTGACGCATCTCCCCAGTATTCTTTTCATGGTGCTTTCCATATTGATCATTTACGCTGTCGTTTCGCTTATCTCCTGGATCCGTGCCGTGCAGGACGCCCAGAAAATGAACGAGCGGCTGTCCCGTTACCAGAATCGGGACAGTGAAGATGAGGATCTCCGCTGAATCTGCCGGAGCCTTCCGCAAAGCACTCTATAATCAGACTCTCGTTGCGAATTGTCAACTTTTAATTATTATAGGTTGACAATTCGTTTTTTTTATGCTTTCATATAACTGTTCCGATTGATATCTTCTATCAGTCTGAATAATCTAACTTTACTTTTCGGAGGAACCTATGAGTCAGACACAATTGGCTGATGCAGCCAAAACACAAAAATCAAAATTAAGTATCCAGCAATTATGCTATGTCGGGTTATTTACCGCGGTCATCGTCATCATGGCACAGATCTCCATCCCGATGCCGCTCGGCGTTCCCATGACCATGCAGACCTTCGCCATCACCCTGGCTGCCGTCGTTCTGGGCGCAAAGCTCTCCACGATCTCCTGCACAGTCTACCTGCTGCTCGGTGCGATCGGCGTACCGGTGCTCGCCGGCTTTACCGGAGGACTTGGAAAATTTGTCGGCCCTACGGGCGGATTTCTGATCTCGTTTCCGCTGATGGCATTTCTCATCGGTCTGGGCGTAGATCACCGCAAAGCCTTCAAGGGCGCTTTCGTGCTGTCCCTGATCGCCGGAACACTCATCAACTATGTTGTTGGCGTCGCGATGTACTGCCTGCTGACACACAACACGGTCGCTGCCGGCTTCACAGCCTGCGTACTGCCCTTCATCCCCACCGCGATCATCAAAGCGGTTCTGGCGTCTGTACTCGGATTTGCCATCCGCAAACGAATACCCGGAATCAATTAGTGCAGATCCCAGGAAAAATCAGACCCGTACCAATTCCGAGCAGAATACATTCCTATCGATTCCAGGAAGAATTCAGCCAACATAAATTCGGCTAATACTGATTTCCAGTAGATTTCAGTATTAGCCGATCATTTTTAATTATATGTAATTTATTTTATATAATTTCCCGCAAGCCACTTCTCGGCGATCTCCCCCTTCGGCGCGAAAGCGTCCGACTGCATATAGCTCAGAAGGCTGTTGTACAGCCAGTCAGCCTCCGGGCAATCTTTTGCGGACAGATCTGCCTGGCAGACCAGCAGACTGCCGGCTCCCACTCTCGCTTCGTACAGAAGCCCCAGCCTGTGATTTCTCTCAAAATTGTCGATCATCCATACGATCGGTTCGATTTCCAGTTCATCCAGCACGGCGATCCTCGTATCCGTCACGATCTTCCACCACTGCGGCGTCGTACAGCCGTCGTTCGGGAAAAGTGACAGCGCCGGATGCGTCTTTTCCATGCAAAGTCCCATCGTTCCGATCGGAAGCGGCTTCCCCATGCTCTCGGAAATGGAAGCAAACATCGGATAGCACCAGAAATCCGTACAGTAGGTTCCCGGAACGGTCGCTTCGTCCCGCAGGCTGCCGCCAAAGAACAGCACCTTCTTTCCATCTCGCAGCGCCGCCAGCATCTCCTCCGGCTGCGCCGTCACAAGCACGCCGTCCGCACCATCCATCCGCGCCACATCCGGGTAGACATAGATATCATAGTGATTCGTCAGGCTGCCCTCAGGGATTCCCTCTCCGATCACATTGACTGTTACGGTCATTATCTTAGGTCTTTCGCTGGATGGGATATGCAGGCTGCCGCTGCCGCAGTTCTTCCACCTCGTAAATTCTATGCTGCTGTCCAGCCGTATTTCCTGCAAGACCTCTCCGCTGTCCCGGTCGGCAAGCTGCACCAGAATGGCTGCCTTGTGTTCCGGTTCCGGGCGCATACTGCAAAGCAGCGCATCAAAGGCAAAGGTTTCCCCGGCGCGGTACACATAGCGCGGAAAGCAAAGCTGGATCACCCGGTCGTTGCAGAACTCTCTCCACTCTTTTGCCCGGATCAGCCCCTTATTTTCCATAAAGGCATTTAAGATCCCAACTAACGCAGTTCCCTGCCCGGTAAAGTCCTGCAGGTCAAGAAGCTGAAAGCCCGACAGTTCCCGGCTTCGGAACGCCGTCTCCAGCTCGCGTTTATAACATTCTATCGCCAGATGCCCGGACGCCCGGAAGAAATCGTCTGCCTTTTCCAGCATCCCTTTTTCCTCCAGTCTCTCCCGGAAGATCCTGAGATTCTCCGGCTGGAGCACCCCGGTATATTTTTCGATCTCGCGGTAGTCCGGGTAGAACTCGTACTGTCCGATTTCATGGGATACCACCGGCACGTGAGGGATCACCTCTTCTCCCTTTTCCACCGTCACCTTGCGGACGCCGGTCTGGTACTGGATCTCGACCTCCTCCGTTCCGTTCCCGGCATCGGCTGCGGTCTGCGGGCAGATCACTGGATCGTAGCTGTAACAGTTTTCCGGCTCTGTCACCTGTACGTGTCCCTGCGGCGCGTCGCACATCGCATAAGATCCCCGGAACCGCCTTCCCTTGGTAAAGCGCACCCCGCAGAAGAAATCGTCGTGCGGCAGCACCTCCGGAAACCACTGGAAATTATTGGAACCCTGCACATACCAGTGTCTTGCATCTCTCGCCTTGTATTTTTCCAGGATCTCGTCCAGTACCTGCTTGCTGCCCCACAGTTCATTTCCCAGAGAAAAGATCAGAAAGGACGGATGGTTTCCAAACTCCCGCAGGATCCGGAAGCCCTCCTCCAGCAGATAGGCGCGCCCTGCCTTCTCCGCCTCCGTCTCGTTCTCGCCTGCCACGGTTCCCCAGAAGGGAAGCTCCGGCGCCAGATAGATACCCATCTCATCCGCTGCCGCGAAAGCAGCCTCCGGCGGACAGCAGGTGTGGAAACGATAATGGTTCACGCCGTACTCCTTCGCCGTACTGAACACTTCCCTCCACTGCGCCTTATCCATCGGTGCGTAGCCGGTCAGCGGAAAGATCAGTCCGTCGTGCTTGCCGCGCAGCATGATCTGCAAGTCATTAAGGCAGAACGAACGCTCCCTGGTATGCAGATCCCGGAAGCCAACGATCGTCTCTGCCTGACCGGCGCCGATCCGCAGCGTTACCCGGTAACAGTTAGGGGTATACTCGTTCCAAAGACGGATCTCCCGCTCCTTGGGAATTTCTATCAGGATCTGGCGTCTCCCGTCTGCGGTCAGGTCGACCGGCGCCTCGCAGGAAAGAAGAACTTCCGCAGGCACATTTTCCGCGCCCTGCTCCAGACGTTCGCAGACGATCTGCAGCGTTCTCTTCTTTTCCACCGCACAGCATTTTGTCGTGTAGCTGATGTCCAGATGCCTTTTTTCTGCGCTTGCGCTGACGGTAAGGTCGCTGATCCTTACCTCCGGCTCGATGGTCAGGCTGATCTCGCCCAGGATCCCGTTCCAGTTCGTCTGCGTGTCCGGCGACGTCATATGCCCTCCCGGCGTCGCATAGTCCACGTTGGACACCATGACTGTGAGCCGGTGTTTTGCCTTTGTCAGATAGCCGGTCAGATCGTAGCTGTGCGCACAGGCAAAGCTGTCCTGTTTCCCCACATACCGGTCGTCGATCCACACATGGGATATCCTGGTTCGCTCCAGCTTCAGGACGGCGATCGAGCCGATCTGCTCCTCCGTCAGCTCAAGCTCCTTTGCAAACCACGCATATCCTTCAAAATGATAAGGCTCCGTCAGATACCCTGTCTCGCGCGCCGCGCTCCGTGCGCCCTTGCACGCCTGTGCCGTTGTCGTCGGCAGACAGATCGAATCCTCCAGCTCCTGCCGGAAAAAGCCGTCCTCTATTCCTCTTTTTGCTGCATCTAGCCGGAAAGACCACTCCCCGGATAAATCAATCTTTTTTCCCATACGATACCCCCATTTGCTTCATGTAAACGTATTCCCGCTGCCTGCGGGCAGTGTTCTATTTATAGTAAAAACCCCCGCAGATATTGATTGTACCATATCCGCGGGGGCTTCTCTACCGGTTGTCTCTCTCTTCCGGATCAATCCTTATATTTTACCGCCTCATCAAAGAGATCCTGCACTTCCTTCGACGGCGCCTGCGTACACAGCGTCGTAATGACTGCTGCCGCAAGACCAATCGCAAAGCCGGGCAGAAGCTCGTAGATTCCGGTGGAAGAAAGGAACATATACCATAATACATCCACCACAGCGCCTACCACGATACCGGCTACCGCTCCCTTAAAGTTAAAGCGTTTCCAGAAAAGGCTCAGCATGATTGCCGGACCAAAGGCTGCTCCGAAAATACCCCACGCGTTGGAAACCAGCGCCATGATCGAGCCGGCGTTCGGGTTTGACGCGATCACAAGCGCCATCACTGCAATGGCAAGTACCACCACGCGGCCTACCCACAGCATTTCCTTATCATTCGCCTTACCCTTACGGATCACAGGCTTATATACATCGCTCGCAAACGCAGATGCTGCGGAAAGAAGCTGGCTGTCCGCCGTACTCATGGAAGCTGCCAGCACTGCCGAAAGAAGGATGCCGGAGATCACCCCCGGGAAGATCTTCCGCACAATCGCAATAAATACCAGAGAATTTTCATTGATCGTCTCATCAAAGCCAAGGAACATTCTTCCGATAATACCGATCAGCGTTGCGAAGATGACGATCAGAACTGTCCAGGTAATTCCGATCTTCGCCGACTTTTTCAGCTCCTTCTGGGACTTGATCGACATAAAGCGGATGATGATATGAGGCATACCAAAATAGCCAAGTCCCCACGCCAGACCGGATACGATATCCTTCCAGTTTGAAAAAGCGTTCCAGTAATCGCCGGTCATCACTTCCATCGAAGAAGTGTCCAGCATCGCTGCCGCAAAGATCGGTGCGATGAACATAGCGCCCAGGATCAACATTCCCTGGAAAAAGTCCGTCCAGCATACGGCGGAAAAGCCGCCGAGGAACGTGTATCCGACAATGATGATCGCTGCAAGATACATCGCTATCATCGGATCCATTCCAATGACTGTGTTAAACAGCGTACCGCACGCCTTGACGCTCGACGCTGCATAGATCGTGTAAGCAACCAGAAAGACCACCGCACAGATGATCTGCAATGCCAGCGATTTAGATAAAAAACGGTTCGTCAGATACTGCGGAACCGTGATGGAATCCTTCGCCACGATGGAAAATCTCCGCAGACGCGGCGCCTCTAAGATCCAGCTGATCGTATAGCCGATCGCCAGACCGACCGGGATCCAGACCTGTCCCAGTCCCAGCGCATAGATGGATGTCGGCAATCCCATAAGCACCCACGCGCTCATATCGGATGCGCCGGCAGACAGCGCTGCCACCCAGGCTCCCATCTGACGTCCGCCCAGAAAATATGTTTTTTCGCCGCTGTTCTTATTCTTAAAGAAGAAATAAACACCGATTCCAAGCATAAAGATCAGATAGATGATAAATACTACAATTTCTGATGTTTTCATATGTACTCCTCTCCTACTGCATTTTTAAGGCTCCCCACCTCTGTCTCTCTTTACAAGCCGCATCGCAGCTTTCTCTCTATGCTATCACAACTTTCCGGTAAAAAACAACCTGTTTCTTCTATTTCTGTATATATTTCGTAACAGTTCATTCTATATAAAGAGCGCCTTGATAAAATGAAATAAACCTACCTTATCAGATATTCTTCTATTGTCCGGGCAGCCTGTCCGTTTACGCCGTCCTGCTGCCTTTTTTTCATCGTTTCCCGGCACGGCTCCTGCAGCAGCCTGTCCATCGCTTTTTCAAGTCCGCGCCCCGGATGCTTCACACCAAGACTCATGCCCTGCCGCACAAAATACTTCATATTCTTTGTCTCACACCCCGGGATCGGCGTGATATGGATCATCGGGATCTGCGCGACCGCCGTCTCCGTGCTCGACAGCCCGCCCGGCTTTGTGAGCACCAGTTCGCTCGCCTTCATATATAGATCCATTTCTTCCGTGTAGGAGAGCAGGATCATGCGGTGGCCGTATCTTTTCCGAAGGCTCCGGTAGAGCTTGCGGTTGCTGCCGCACACGATGATCGGGCAGAAATTCTCCCGCCTTTCACACCACCGGTTGACGATGGCGGCAATGCGTTTGATGCTGCCCGCGCCCATGCTGCCGCCGCACACCAGCACGTAGGAGCGGTCTTCGTCCAGACCAAGGCGCTCCTTTGCCTGCCGCCCCGTCATCCGCTCCCGGAAGCACGGATGGGTCGGAATCCCCGTGATCCAGAGCTTTTCCCTAGGGATGCCCCTCCTGGTGTACTCCTTCACCAGCTTCTCCGACGGGATCGCAAGATGTCCGCACTCTGTCTCCTCCGTAAAAGGAATGCAAGTGTAATCTGTCGCAATGAACACCGTCGGAGGCAGCGCTGCGCCCTGCCTCCTGAGTCTCGTCACCATCTCTGCCGGATACAGGTGCGTCATCAGCAGCGCGTCAAAGGAATGTTCCGCCAGATATTTCTCCAGCACCGGCGCCATCCTGCCGTTGACATGATAGACCGGCGAGCGGAAAGGAAGTCTCCGGTACAGGTTGCCCAACCGGTAGATCATGCCGAACAGCCGCGGCGATCTCTGCACCATGCGGATGTAGAGCAGATCGATCCCCTTCGAAAGCCGGTCGTCCTTGAGGTCGTACGGATTGAGCACCGTCACCCGGTGTCCGTCCATCGTAAGCTGCGCCTGCATCGCCCGCGCCGCCGCATTGTGGCCGCCGCCCGTACCGCAGGTCATGATCAGGATCTCCATAACAGTCCCACCTTTATCCTTTCCCGTTCCTCCGTGCTGCGGTGCAGCCGGAATACCACCGCCGCCGTGATGATCGCGAAGCCAAGCGTGACCGAATTTTCTACCCGCAGAAGCACCATCGCCACGAGCGCGCATCCGTAAGCCACGATCGTCCGGTAAAAGTGCGGATTGACCTGGAGCACTACCGAGAAAAACAAAAACGATACGATCATGACCTCAAGCGGGAGACGCATCGGCAAAAGTCCTATCAGACAGCCGAACGTGACTGCGATCCCCTTTCCACCTTCAAACCCACGAAAGACCGGGTAGATATGACCGATCACCGGGGCGGCGAGCACCAGCGCAAAAGCCAGTCCGTGAAGAACCTCTCCCGGCTCTCTTCCCAGGCAGAACGCCACGGGCAGGTATCCCTTCAAAAGCTCGCATAAAAGCGTAAGAAGGCCACACGCAAAGCCTCCATAGACAAATGCGTTGGCCGTTCCCGGATTGTGATCTTCACTTTCCGTCAGGATATCTCCCCGGTGCAGAAGCCGCGCCCAGAAAGGCGCGTACAAGATGCTGCCGGACAGATATCCGATCATCGTATAGCACAGTATTCGAAACATGACTTCCGTATTCCTTTCGCTGTGTATCTTACCGTTTACTCCGCTATGGCGTTTCCGGTGTAGAGCTGATAGTACCTGCCCTTCTCGTCGATGAGCTGGTCGTGCGTACCACGCTCGATGATGCGTCCCTGCTCCAGCACCATGATACAGTCTGAATTCTTGACCGTGGACAGACGATGGGCGATGACAAACGTGGTCCTGCCCTTCATCAGCTTATCCATACCGTCCTGCACGATCCGCTCCGTTCTCGTATCGATGGAGCTTGTCGCCTCATCCAGGATCAGCACCGGTGGATCTGCAACGGCTGCCCTCGCGATCGCCAGAAGCTGTCTCTGTCCCTGGCTTAAATTTGCGCCGTCGCCGGTCAGCATCGTCTGATACCCCTCCGGGAGATGACGGATGAATCCGTCCGCATTTGCGAGCTTTGCCGCCCGGATCACTTCTTCCTCCGTAGCGTCCAGCTTTCCGAAGCGGATATTGTCCATGACCGTTCCTGTAAACAGATGCGTATCCTGCAGAACGATGCCGAGCGACCTGCGCAGATCTGCCTTTTTGATCTTATTGACGTTGATCCCGTCGTAGCGGATCTTTCCATCCTGAATATCGTAGAAACGGTTGATCAGGTTCGTGATCGTGGTCTTGCCGGCGCCCGTGGAGCCGACAAAGGCGATCTTCTGTCCCGGCTGCGCATACAGGCTCACCTCATGGAGAACGATCTTTTCATCATTATATCCAAAATCCACATTTTCAAAAACAACATCGCCCTTGAGCTCTACATAATCCACCGAATGATCCGCCTGGTGCTCATGTCTCCACGCCCAGCGTCCGGTACGCTCCGCACTCTCCACCAGTCTGCCGTCCTCTTCACGGACATTGACCAGCGTCACATACCCTTCGTCCTTCTCCGGCACTTCGTCCATCATGTGGAAGATCCGCTCCGCTCCGGCCATCGCCATAACGACGGAGTTAAACTGCTGGCTGATCTGGTTGATCGGCATATTAAAGCTCTTGTTAAAGGTCAGGAAACTTGCCAGCGAACCGAGGGAAAGTCCCGATACGCCGGACAGCGCAAGGATTCCTCCCACGATCGCACATACCACATAGCTCACATTGCCGAGCTGGGCGTTTACCGGTCCCACGATGTTGACCAGATAGTTTGCGTTATTGGCGCTGTTGTAAAGCTTGTCGTTCAGTTCCCGGAACTCTTCCATATTTTTTTCTTCATGGCAGAATACCTTCACCACCTTCTGCCCGTTCATCATCTCTTCGATAAAGCCGTTGACCTTACCGAGATCCTTCTGCTGCTGCAGGAAATAGCGTCCGCTCAGCCCTGCCACCTTTTTGGTCGCCACCAGCATGACCGCTACCATCAGAAGCGTCACGATCGTAAGCGGCACGCTCAGGATGATCATACTGATCAAAACGCTGACGATGGTGATCGCGCTGTTGAACACCTGCGGCATACTCTGGCTGATCATCTGGCGCAGGGTGTCCGTATCATTTGTGTAGACAGACATGATATCACCGTGGGAATGGGTATCAAAATACTTGATCGGCAGCTTTTCCATATGGGAAAACAGATCGTTCCGCAGATTCCGGAGCGTTCCCTGCGTCACATACACCATCAGCAGGTTATACAGATAGGCCGCCACAATTCCGATCGCGTAGAAGCACCCTACCCGCAGGATCGCATAGGCAAGCGCTGTAAAGTCCGGCGACTCACTGCCGAGCATCGGCGTGATATAGTCGTCGATCAGGCGCTGGATAAACAGCGTTCCCTGCACGTTCATCAACACGCTGACAAGGATCAGGACCGCCACCGCTACCAGATGGAATCCGTAGCTCTTGGCAACATATCCGATCAGTCTCTTAAAAATCTTTCCGGGGTTCTCGATCTTCGGCCCCTGCATTGGCATTCTTCCTCTTGGTCCCGGCATTATTCTTCACCTGCCTTTTCATCAAAATCGCCGCCCCCGTTCGTCTGGGATTCATATACCTCGCGGTAGATCTCATTGTCGCGGAGCAGCTCTTCATGCGTTCCGAAGCCGTTCACACAGCCGTTGTCCATCACGATGATCCGGTCTGCGTCCTGCACGCTGGAAATACGCTGTGCAATGATCAGTTTGGTCGTCTCCGGGATCTCCTCTGCAAACGCTCTCCTTATCTTCGCATCCGTAGCCGTATCGACCGCGCTGGTGCTGTCGTCGAGGATCAGGATCTTCGGTTTCTTCAGAAGCGCTCTGGCAATACAAAGACGCTGCTTCTGACCGCCGGACACGTTCGAGCCGCCCTGCTCGATATGTGTCTGGTAGCCGTCCGGCATCTTCTCGATAAACTCATCCGCGCACGCCAGCCGGCAGGCTCTCCTGCACTCTTCCTCCGACGCATGCTCATCGCCCCAGCGCAGGTTCTCTAAGATCGTGCCGGAGAACAGCACATTCTTCTGCAACACGACCGAAACCTGGTCACGCAGCACTTCCATATCGTACTCCCGGACGTCATGACCGCCGACCAGCACCTCACCGGACGTCACATCGTACAGACGGCTCACCAGATTGACCAGACTCGTCTTGGCGCTTCCGGTTCCGCCGATAATGCCGATCGTCTCCCCTGCCCGGATCTTCAAGTTGATATGGTGCAATACGAACTCTTTACTTTCCTTATTATATGCAAAATCTACATCGCGAAACTCGATCTCTCCGTTCGGTACTTCCATCAACGGCTCCTCCGGGTTCTTCAGATCGCTGTCCTCGGTAAGCACCTCATAGATACGCTGCAGACTCGCCTGCCCCATACTGATCATTACAAACACCATGGAAAGCATCATCAGACTCATCAGAATGTTCATGCAGTACGCCAGAAGGCTCATCAGCTCTCCAGTCGTCAGCGTGTTCTGCACGATCGATTTCGCACCAAGCCAGCTTATCAGCAGGATACAGCCGTACACCGCCGTCATCATTACCGGATTATTCAGGATCACGCTCTTCTCCGCTTTGGAAAAGATATCGTAGATGTTCTGGCTCGCTGTTTTTAATTTATCCGTCTCATAGTCCTCTCTGACATAGGCCTTTACCACGCGGATCGCGCTCACGTTCTCCTGAACGGAAGCGTTCAGCTCATCGTATTTCGGGAACGCCTGCTGGAAATACTTCATCGCGCCCTTAATGATAAAGAACAGCGCAAAGCCGAGCAGAAATACCGCCACCAGATAAATGCTCGCCAGACGCGCATTGATGATAAACGCCATCGCCATCGCACAGATCAGACTCAGCGGCGCACGGAAACACATCCGCAGCACCATCTGATAGCCCATCTGTACATTGGATACGTCCGTCGTAAGCCTTGTGACAAGACTTGCCGTGCTGAACTTATCCAGATTGGCAAACGAAAAGGTCTGGATCTTCTCAAACATTGCCTGCCGCAGATTCCTGGCAAAACCGGTCGACGCCTTCGCCCCGTACTTGCCGCCCATGATCCCGGCAAACAGCCCGCACAGCGCCGCAGCGATCATTATACCGCCCACGATATAAATGTGCTGCATATTGCCCGCGTCCACACCATCATCGATGATCGACGCCATCAGAAACGGAATAAACGTTTCAAAGATGACCTCCAGGATCATAAATACCGGTGTCAGGAAGGAGTCTTTCTTGAATTCTCCCACATATTCCAATAACTTCTTAATCATATCGATCCTCATTTCCTCGCATTTTTATATACTTTCCGCAAAAACGCCTACCTTTTATTGTATCGAAATAAAAAAAGAAGTCAAAGGAATCTCTAAAAATTTATAAGATTTCACAGAAATTTAACAAACGACCGCAGTCTCCTACGCGGAAACTGCGGCCGTTTGCAAACTCTTTTTCAAGAGGATCAAGCTTTTGATTTGTCTTTATTGTTCAGGATCTCAAATACGACGGCTGCCAGAAGCACAACGCCCTTGATGACCTTCTGCCAGTTGGCGTCGATTCCCATCAGGCTCATGCCCAGGTTGATGACACCGATCAGTGTCGCACCGACTACCATGCCGAATACAGAACCGGATCCGCCATATGCGGATACGCCGCCCACAACGCAGGCCGAGATCGCATCCATCTCGTAGTTCGTACCGGCCGTTGAGTTTGCTGCCTGGAATCTGGCGATGACCGTAAAGGCACTGATAACCGTAAGGATCGCCATATTCAGATATGCAAGGAACATGATCTTCTTCGTATCGACACCGGAAAGCCTTGTCGCCTCAGCGTTTCCTCCGATCGTGTAGAAGTACCGGCCGATCGTCGTCTTGGAAGTGATGAATTCATAGATCAGTACGATCGCTACCACCCACAGGAGCGCGGTCGGGATTCCTCCCGCCATGGATAACTTGTATGCGAAAAGCAGGATCACAGCTACGGAAATCACGGACTTCGCGATCATGGCTGCCATGGAGCTTACCTCATAACCTTTTTTGATCCGGCTGTTCCGGTTGACGATGTTCAGGATCACAACCAGAATACTTACCAGGATTCCAATCACCAGACACGGAATGTTCATCTGATTGATCGGCGTTTCGAAGACCTTACCGGAAAACAGTTTCAGATAAGTCTGCGGGAACGGAGCGATACTGCCTGTGGAGCTGTTGGCGCTCAGAAGCGCTGTACCCCAGCCTCTGAATGCAAGGTAACCTGCCAGGGTTGCGATCCACGGGGGAATATTCATATAAGCGATCACGAAACCGAGAACCGCACCGTATACGATACCTACCAGAAGCATAATCAGAACGGAAGCGCCTGTGCTCATTCCTTTAACCACCATGCAGATACCGCCGATCGCTCCGATGAAGCATACGAAAGATCCACAGGACAGGTCAATGTTTCCTCCTGTCAGCATACACATCAACATACCGGTTGCCAGGATATATACATACGCGTTCTGCGTGATCAGCGCGTTGAAGTTCAGCGCTGTAAACATCTGTCCTTTCGTCGTTACCGTAAAGAAGAGAAATACCAGGACCAGGACAAACATCATGGTATTTTTTCTCAATACCTGAGCTGCATTTTTCATCTTTATCCCTCCTTATTTCTTTTCTTTCTTAGACATAACATCGAAGATGATAGCGATCAGAAGCACCAGTCCTTTGACCACCTTCTGATAATTGGCTTCCATACCCATGATACTCATACCCTGGTTGATAACGCCCATCAGGGTTGCACCGATCACCATTCCGGCTACGGATCCGACGCCGCCGTAAGCGGAAGCCCCGCCGATGAAGCAGGCTGCAATGGCGTCCATCTCGTATCCCTGTCCGTAGGTAGGCTGTGCCGACGCCGCTCTGGCGATCGTCAGGATACCGGCAAGACCGGATAACAGTCCCATGTTTGCATAGGCGAAGAAGTATACGTTCTTCGTGTTGACACCGGAAAGTCTGGTCGCTTTCTCGTTGCCGCCGACCGCATACAGATAGCGTCCGGTCGTCGTCTTATTGGTAATGTAGGAATAGATCAGCAGCACTACTGCGATCCAGATCAGTGCGCTTGGAATTCCTTTGTAGTTTGCCAGTTTGTACATCAGCCATACGATCGCCGCGCTGATGATCAGCGTCTTGATAATGGTCGTCGTAAGCGGCTCCGTCTTGTAGCCCTTTGCCCTCTTACTGATACGGTTCTTCGCGGTCATGCCGATGTAGATCACCGCGATCACGATCCCGGCTGCCAGACAGGTGAGGTTCAGTGTGCCTCCTCCAAGGAAGTCCGGAACATAACAGTCCGCGCCGCCGCCGAATACATTCAGGTAAGTCGTGTCGGTAACGGATACCGCATAACCCTGCAATACCACGTTGGACAATCCACGGAACGCATACATGCCTGCCAGCGTTGCGATGAACGGAGGAACCTTTATGTACGCGATCCAGAAGCCCTGGAACATACCTACCAGAAGTCCTACCACCAGCATGGCGAGTACTGCCAGCCACGGATTCATATGCTTATCCATCATGACAGCGCCGATGCCGCCGACAAAGCAGACAACTGATCCAACGGAAAGATCGATATTACCGCCGGTCAGGATACATAACAGCATACCGGTTGCCAGCACGAACACGTAAGCATTCTGTGAGATCAGGTTGTTGATGTTCTGTGCGTAAAGGATCTTTCCGCCCGTGCTCCAGTAGAAGAAGCCGACCACCAGGATCAGGGCGATTATCATGGTATTTTTCTTCAGGATCTCACCTATATTTGTTTTTTCCATGCTTATGCCCCCTTCCCTGATTTCAGGATGCTTGCCATGATGATCTCCTGCGAAGCATCCTCCGCTTTCAGCTCACCTACGATCTTCGCTGCATTCATAATATAGATCCGGTCGCTCATGCCAAGCACCTCCGGGAGCTCGGATGAGATCATGATAACGGATTTTCCGGCAGCTACCAGATCGTTGATGATGCAGTAGATCTCATACTTTGCGCCGACATCGATACCTCTGGTCGGCTCATCCAGGATCAGGACATCCGGCTCGGTGAACATCCATTTTGCCAGAAGTACCTTCTGCTGGTTTCCACCGGAAAGATTTCCGACATTCTGCTCAACCGAAGGACACTTGGTACGCAGCTTGTTGCGATACTCCTCTGCCACCTGATATTCCTTATCCTTATCGATGATCTTATGTTTGCTGATGCTGTCCAGATTTGCAAGCGTCGTATTGATCTTGATCGGGTTTGTCAGCACCAGTCCGTTTCCTTTTCTGTCCTCTGTCACATAGGCGATCTTGTTCCTGATGGCCTCCTTGGGATTCTTCAGCGTGATCTCTTTGCCGTTCAGCTTCAGTGTTCCCGTGATGCCGGTTCCGTAGGAGCGTCCGAAAATACTCATTGCGAGCTCGGTACGTCCTGCGCCCATCAGTCCATAGATACCTACTACTTCGCCCTTGCGCACGTTGATCGATACATTGTCCACCACCTTGCGCTCCGGGTACAGCGGGTGGTACACCGTCCAGTTGTCCACCTCCATATTGATCTCTCCGATCTTCACGCCCTGCCGCTTAGGGAAACGGTCTGTCAGCTCACGGCCGACCATTCCCTGAATGATACGGTCCTCGGAGATCTCCGTCGTCTTTTTATCCATCGTCTCGATCGTCGAGCCATCCCGGACAACCGTAATCTTATCTGCCACATAAGCAACCTCGTTGAGCTTATGTGTGATGATGATCATCGTCATGCCCTGCTTCTTGAACTGTAACATCAGATCCAGCAACGCCTTGGAATCTGTCTCGTTCAGAGACGAGGTAGGCTCATCCAGGATCAGCAGCTTTGCATTCTTGGCGAGCGCCTTTGCAATCTCCACAAGCTGCTGCTTACCGGTTCCGATCTCCTTTACCAGTGTCCTGGAGGACTCGGAAAGCCCTACCATCCTGAGGTATTTATCTGCCTCTGCATACGTCTTATCCCAGTCGATCGCGTTCTTCTTTCCCTGCTCGTTGCCAAGGAACATGTTCTCTCCAATGGACATATAGGGAACCAGTGCGAGCTCCTGATGGATGATTACGATTCCTTTTTCCTCGGAATCCTTGATTTTATTAAATTTACAAACCTCTCCGTTGTAAATAATATCACCTTCATAGGTACCGTACGGATAGATTCCGCTCAGCACGTTCATCAAGGTGGATTTTCCTGCTCCGTTTTCGCCAACCAGGGCATGGATCTCGCCCTCTTCAACCTTCAGATTGACATTGTCAAGTGCCTTAACGCCAGGGAATGTTTTGGTAATATTTTTCATTTCCAATAAAACTTTTGCCAATTGTATCCCTCCCAACCATTTCTGTTTTTCACTAATCCAATTCCATAAAAAATAACTTAAACCGCCTTTTCAGGACTTTCTCTAAAACCAGCAGGCGGGAAATTCCCGCCTGCATAAAGTTCAAACCTCTGGATCTTACTGCTTACTGAAGATCTGCCTCTGTATAGTAACCGGAGTCGATCAGCAGCTCCTTGTAATTGTTGATGTCTGCAAATACAGGCTCACAAAGGAAGGAAGGAATAACGCCTGTTCCGTTGTCGTATGTCTCTGTATCGTTTACATCTACGGTCTCGCCGGAAAGAATCTGGCCTACCATCTTAACTACCTGTGTTGCAAGAGTACGTGTATCCTTGAAAATAGACATGGACTGCTTGCCAGCGATCATGTTCTTCACATTCTCTTTATCACAGTCCTGACCGGTTACGATCGGGTACTCGCCGTTGTAGTTAGCTGCCAGTGCGTTCTCAACACCAAGTGCGGTGGAGTCGTTGGAGCAAAGCCATACGTCGATCTGTGTTCCGTCTGCATAGTTGGAAGAAAGAATGTTCTCAGCTCTGGACTGTGCTGTCTCTGTTGCCCAGGTAGGTGTTGCACACTCATCGAAGGACTTCTGTCCGGATACAACTACCAGCTTGCCTGCGTCGATGTAAGGATTCAGAACATCCATTGCACCGTTGTAGAAGTAACCTGCGTTGTTGTCACCAGGATCGCCTGCGGTGATCTCCAGGTTGAACGGTCCGTCTGCATTGTCAAGATCCAGTGCATCTACGATGTACTCGCCCTGCTTTGTACCTACCATGTAGTTATCGAATGTTGCATAGTAGGAAACTGCATCGGAGTTCATAAGAAGACGGTCATATGCGATAACCGGAATGTTTGCGGATTTTGCCATGTCAAGAGCTTCTCCTAAGGAAGATCCCTCGATTGCTGCGATAACCAGAACGTTGGCTCCGCTGGAGATCATGTTCTCGATCTGGGAAACCTGTGTCTGTACATCGTTGGAAGCGTACTGTAAGTCTACCTCATAGCCTGCTGCCTCAAGCTCTGACTGCATGTTGGCACCGTCCTGATTCCATCTCTGCAGATCCTTGGTCGGCATCGAAACACCAACTCTGGTTCCATTGGAAGCTGCGGCCGTATCGTCTGCCGGAGCCGCGTCGTCTGTTGCTGCGGCTGCTGTGTCTTCCGTTGCAGTATCAGCAGGTGCTGCTGTCTCTGCGCTGTCGCTCGAAGATCCGCATCCTACTAACATGGATGCTACCATTGCTGTGGATAAAACTACGCTCAGTAATTTCTTTTTCATGTTATGTTTCCTCCCTTAACTTGAATATGAAATATTTTTTACCGGCTCTCTCTAAGGAAATGCTTTTTCCTTTCCGGTAAGTAAACTTTAACACAAACAAAATAGGAATAATTTACGACCTTCTGCAATTTTTCGGCATGGACAGGCGCAAAAAAAGAAGTGTGCTAGCACAATTTTGTGCTCCGGCACACCCCTTTTCATAAATTTTTCCTATTGCCATTCTGAAATTCCCATTTTATGGCTACTGCGGCATCTCATCGGGAACGTTCAGATAGACGTCCTCCTTGAGGTGGAAGCCGCTGCCGATGATCACCTCGTCGATATTGTCCTTGGTAACGCTGACCGGTTCCAGGCCGATGTAGGGCACCTCATAGCTGCCGTTATCGATCGTGGTCACATCCTCGCCGTCCGGCTTCTGTCCCCCTGCGAGGGCAACTGCCTCCTGCGCCGCCCTCGTCGCGAGCTTCTCCACCGGCTTGTATACCGTCATGGTCTGCGTGCCCTCTACGATACGCTGGCAGGCGGCAAGATCGGCATCCTGTCCGACCACCAGGATCTCCCCGGCGCGCCTCGTCTCCGCCAGCGCGTGTACCACCTGCGTTGCCAGGTCATCGTTTCCGCACATGATCGCATCCGCCTGATTGACCATATCGCCGTGCGTATAGATGTACTCTGCCGCCAGCTCCGCTTTCCAGCCGTCGGCGTGCATCGAGTCAAGGATCGTCACATCATTCCGGTCCATCACCTCACGGAAGCCCTTTTCCACCATAGGCACATTGTTGTCCGTCGGCGATCCGCCCAGCATCAGCACATTGCCACCGGAGATCCCCTGGCTGACCAGCGCCAGCGCCATCATCGTTCCCACCTGTTCATTGTCGAACGAGATATAAAGGTCGACGTCCGCGTCTTCGATCAGACGGTCATAGGCGATGACCTTGATCCCTTCCTTTTTTGCCTTCTCCACCGAATCCTTCAGTTCCGCCGCGTCGATACTGATGATGACGATCACGTCCATGCCCTTCTGGATAAAATAATCGATCTGTTTCCGCTGCTGCTCCACATCCCCGTTGGCGTTCTGCACATTGACCTCCGCGCCCAGCTCCTCACGGCAGCGAGCTTCCAAAGTTTCTTCCAGCTGAGACGCTGCCGCGCAAAGCACGGTCTCCTTCTGTGTTCCCAATTCCACCGAAGACGCCGCCGGGAGAGCGAACGCCTGCCACTCCCCTTTTGCCTGCGGAAGCACACAGAGGACCACTGCTAAAATATATAACCCAGCCACCGCTTTTATGCTGCGCCGGGCCCACCCCTGCCCTGTGAGCTGTGCGGTCAGCTCCGCGCAGATACACGCCGTGCAGAAAACTGCCATCGCCGCCTTGAGTCCCTGCACCTCATCCACCTCCTACCACAAACAGCAAAGCCGTCCCGACCACGGCCAGCCCCGCAAACAGAGCCGTGACCGCCATCATGCAGCGCACCGCTTCGGCAAAGCAGCCAAGCAGCTCCTGCCCCCGTGCATTTCCGGTCAGGGAGCAGAGAACCCCGCAGCCGGAGAGCAGCCCAAGCTGCACCAGCATTCCCAGATAGACCGGAACAAATTCCGCCGCGATCGTTAGGAGCGCCGCCAGCCCCAGCCCGCTTTTCAAAAGCTGGACACTGGCCAGCACCGCCTCCGAAGCGTCGCTCAGCGTTTCGCCCACGATGGGGATGGTTCCCGTCAGGAGCTGGCCTGTGCGCAGGGCTGCGCGGTCAAGCTGCCACGCCGAAAGCCGTTGCAGCCCCAAGAGCGCCGCCAGAAATTTGCCCGCCCAGCTAAGGAGCTTCTGCAAAAAGCCGCCCAAGGCTCTGCAAAAGCCAGAAAGACCCGCTTCGGTGCTGACACAGCACGCCATGCTCAGTGCGAGGTAACATTGCAGCAGCGGCGGGACCACGGCCGCCAACCCCTGCGCCAGAAAACAGAGCAGCGTCAGGAAAAAGCCGCTGGCCGATGCTCCGGCCGCGCTCTCGCCGCCCAACGTCAGAACCCCCGCATATACGGGCAGGAACCCCAGAAGAAAGCGGTTCCAGCTTTCGATCTGCACACAGAACTCGTCCGACAGCGCGACAAGCTTTTCCCACAGCAGCACCCCGCAGCCGCCCGCACAGACAAGGTCCAGCAGGGTTCCATCCGCGCGTTCCCCCAGCAGCAGGGCAATCACCGCGCTCAGGATCAGAAACAGCAGCACCTGCGCATAGCCGCCGACCGCCTCCCGCAGCACG
>OIZL01000865.1_pt1 | contig 19575 bp, 25 predicted proteins | sample 1588541 | NCBI WGS metagenome assembly OIZL01 (sample SAMN03283285) | human gut metagenome | biome: human-associated habitat; material: feces | host: Homo sapiens | place: Peru | collected 2012 | reverse complement strand
GAATCCGCCCGGTAGTGGGAAGGATATAGCCGAAGGCAAGGGTGTCCATCGTGAGATGGAATCTGAAGGAAGCTGGATGTGAGGAATATACTAACTCACGGGCAAATCTCTGGTCTGACGAACAGAAATCTCATATGAGGTCATGCATGTGGGTAAGACAGGCGCCGATGATCAGAGCGACAGTGATGGCGGTCAGGATGGACGACGCCAGATAAAAGGAGAGGTTGGTGCGCACGGAGCGCAGGATTCTTTTGTTGATAGTCATCAGATCGTCAGCTCGGGGATGAGATTGTAGGACTGGAATACAAAGCCCAGCTTCTGCCGACGGTATTCGGTAAGCTGTTTGCGGTTGTAGACGCTGATGTCGCTTCCTTCTATATAGATGTGTCCGGCATCCAGATGATCCAGACCGCCGAGCATATTCAGCAGGGTGCTTTTGCCCGAGCCGGAGGGACCGAGGATGACGCAGATCTCGCCCTTTTCAATGGAAAGGCTGGCGTCGGAGAGCGCGCAGATGGCGGCTTCTCCGCTTCCGTATTGTTTGGTTGCGTGTTCGACTTGTATGTACATGACTAAACCTCTTTTATGTGATCAGGCGGCATGGAAAATCTGGCGCGGATTGATGTTAGATACGACTAACCACAACATAGTACAGGAAGGCTGTAAAGTCAACGAAACCGGCAGGCATACACGTGAGGGAAATGCGCGGGTATTTTACATTTATCACACTTCTGTGAGGCCTGTGAGAAAGAAATGTAAAAGCGTTGTAATATGTTATAAACATACAATTTTAGTACATAAAATGCTTGAAAAAGTGTAAATTCTGAATATAATAAAAAGTGTGGAATTAGGGAGAGATACGGAAGATGTGGAAGGAGCGATATATATGAATAAAGTAGTGGAAATGATGAAGAACAGACCGATCAGAGAGAAGATGGTAAGACTGTTCGAACTGGTCACAGTTACCTACGTGCTTCTGGCGGTAGTCGGGTTGTTTGAGACGATCCGGGGTAAGAATTTTATCGGTGTGGGAGTAGTCCTTCTTATCGCAGTTTTGGGAGAAATTTTTAATTATCAGGTGATAAAGGCTCTGTCAGGGATGCTGGTAGATCCGATCCAGAATCTGGTGGTGGCGTCGGAAAAGATTGCATCCGGTGATTTTGAGATCGGGGTTCCGTATGAGGCGGAGGATGAACTTGGAGAATTGTCAAACAGTTTTGAGACTGCCGCAGGCGTGCTGAAGAAGGTGGTTTCCGATCTGCTTTCCATTGTAGAGCATTTTTCAGAGGGCAATTTCAACGTGAAGAGCAGCTGCCCGGATTCCTATGTGGGACAGCTCCGCAGCGTTCTGGATGAACTCAACGAGATGGTAGCGAAGGTGAGCGGTACGATGCACGGGATTCAGGAATCTGCCGAGCAGGTATCCGCAGGAAGTAATCAGCTTGCCGAGAGTGCACAGGAGATCGCAGAGGGTGCGACCAGTCAGGCCGCAGCCGTACAGGAGCTGGTAGCGACCGTCGACGAAGTGACCAATCAGGTGCTTGAGAATACCAAGTCGACCGACATCGTACACGACAAGGCAAAGCAGGTGGGCATCGAGGCGGCAAACAGCCAGAAGAAGATGGAAGAGCTGGTCGAGGCTATGAAGAAGATCAGTGCGACGACACAGAACATTGAAAAGATCATTGCAGATATCGAAAACATCGCATCGCAGACAAACCTGCTTTCCCTGAACGCTTCGATCGAGGCAGCGCGTGCCGGTGAGGCAGGCCGCGGATTTGCCGTTGTGGCAGACCAGATCAGACAGCTTGCGGAGGAGAGTGCGAATTCCGCAGTGGAGTCCAAGAAGCTGATCGAGGAGTCCATGAGCGAGGTGGAGGTCGGCAACCGGATGACGAAGGAAACCGGGGACGCCATGAACAAGGTAATGGACGAACTGGATAAGATCATCCAGGAGGTTGCGAACATCCGTGCCGCATCGGACAGACAGGCAACTTCTGTCAGAGAGATCCGCAAGGGCGTGGAGGATATCAACGATGTTATCCAATCCAACTCGGCGGCAGCGGAGGAGACTTCGGCAACCAGCGAGGAGCTTGCAGCATCAGCTTCGACGCTGAACGATCTGCTTGACGCTTTTGAGCTTGCAGATTAGGAAGTGTTGAAGAGCTACATAAAATAAAACGAATCGGAGAAAAGACAGCTTTCTTTGCCTGGTGCAGGAAAGCTGTTTTGTGTAAGGGGAAAAATGGAACAGATATTGATCGTAGAGGATGACAGAGATTTAAACCGTGGACTGTGCACGGCGCTGAGAGAGGAAGGAAGAAGGCTGACAGCCTGTCTGAATGTGAGAGAGGCAATGGATCAGCTTCTGGTCGCCGCGCCGTCGCTGGTGCTTCTGGACAGCAACCTGCCGGACGGAAGCGGACTGTCGGTTCTGCGGGCGTGCAAGGAGAGATACCCGCAGACGCCGGTGATCCTTCTGACGGCAAACGATACGGATATGGATATTGTGGACGGTCTGGAGCGCGGGGCGGACGATTACATCACCAAGCCTTTTTCACTGTCAGTTCTGCGTGCGAGGGTGCATACCCAGCTCAGAAGAGCGGTCATGCAGGGAGAAAAGCCGTTTGCGCAGGGAAGGTACTTATTTGACTTTAAGACCATGCGGTTTAAAGTGGACGGCGAGGCGGTGGAGCTGAGCAAGACGGAGCAGAAGCTCCTGCGTCTTTTGACTGACCACGCGGGGAATACCGTGACGCGAGAGATTTTGATCGACCGGGTCTGGACGGACGGGGCAGAGTACGTGGACGAGAATGCGCTGTCTGTCACGGTAAAGAGGCTGCGTCCGGAGGACCATGCGGTGTTACATCTGTTTGAACGGGTGCGTGAACAGTACGAGGCAAAGGCGCAGCAAAAAGGACTGTCCCTCACGGTGCAGGAGACGGAACTGCATGCGGTCTTTGACCCCGAATGGACGGCAGAAGCACTTGCCAATCTGGCAGATAATGCAGTCAAATACACAAAGAGCGGAGAAATTGCACTTTCAGCAGTTGCCTATGAGATGTTTGTCCGGATCGATGTGAGAGATACCGGAATGGGCATTGCGGAGGAGGAACAGGGAAAGATCTTTTCGCGGTTCTACCGGTCGCAGAGCGCCGGAGAGAGCAGCGACGGCGTCGGGATCGGTCTGTATCTTACGAGGGAGATCGTGTCTGGCGAAGGAGGGTATCTCCGGGTGCAGTCGGCTGTGGGCAAAGGCTCTCTGTTTTCCATGTACCTTCCCAGAGAGTGACAGAGCGTATAAAATCTTACAAAACTGTTAGAATTGAATTCCCGGCAGAAAGAATGTGGAAAGAATTGTCTGCGATAATCAAAACAGAATAAACGGTGAGTTCCATTGCGAGGACCCACCTGACTGCAAGGAGGAACTCATGGAGATATTACAGGCAAGGAAATTGAAAAAGATTTATGGAGCCGGGGAAAATGCCGTACACGCGCTGGACGGCGTCAGTCTGACGGTGGAGAAAGGAGAATTTGTCGCGATCGTCGGGACGTCCGGGAGCGGCAAGTCGACGCTGCTCCATATGCTGGGAGGGCTGGACCGTCCCACGGAGGGAAGCGTCTTTGTGGACGGCAAGGATATTTTTTCACTGGCGGATGAGGAGCTGACCATTTTCAGAAGGCGCAAGATCGGCTTTGTGTTTCAGGCGTACAATCTGGTGCCGGTGCTCAATGTGTACGAGAATATTGTGCTGCCGATCCAGTTGGACGGAGGAAAGGTTGAGCAGGGATTCGTGGAACAGATCGTGAAGATGCTGGGACTGGAGAAACGGCTGGATGCACTTCCAAACCAGCTTTCCGGGGGACAACAGCAGAGAGTGGCGATCGCCCGCGCGCTGGCGAGCAAACCGGCGATCATACTTGCGGATGAGCCGACCGGCAACCTGGACAGCAAGACGAGTCAGGATGTGATGAGTCTTTTAAAGGTCTGCGGACAGCGGTTCGGGCAGACGATCGTGATGATCACGCATAATGAGGAAATAGCACAGCTTGCAGACCGTATCATACGGATCGAGGACGGCAGAATCGCAGGTGATCACCATGCTTAAAGTACAGAACAGAGAATGTATCCGGAGGATCAGCAAAAAGAGTCTGCGGGCGGGAAAGCGGCGTAATATGGTTTTGTGTCTGGCGATTGCGCTGACCACGATTTTGATGACGGCACTTTTTACGATCGGCGGCAGCATGCTGAGGGCGATGCAGGATGCGACGATGTATCAGGTGGGAACAAAATCCCATGCCGGTTTTAAGTTTCTCACGATGGAGCAGTATGAAAAACTGCAGGAGAGCAGGCGGATCAAGGCGCTTTCCTACAATGTGATCGTTGGCTTCGGAGAAAATACGGAGCTGCTCAAGGACTACACAGAGGTTCGTTACACACAGCCGGATGCTGCAAAGTGGAGTATGGCTTATCCCACTACGGGACGGCTTCCGGAGTCAAAATATGAGGTGGCGCTGTCGACAGCCGTGCTGCAGGATCTACAGGTTCCCTGTGAGATCGGCAGTCAGGTGACGCTGCAGATCGCAGTCGGTCAAAAGCATGTGGAAGATACGTTTACGGTCTGCGGCTTCTGGGAAAAACCGGCGGCAACCATGGCAAACGAGGTGTTTGTTTCCAGAAAATATCAGGAGGAGATCGCACCGGCATGGCAGACGCAGGAGGATTACCGGGAGCATATGCAGGAGGACGACGTTTCCGGGTCCATAAATCCGTCCCTGTATTTCGCATCGGCCTTCAATATCGAGGGACAGATGCGGGCGTTGAAGGCAGAATGTGGCTTTGACGACGAAGTCAACGACGGAGTGAACTGGGCGTATGCGTCGGCGACGGTCGATGCGGGAACGGTACTTCTGGTATCGGGAATCCTGCTGCTGATCATGGGATCGGGGTATCTGATCATCTACAATATCTTTTATATCTCTGTATCGGCAGATATCCGCTTCTACGGACTGCTAAAGACGATCGGAACGACAAATCGGCAGCTAAAGCGGATCGTACATCGGCAGGCATGGCTTTTAAGCTGCATTGGGATTCCCATCGGACTGGTTCTGGGATTTGGTCTGTCTACAGTTTTGCTTCCGGTCATAGTAAGGGGAGTAGTACAGATTCCCTGTACGGTTCAGGCAAACCCGCTGGTTTTCCTGCTCAGTGCCTTGTTTGCCTGGATCACCGTGTGGATCAGTTGTGTGAAGCCCTGTCGTTTTGTCAGCAGGATATCCCCGATCGAGGCGGTGCGCTACACGGAGAGAAGCGGGGAAGAAAAGAAAAAGACGAGAAAGACCAGAAACGTGACGCCGTATTAGATGGCGTGGGCAAACGTATGCCGGAACCGGCAGAAGACAGCGATGGTGGTTCTGTCCATTTCACTGAGCATCATCATGCTCAACGTGACGGTAACTGTGGTCAAAGGACTGGATATGGATAAGTACCTCAGTAGTTTTGCCGTGACGGATTTCTGTGTGGCAGACCAGACGGTCACAAACGCCTTTTCAGCGGCCAATGAGGTGGAGGGTGTGCAGGCGCAGGACAGAGCATATCTGGAACAGGCGGCGGGAATAGAGGCAATCGGCAGCGTCTATATGCACGAGAGTATCCAGTATTTTACCGGAGAGAAGGCGAAGAAGCTGGAGGAGATCTTTGAGAGAAACAAAGAGCAGCTGTTCCGGGAAGAGCGGGAATATTATGCTGCCAATATCTATGAACAGCACTGCCTGCCGATGCACATCTACGGTGTGGATCAGCTCCCTTTTGATAAAATGGAGATCGCGGAAGGAAACGCCGACTGGGAGAAGTTTCAGACTGGAGATTATGCGATCGTGTCCGCGTTTTACACGAATGGAACGGAGCCGTACTATCAGGAGGGCGAGAAGATCACGGTGAGTTTCCCGGATGGGACACAGAAGGAATATGAGGTGATGGCGATCGGCGACGTCGCCTATGCGCTGGGACCGGAGCATAGCCACGGGATGGATATCAATGTCACGCTGCCTTCGGAAGAGTTTTTGCGGCAGATACCGGACTGCAAGGGCGCGCTGAAGCTGGCGTTCAATGTACGGGAGGATGCACTGGAGCAGGCGCAGGACTATGTGGAGGCATATTGTGAAAAAAATGACAATACCCTGGACTTCAGTTCGAAACTGACCTATCAGGCTTCCTTTGAAGAGATGCGGAGAATGTATCTGATGGTAGGCGGGGCGATGAGCTTTGTGCTGGCGCTGATCGGCGTTCTGAACTTCATTAATCTGACCGTCACCTCGATCCAGGAACGGAGAAATGAGCTCGCGATCCTGCAGTCGGTCGGAATGACCGGAAGGCAGCTCAAGAAGATGCTGATCGGGGAAGGTGTGTACAAGATCCTGCTGACCTTTGGCTTCGTGATGACGGCAGGGATGGCGGTCGGCTATGGAATCCTTTTTATACTGACGAATGAGATGTGGATGTTCACTTACCACTTTGTGATCTGGCCAATCTTTGTATGCGTGCCCGTCTTTGTCTTGATCGCCGTGGCAGTACCCGCGATCTGTTATCAGAACGACAGCAAAAAGACACTGGTTTCCAGACTGCGGGAGGTGAATTAGAAAGAGGCGTCTGCAACTTACCGGTTGGAGCGTGCATCTTGTCCTGATAAGGTTGCATCTTCCGATATGGTATCCTAGAATCTAAGAGAATAAGATATATGTTAGGATTGTACAAATAAAATAACCAGCCAGGGCGCGCTTTCGCTCTAATCCAGGCGCAATGGTACATAAGCGGCTAAAATACAGCCGCTAAGTGCCAGCGCCTTCCAAGGATTCTGGACCAGGCTATTTATTTGTGCAATCCAATTCATATGGATATTGCTACCAAGTGGATAAGAATACGGGAGGATGCAGGAGATGAAGATAGTGATCTACGATCTGGAACCGGAGGAGATCGGGAAGATGAATTTTCCGGAGGGAGAGTTTGAACTGGTATCGGCGGCGGATAAGGCGCTGTATTGTCAGGGATGCTTTCAATGCTGGGTGAAAACGCCGGGAGAGTGCAGCTACAAAGACCGGCTACAGAAGATCGGTTCCAGACTCGCACAGTGCGAGGAGGTTGTGCTGCTGTCGAGATGCTGCTACGGTGCTTTTTCGCCGGAGGTCAAGCGTGTGCTGGATCGGTCGATCGCTGTCAGCCTGCCCTTTTTTACCTATCGGGGAGGCGAGATCCATCATATGCTCCGCTATAAGAATCATCCGAAAATGACGGTCTGTTTTTATGGAGAGATCACCGATTTTGAGAAAAAAACGGCGCAGGACATCGCTGAGAGAAACTGCGTCAACTACGGTTTTCAGAATCTCCGCCTTTATTTTGCAGAGGAAGCGGCAGGAGTGAAGGAGGTGCTTTTCGCATGAGAGTATTGATATTGAATGCAAGCCCCAAGAAGAAGGGGAGCGCATCGAAATTTTTCTCAACAGTGTTGAAATGTTTCCTTCCCGGCTGCGAACGGAGAACCTGCGCGCTCCGCGGGCCGATGGACTATGAAGCGTGTCTGGAAGAGCTTGCGTGGGCTGACGCGGTGGTGATCTCAGCGCCGCTCTATGTAGATGGTGCGCCGGGACACGTGATGGAATTTCTGGAGAGGGCAGAGATCGTCTGCCGGGAGAAGAAACTGTCATTCCGGCTGTATGCGCTTTCCAACAGCGGTTTTATCGAGGGAAAACAAAACGCGCTGCATCTGCGGATATATGAGGGATTCTGCCGGAGAGCAGGCATCACCTGGGGCAGCGGTCTTGGGCTTGGCGGTGGAGTGATGCTTTACTGGATGTGTATTTTGACACCGTTGTTTTTGGGGATCAATACGATCAAGGTGATCGCGCACGCGATGACGCAGAGTTTGACGCTAAGGGATGTCTGGGGGTATTATAGTGGAGCGGTTATCACGCTCTTACTGTGCGCCGGATTCTTTGTCTGCGCTGGCATTCTTGGAAGCAGCATCCGGCATGGCAGATCACATAGAAATATGTATACGAGAGTGCTTGTGCCGTCCCTTCTGTTTCTTCCGGTGGCAGATTTGTTCATGTTGATCTCAGCGCTGTGTAATGGATGTCTGCCGCATCGGATGTTCCGGAGGGTGAAGTGATTGCAAAGTGCCAGCGCCTTCCAAGGGCTCTTAGCGTGGTTATTTATTTGTACATTTGCAGGATAAGTATATCTGCATGCTTTGTAATTGCGGAAGGGCAAAAGATTAAAAGAGGAGACATATATGCGTGCAACGGTAGTTATAGATAATCGAAAAAATGGAGAGATACAGGGCGAGTGGGGGCTTTGCATTTACATAGAGTACGGAGAGAAGAAGATCCTGCTCGATGCGGGGGCGTCGGAACTGTTTGTGGAAAATGCGGAGAAACTTGGAATCGCACTGAAAGATATCGATATGGCGGTGCTCTCCCATGCGCATTTTGACCATGCGAACGGAATGGAGGCCTTTTTTAAGAATAACGATAAGGCAAAATTCTATCTGCGGGAGACCTGCGATGAGAACTGTTACTTCAAGAAGTGGTTTATCACGAAATACATCGGGATTCCAAGGCATATTCTGGAAAAGTATCCGGATCGGATCGCTTTTGCCAAAGGAGACACGAAGCTGTGCGAGGGCGTCTATCTGATCCCGCACAAGACGGAGGGACTTTCTGCGATCGGAAAGCGGGAGAAGATGTATCAGCGCAAAGGTAGAAAGTGGATGCCTGATGATTTCTCCCATGAACAGAGTCTGGTTTTTGAAACGGAGAAGGGGCTTGTCATTTTCAACAGCTGTTCTCACGGCGGGGCAGTCAATATCATCAACGAGGTGGCGGCTACGTTCCCGGGCAGGAAGGTTTATGCGCTGATCGGTGGATTCCATCTGTTCAACAAACCGGAGTCGGAGGTGCAGGAGCTGGGAAAGAAGATCCGGGAGACGGGCATCGAGTATGTCTGTACTGGACACTGCACGGGCGGCAAGGCATATGCGGTGTTGAAGGAGGAGCTGGGCGAGAGGCTGCATCGGATTCAGGTGGGGCTGGTGATGGAGTTTTAAGTTTACAAGGCTTTCCTTTTGATTTCATTAAAAGACCGACTGTCGATAGAGAAAACTGCGCAGACACAAACTCGGTATGCGCAAAGAACGTGTGCAGAAAAGGAGATTTTATGAGACTGGAAACCGAACGATTATTTTTACGCGAAATGGAAGAGGGCGATTACGACGCGCTCTACGCTGTTCTGGCGGATTCGGATATCATGCAGCATTATCCTTACACGTTTGACGAAAAACGGGTGAGAAATTGGATCACCAGAAGCATACAACGGTATAAGATCTTTGGCTTTGGACTGTGGGCAGTCTGTCTGAAGGAGACGGGAGAGATGATCGGCGATTGCGGAATGACCATGCAGAACATCGGCGGCGTGATCAAACCGGAGATCGGCTATTATATCCGCGGGGATATGCAGCGAAAAGGGTACGCCAGAGAAGCGGCTGCGGCGGTGAGGGACTGGGCATTTGAAAATACGCCGTTTCGTACGCTGTATTCTTATATGATGTACACCAATGAGCCTTCCGCCAAAACGGCGGTATCCTGGGGGTGCCATCAGGTGGACGAGTTCGTAGATGAGGTGGACGGAAGGACGAAGGTCTTTGCGATCACCAGGGAAGAATGGAAGAAATTACAAGGAAGATAGGAGGAAAAAGCGATGAGTGAACTGGCAGTCCGTGTTGCAAAAGTGGAGGATGCAGAGGAGATACTGAATATCTATGCGTACTATGTGCGGGATACGGCGATCACGTTTGAGTATGAAGTGCCGTCCCTTGAGGATTTTCAGGGGCGGATCCAGGGCACACTGCAGCGCTATCCGTATCTGGTCGCGTGCAAAGACGGAAAGATCGTCGGCTATGCCTATGCGGGTGCTTTCAAGGAACGGGCAGCCTATGACTGGGCGGTCGAAATGACTGTCTATGTGGACAAAAATCAGAAGAAGCAGGGAATCGGAAGGCTGCTGTACAGAGAGCTTGAAAAGGCTCTGTACAGGCAGAATATCCTGAATGTAAATGCCTGTATTGCCTGTCCTGTGGGCGAGGATGCGCATCTGACGGCGGACAGTATTTTTTTCCATGAAAGGATGGGCTACACCATGGTGGGAAAATTCCACCGGTGCGGATATAAATTCGATACCTAGTACGACATGGTCTGGATGGAAAAGTTCCTGGGAGAACATCCGGAGCACCCGCAGAACGTGATCCCGTTTTCAAATGGCGTTGTCCTTTAAAAAGAGATAAGACTGCATAAGGACAAAAATGAATTGGATCTGTCAGGAAGTTCTCTTCTTAGCGGTGGCGCCAATGTGGAATGGTACGATCCGGTAAACGGCAAAAGTACGGATTCTGATTATCACAGTGCAATATGGATCCCGGTAAAGAGAAAGCAGTCGTAAGAGCAGGGCAGGGGAATAACAGCAGAAGCTGGGAGGTATATATGAACGCAGAATGGTCGGAAATGAATAAAACCATGCAGCAGCAGATCCGGAAAAGGGATTCTTTTTCGGAGGGGATAGAGACTTTGTTCAGGCTTCGCGGAGCGCTGATGGAACAGATCCAGCAGTTTCGGGAAGAGCTATCGCCTGTTGACTTTAGCGCTATGCCTTTTATGAATGGAAAAGGGTATCAGAACAAGACGATCGCCTATTCCCTGTGGCATATTTTCAGGATTGAAGATATTGTAGCCCATTCGCTCATTGCAGATGACGAGCAGGTATTCTTTCAGGGAGACTACCAAAAGCGCATAGGATCGCCACTTATCACAACGGGAAATGAACTTGTAAAAGAAGAGATAGGAGCATTTTCCAAAGAACTGTCGCTTGAAGAATTGTACAATTACATAACAGAAGTCAAGACGGTTTCTGAACAGCTGATAAGGATGCTCACCTATGATGACATGAAACGGAAAATACCCGATGAAAAAAGAGCGCAGCTTAAAAATATGGGTGTTGTCAGTGAGGATGAAAATGCGAGCTGGCTGATCGATTACTGGTGTGGAAAAGATGTGAGAGGGTTGTTAAAGATGCCCTTTTCAAGACACTGGATCATGCACGTGGAGGCGTGTCTGAAGATCAGGGACAGGCAGATAAAAATGGCAGGCTCGATTCCTAAAAGTTGAACAACAGTTGATTGAATGTCCTTTCCCGAAGAGGTAAGCTAAAGATAGGTAGCCTGGAAAGAGAAAAGGCTGTTTCGTGAGAACAGGCTTTGTCTATCCGGAGAAAACAGAGGATTTTCGAGGAGGCGACTTATGGACATTTCAGTAAACACATTGACAACAGAACAGTTTCTGGAGCTGATCAGCACACAGGAAGCGGTGGCGTTTTATAAACGGCAGGGCTTCGAGGAGCGTCCCTGTGACTGGGATGGACCGGGAATGTTTCAGATGGTGCGGAAGGACTGAGTTTTGGCTGGCTTTACAAACGGAAGCAGAGCGATTATAGTAAGAAGTGTATGGCAGTCAGAGACGTCTGCCTTGAGTCAGAAAGGAGATTTTTTTGAAGAAAAATAATAATTACGTGGAGTCCGCAGTGGTATAATCGGGAGGTTATACGTCACAAACGGACAGCCTCCCATAGAATCAGAGAAACTGAGAAAATAAGGATTCTATACTGGAGGACAGAAAATTGAATAGGGAAAATAAGAGAAAAAAGTACGAAAAGGGTTACTATAAAACACACGCCTGTAATGAAACGTTTACCTGCAAAGTCTGCGGACGGCTGGTGGTGCCGGAGGGAGCTGGAAGTGATCATCGAAATCACTGCCCCAACTGCCTGAGCAGTCTGCATGTAGACATTGAACCGGGAGACCGCGAGTCGGACTGCGGCGGACATATGGAAGCCGTGGCCGTCTGGGTCAGAAAAAACGGCGAGTGGGCAATCATACACAGGTGTATGCAGTGTGGGGCATTTAGTTCCAACCGTATTGCAGCAGATGATAATCCGATGATGCTGATGTCGATCGCCATGCGGCCGGTCGCAAGACCACCATTCCCATTAGAGCGGATAGAAGAGATGACAAGGCTTATGGGTGGTCAGGGAAGTCTGCAATAAGACTGTATGAGCCGATCAGGCTTTTCTCTGAGAAAAGGGGCTGGATCATTCCAGTCCCTTTCTGTGATATAACACAAGGAAAACCGCGAGAAACAAAGCGATATTGCAGGTGAGGACCACGCCGCTGAAAAGATGGTCGCCGGAGGTTCCGATCCCGTTGAGCAGAAGCCTTAGCTGCTCGGAGTAAGTGAATCTCGCCACTTCCCGGATGGTGTCGTTGAACATGGACAGCATCGGCAGGAAGGAGAAGAGCATCATGACCGGGAGGCTGATCGACGTTGCCGTCATCTGATCTTTGCAGCCGATCCCGATGGCAGCGCCAAGGATGCCGGAGGCGACGATGCCGAGCAGCATGAGAAGAAGATAGCACCCCTTTTCCGCTGCGGTCATGCCGGTCAGAAGAAGGGAGAACACGACGCTCCCAAGGGCGCACGCCGTCAGGACATAGCTTCCGATCCCAAGAAGGTACTGGAAGGGAGAGACCTTTGCCATGCGGAGCACCCGCAGGGTATTCTGTTCCTTTTCCTCGGCGATGATGGAGGACATACTGGAGAGGGGAGCCATACCGACGTACATCGTGGAGAAAAGGATCACGAAGAAGTTTGGGGGCATATCGTCGATCCAGACCGCCCGCGTCATGATGATCGCGAGAACGGGAAACATGACAAACTGGATCAGAACAGCTACGTTCTTGAGGGTGTCTTTTAGTTGTTTTTTGATGATGGTAAGTATCGGGTTCATTATTCGTTCAGTCTCCTTCCTGTCAAGGATAAAAATACGGTTTCAAGATCCGGCTCCGAGGAATGCCAGCCTGCGCTAGGCCGGCGCGTTTTAAAAGCGCGGGGATCCTGTCGCGGGAAACGCCGTAAATGTCGGCAAAAATGGCGAGATTATCCCACACGCTCAGACGGCTGTACAGTCCGAAGCTGTCCATCATGATGCCGCTTGTGAGAGTGTCCGGGTTGCAGCGGATGCTTCCGGAGGTTGGGGTGATCTGCCCTGTCAGGAGATTTACCAGCGTGGTCTTGCCCGCGCCGGACGGACCGAGCAGTCCGATCACGGTCCCTTTTTCAATCCGCAAGGAAATTCCCTTTAACACTTCGTTTTTACCGTAGGAATGGTGGAGATCTGTCATCTCAATCATTGTCATGTTTTTGGTCCTCCTTTAGATGTTTAAGTCCGTCTGCCAGCTTCTGGTTGTCGAGCGCTTCCTTGCGGATAGAGATAACCGTGCTGATGGCAAAGCAGCAACAGAAGCACAGGAAAAAGGAAAGCCAGCATCGGGGATCGTTGACTGGAAACCACCCGAAGAGATAAGCGAAAAGTCCGGTCAGAAGGATCACGGATGTCACCATGAGAATTGTGCGCAGCGTCACCGAGCCTCTTTTTAGAAGAGCGTCCGTAAATAAGAGGAAGCGGAGCAGCGTGATGCAGGCGCAGATCAGAAGATACTGTAACAGCGTGTAAAGCGGGATCCCGTCACGGCCGAGGGCAAACATGGTGGATACGCTTTGTGCATCTTCTCCCAGAATCGCAGTAATGACAGAGAGGACTGCCACTGTGACGCCGAAGATCACAAAGGTATGCGTCAGGTAGTCCAGAATATTTTTTTTGTTTTCCATTAGTTTTTCACTCCTAACATTTCTTTTATTTGCGGGGCGTACTGTCTGGAGACAATGAGCTGTTCGCCGCCCTGCATGGTGATCAGCAGCCGTCTGTCGATGTAGGTTTTGATCGAATCCACGTTGGACAGGTTTACCAGGCAGGACTTGCTGATCTGCGCGAAGCTGTAAGGCGCAAGCTGCTGTGCCAGTTCGTACAGCCTGCGGGGGGATTCGTACATCTGTGTGACGGAATAGACAAAGCATTTCCGGTCTACGGATTCAATATAGAGGATCTCTCCGACGGGAACGAAAGTAAACGCGTTGTCACGGATGACGGGCAGTTTCTGGTCGGCCATCTGGATCGCGGCGATGAGCCGTTCTACCAGCGCGTCTTTTTCCCGGCACCGGATCGTGATGACGGGTTCCTGCGCCGCGTCGGTAATTTCAACTTTTAATTGCAATGGTTTCACCTCTCCTTCTGGCTTTATTGTAACAAGTTCCTCTGACATTACAAGGGAGGGGAGCGCGACCTGCCGTCTGGGCGGCGCAAGTTTCCAGAACAGAAAAATGCCGTGCCGTCATCCGGTCTACGCAGCGTGGATTGTGGAAGGAGCGGGGGGCGTATAAGATGGGGAATGAAAAGACGATTGGTATATTCAGAAAGGGATGAACGGCTTTGAAAAATATCTGTAGCATGGCTTCAAAGAGCATTTCATCCCCCGCAGCAGGCATTTCATCGGATTGTGGCTGCGAACAGATCTCGCCCTGCGATATGCTGTCTAAAGACTGACAGGGGCGGGAAGTTTCAGGATACGGCGGTCGTAGGTCATAAGACCGTTTACTTCCTCTTCTACATCGGATACCTGCGTATATACGGCACCGGACAGTCCCTGTTCTCTTAGCGGAAGCAGGGATTTTTCTATGAGTTTCCGGTAGGTTGCCTGCAGCTCTTCCAGCGTGTCGTAGCATTTGTATCCAAAGGCGCGGTCGACGCTGCTGTGCCCCTCGATCCGGCAGGCAAGTCCTCCGTACTCCGACAGGAATCCGGCGCGTCCGTCCGGGCAGGAATTGCCGCGCAGACGATTTGCCGGAACGGAATCTCTGGGGACGGAAAGGGCGCGGAAGTAGTTGTGCACGCTGACAAAATCGCCGCAGCCCTGGTCGAACCAGCCGCTGGTGGAATCGATCAGTCTGGTGGGATCGAGATCGCGGATCATTTCGGTGATGCGCACGGCGTCAAACTGTCCCCAGCCTTCGTTGAAGGGACACCAGATCGCGATGGAGGGGAAGAACTTCAGGTGCTCGATCATGGAGCGACATTCAACCTCCCACTGCTTCCTTGCAGAGGCGTCGGTTCTGGAAAAGAGCGCGTACTGGTTATCCGGGATGTGGCGGCAGGCGGTCTGCGAGACAGTCGGCAGATAGCTGACAAGCGGCATGGAATAGCTGCCGCCGCCATTGATCATATCCTGGCAGACGATCATGCCGAGGCGGTCGCAGTGATAGTAGTATCTTGCCGCCTCCACCTTGATATGTTTGCGGAGCATATTGTAGCCCAGCTTCTTGACCGTCTCGATATCGTAGATCAGCGCTTCGTCCGAGGGCGCGGTGTAGAGACCGTCGGGCCAGTAGCCCTGATCGAGAACGCCCATCAGGAAATAGGGCTCATGGTTCAGGCAGAATACCGGCATCTGACCGTGCTTTTCCAGTGAGAAAAGTCGCATGGCAAAATAGCTGGTGACAACGTCCTTTCCAAGCGTGAGCTTTACATCATACAAAAAAGGAGATTCCGGACTCCAGGGGTGGAAATGTTCTTCTGGGATCGTAACGCTGAGAGTGATGTTCAGACGTTCCGGTTCTTCGGACGGGGAAACCGTCTGATCGATGCGCAGAGAGCGGAAGCCGATCTCCTCCTGCCGGTCATACAGGGAAAGCGAGAGGGCGGGGAGCGTTACGGCGCCGCGGACAGTCAGATGTGCGGTCAGCTTCCGCTCGTCATAGACGCTGTCAAACCACAGCTTTTCAACGTAGGTGGAGGGAACCTGCTCCAGCCAGACGGTCTGCCAGATCCCGCTCTGCGCCGTGTAAAAAATACCGCCGCGCAGCAAGGTCTGTTTCCCGCGTGGCTGTTCGCTGGTGTTGCTGACGTCTCTTACGCGCAGGATCAGCTCATTGACGTTTTCACCGCCGGGGGCGAGGAGGTAGTCCGTGATATCGACCTCAAACGGGTCGTAACCTCCTTTGTGGCGAAAGACAGATACGTTATTTATGTAAACCTCAGTTTCGTAATCGACAGCGCCGAAGTGAAGGATCAGACGGTGAGCATCCGGCAGATTGCAGGCGGACGCAGGCAAAAATGTGCGATACCACAGAAATTCATCCGGTTTCAGTTGTCTGTCAACCCCCGAGAGGGAACACTCCGGGGAGAAAGGCACCAGGATCTTTCCATCATAGGATCGCGGATGTGAGTTATGTAAACTATCATCCGATCCGGAGACGGCCGTGATCGCGTAATCCCACAGGCCGTTCAGGTTATAGTAGGAGTCACGTTTTAGCTGGGGACGCGGATATTCCTGCAGAACCTTCTGCGGGTCAAGAGAATCGCCCCAGACCGTGGTCAGAGGAGTGATGGAATCGTCCTGATGGGGACGGATGATGCTTCGGACAGCGTCTTTTATGTTCATGGCAGATTACCTCCGGTGATTGCTTTATTATAAGATCTATTATACAGGAGTTACGGGGGCAGAAAAAGGATTTTTGAAAATTTATGAGGAGGAAGAAAGAGAATGTGTCAGCAGCCGTTTATGACAAAAAAACACCCGGTTACAGCAAGCCGGTTGATCCAAGCCATGCCTGGCCGATATATCCGGTAAAGAGTTGAAAACCGTGTACGGGAAACAGTATCGGTACGCCGGAAGCTGCCGGGGCTGGATGGCGTACAGAAAAGAGGGATTTATGAGAATCACAAGAAATATGATGAATATGTCATCCAGAAGAGCAAAGCAGCCGATCAACCAGACGTCGCTGCTGAATTCGATCGCACAGTCGCAGCCAAACAGCCGTCTGGCAAGTCTTATGAAGAGCAGCGCGGCGAAGAGAGGCTTTTCCCCGCTGAAAAGCACTTCCTACAGCGGACTGGAAAAGTCGGCGGACAGCATGACGATCGACGAGACGAAACTGGAGAGTGCGGATCTCGATGCACTTCAGAAGGTGTTCGGCCCGCAGGGAGGCTTTGGAAAAAGAGTTTCCTATATAGGAGAGCGGATTGCGGATTACGCGCAGAGCAACCAGCAGAATGTGAACAGTCTTTACGGATCCAGGGGAAATGCGTATTCCACGCTTTTTGGAAGCCGTTTTAACAGGAGAGGATAGGCGCGGGGGCTGCAAACCGGAGATTTGATGAGGGTTGTCCGAAATTTCAATTTACTTTTGCAACAAAATGATGTATACTTAGCATAAATTTGTGCTGGTATACATCATTTTTAAATACCGGAAGAGAAATAAAAATAAAAGGTGGTAATAAGTATGGCATTACTGAAGCAATGGCGTGATATGGCCTATTCCGAGACAGCAAACAAGGGAGATCTGCAGAGACTGTGGTCTGCCTACTTCCAGAAGGAGAAGGAGATCTATGCGATCCTGCTTAAGAACCCGGACGAGGAAGTGAAGGGAACAGTTAAGGAGCTGGCTGAAAAATATAACATTGACATTATGACTATGGTCGGATTTCTGGACGGCATCAACGACAGTCTGAAAGAGGCAAACCCGATCGAAGAGATGGAAGAGGATACGACAGTCAGCCTTGCATTTGACAAGGAACTGCTTTACAAGAACATGGTCGCAGCCGGAGCAGACTGGCTTTACGGACTGGAAGAGTGGAACGACATCTTCGATGAGGAGACCAGAAAGAAGCTCTACAAGGAGCAGAAGGAGTCCACGACCATCCATAAGGATAAGAAGGTATATCCGAACGATCCCTGCCCGTGTGGAAGCGGCAAGAAGTACAAGAAGTGCTGCGGCAGGAACGCTTAACAGGCGAGAGATCAGATCCTGCGCAGGCATGGCAGAATCAGTGAAAATGTCCTCTGCATTGTCTATGGGATGATGCAGAGGTTTTGTTTTGAAAAGCAATAGGCGGCAAGGAGGAACAGAAAATGAAATGGACAGAGCTGAAAGAACGCGCAACGGAGCTTTTTAAGGGAGATCTGGAGATCAGCAAGCTGGATTTCTTTTTGATCGGAGCCATCTGCCTGCTGGCAGGGATCTGTGTGGGACTGATCGCAGCGCCGGTTTCCCATGGGATCAGTTTATTCAGTCATAACGGCTATAACAATGGAAATAATAACAGGGGAACGCTGCCCGGCGGCAAGCCAGGCAAGACCTATCAGACCATAAATAACAATGGAAGCAATAACGGAGAGGACGCCGCAGAGCTGGCATGAGAAAGGAAGCCTGTAAAAAAGCAAGGAAATAGAGGACGAAGAGGGATGAAGATTACATTAAAGGATGGTTCCAGCAAGGAATACGCTCAGGCAATGAGTATTTATGAAATAGCATCGGATATCTCGGAGGGACTGGCGAGAGCAGCCTGTGCCGGTGAGGTAGACGGAAAGGTGGAGGATCTGCGGACAGTCCTTGACAGGGATTGCAGCCTGAATATCCTTACCGCAAATGATCCGGAGGGGCTGCGCGTGATCGTCGTCGTGGGAACATAGGCTCCCCCGGCGGATACGCGCTTTGCCTCCGTCCCATCATAGGAGAAAAACCCGCCGCCGGTGACGATCCAGAGCTTTCCGGCGAGAAAAACCGCCCGGCTCTTGCGGCGGGGCAGACCGAAGAGAAGCACCGCGGGCGTTCCGTCGTCCGCCCAGGCATAGAGCTTCGTTCCGGCGTGGACAAGGCGCTTCACCGTTCCGCCGAACTCCGCGCCGAAGAGCCCGTACACGGTGTCTCCCAGGCTCTGTACCGTCCGGTAGCCGAGCCGTTTCTGCGGCATACCGCCGCCGTCCGCCACGATGTTCGTGCAAAGCGGGCTGCGGCAGCTCTCCACAAGCGACGGGTCGGTCGAAAAATCCGCGCCGCGAAAGGCGGCGTACCGTGTGCGGGTGATCCCCGCGCCGCGTTTCTTCCCCATGGTCTCACCTCCGGAAAAGGCTCTGCGCGACGCGCCGGTTCCCGCCCGGAAGCGCGGCGGCAAGCTGCGCCGCCGCGCGGTCGTACATCTGCAGCATCGCGCCGTAGTCCATTACGAGGTCGGGCAGGAGCTGCTGCGCTGCCACGTAGTACGGCATACATTCGCAGGCATCCGGCGCGATCTCAAATTCGTAGCCGTCGGGCGCGTCCGCCGGGATGGTCTTCGGCAGCGCGAAATACTCCACGACGATCTCCGCGGCACGTCCCTCCGGCACAATGAGCTTTCCGCCGCGCCAGCGGAGAGAGCGCAGCCGCTTTCCGTCCGCCCATACAAAGCGCAGCGCGGCAAAGTCCGGCGGCATTTCGTATGCGTCCGTCCCCGCCCGGAGCGGCAGCGCATACTCGCGCACGATGCGCTTGGTCTGCGCGAGCATTTTCTGCGCCGTGTCGAAAAAGGCGGTCATTTTCTTTTCGATGTCCTCGTCGTGCTCGATCTCTCCGCCCGCGCTGTGCTCGTCGAGGAGCATGTATACCTTGTTTTTCGCTTCTCCGAGCGTCATATCGTTTCCTCCTTTTTACCGAAAACAGGGCGAGTCACCCCGCCCTGTTTCCCTCACATAATCAGTTATCCGGCGGAGCTTCCTCAAGCTCTGCTTTTTTCTCCGCAGTCTGTTTCAGCCGATCGAGGAGTTT
>OIZL01000860.1_pt1 | contig 19619 bp, 15 predicted proteins | sample 1588541 | NCBI WGS metagenome assembly OIZL01 (sample SAMN03283285) | human gut metagenome | biome: human-associated habitat; material: feces | host: Homo sapiens | place: Peru | collected 2012 | reverse complement strand
ACATCGGATACCGCCTTTGCCTTCTTCTTCAGAACCACAGGCTCTGCCTCGTAGATGAAGTCCTGACTGATCAGATCGTATCTTGTTCCGCTGTAGGGTGCATAGGCATCTATTCCATGCTCAATCTTGAGACACTCTGTAAAAAGCTTGCACACAGAGTCCTCTCCATGCACGACAAAAACCTTCTTCGGTTTCTCCTTAAAAGCTTCCACCCATTTGATCAGTCCGTTTTTGTCCGCGTGTCCGCTCATACCGGCCAGCTTTTCAATCCTTGCCCGGATCTGTATCGGCTCTCCGAACAGCTTAACCTCTTCAGTACCTTCCACGATGGCTCTTCCGAGCGTTCCGACTGCCTGATAGCCTACAAACAGAATCGTACACTCCGGTCTCCAGAGGTTATGTTTCAGGTGGTGTCTGATACGTCCCGCCTCGCACATACCGGATGCCGATATGATAACCTTCGGCGTATTCTCAAAGTTGATCGCCTTGGATTCGTCACTGGTGATGGCAAGCTGAAGTCCCGGGAACGTGATCGGATTGATTCCGTTCCAGATCAGATCCATCGCCTCGTCATCGAAACACTCCATCTCATTTTGCTGGAAGATCCCTGTTGCCTCCACGGCAAGCGGACTGTCCACATAGACCGGGAAGTTCTCATGCCCCTTGATCAGTCCCTCTGCCTTGATCTGCCGGAGAAAATAGAGCATTTCCTGGGTACGTCCCACCGCAAAAGACGGGATGACAACGTTGCCGCCCTTGTCGAACGTCTCCTGCAAAATACCTGCCAGCTCCCCGACATAGTCCGGCTTGTGATCCCCGTGCAGTCTGTCCCCGTAGGTCGACTCCATCACGACGAAGTCTGCCTCCTCCGTGTACTTGGGGTCCTTGATAAGCGGCTGGTCTGTATTGCCGATATCGCCGGAAAAGACCAGTTTTCTCGTAACCCCGTTCTCGGTCGCCCAGACCTCAATGCTGGAGGAACCGAGCAGATGTCCCACATCGGTAAACCGGATCTGCACTCCCTCGCAGATCCCGACCATCTTGTCGTAATCGCACGGCACCAGCCTGCGGATCGTTCCGTCCGCATCCTCCATCGTGTATACCGGCTCCACGACTGCATTATCCGCGCTTCGCTTTGCCTTACGGTTCTTCCACTCCGCCTCCTGCATCTGGATATGCGCGCAGTCACGGAGCATAATGCTGCACAGATCCACCGTCGCCTTCGTCGCAAAGATCTGTCCCCGGAAGCCTCTCGCGTACAGATAGGGCAGCATTCCCGAGTGATCCACATGGGCATGGGTCAGGAAAACATAATCGACAAGCGCCGCATCCACCGGCAGCTCGCAGTTTTCAAACGCCTGGATCCCCTGCTCCATTCCGTAATCTACCAATATATTCTTTTCCCCCACACGAAGGTAATGGCAGCTACCCGTCACCTCGTGATCCGCTCCAATAAACATTAACTCCATAGGCATACCTCCTGTTCTTTCATCATACCATTTTTTGGTGTATGCGTACAGTAAAAATGTTCGCATCCGGGTGTTATTTTTCATATTATATAGTAAAAATTACCAAAGGTTTTCCAAAATGATGCCGATTATCTTACCTGTACTGCTGTTCCTCATCGCAGTTTCCGTGGACTCCGTATCCGCCGGTCTGACCTATGGCACCGGAAATGTACGGATCAAACCCTTGTCATACACCTTTCTGGTCTGTATCCCCGCACTGTTCGTAACCCTGTCCAACCAGTTGGGAGAACTTCTGTGTCTGTGGCTGCCTGCCCGGACGATCCACCTGCTCTCCTTCGCGGTTCTCTTTCTGCTCGGCTGCGAAAAGCTTCTCGAAAGCCTGATCCGCCATCTGGCTGCAAAACACCCCAGTCTCGCCAAAAACTGGGGGTGCAAAATCAAACAGCTCAATATCATCTTTACGATCTATCTCTCCCCGGAGGACGCCAACCGCAAGGATCGTCAGGTCCTGAGCGGCGGCGAAGCGTTCCTGCTCAGCCTCGCCCTCTCCCTGGACAGTATCTTTGTCGGGATGGCTTTCCGCGTTGTCGCTCTCCCCTGGGTATTTCTGTTTCTCTCCGCCTCTCTTATGAACTACCTCTTCTTTCTGACCGGCTATGGCGCCGGACGCACGCTCGCCGCCAGATCACGCCTCGATCTCTCCTGGCTGAGCGGACTTTTCCTTCTCCTTCTGGCTGTCCTCACCCTGCTCTGACCGCGTGCCAGAATATCTTCTCCTTCCGCCTCCGACTGCCACAAGCAGCTCATGGACGATCAGCGGCGTCAGGGACAGCGCAAGAAGCTGCGCCCATTCCTGCATACTCAGCCGCACCGTTCCAAACAGCCGGATAAGCGGTGAAAACTCCGTAACGACCGCCTGCAGGGCAAGCCCGATAGCAACCGCCGCGATCATATACGGGTTGTTCTTATGGTTCATCCGAAAGACTGACCGGTTGACGTCCCGCATGCCGATCGCATGAAAAAGCTGGCTCATTCCAAGAACCGTAAACGCGTGCGTCTGCGCCTTGGCAAGCACCGTTGAAATATTCAGCCCCTCGATTACATTATGTAAACTAACAGGCAGCCCCTCCGCAACGATCCGGTCATACGGCACTTTCAGAAATGCCGCCAGACTGATCCCTCCGATCACCAGACCATAACAGATCACACAGGAAAGACCGCCTCTGGCAAACAGCGAGTCCTCCTTTCTTCGCGGAGCATCCCGCATCAGCGCCTCCGCGTCGTTGTCATCCACGCCAAGCGCCAGTGCCGGCAGGGAATCCGTGATCAGATTGATCCACAGGATAAAGCTGGCCTTCAACGGCGAAGGCAGCCCGGCTATGATCGTCAGCAGCATGGTGATGATCTCTCCCAGATTGGAAGAGAGGAGAAAAAGCACCGACTTGCGGATATTTTCATAAATCCCGCGCCCCTCCCGGATCGCCGTGTGGATCGTCGCGAAATTGTCATCCATCAGGACGAAATCTGCCGCGCCGCGTGCGACATCCGTACCGTTCTTTCCCATGGCGATACCGATATCTGCCGCCTGTAGCGAAGGCGCGTCGTTGACGCCGTCCCCGGTCATCGCCACCGTCTTTCCGAGCTTCTGAAAAGCCTCCACGATCCTGACCTTGTGCTCCGGCGTCACTCTGGCAAATACCCGGAGCTGCGGCAGCTTCTGCAGCAACGTGTGTTCCTTAAGATGATCCAGTTCTTTTCCCGTAATGCACTCGTCGGGACTGTCAGTGATGCCAAGCTCTCTGGCGATTGAAAACGCCGTATCCGGATGATCGCCGGTTATCATCACCGTGGTAACTCCCGCCTGCTTAAAATCCGCAACGGCGCGGATTGCCTCCGGTCTGACCGGATCCTGCATACTGACCAGTCCGAGGAAGATCATCCCGCTCTCATCCAGACCGCCGTCCTCCCGGATCGCCAGACCCAGCACGCGTTTTCCCTCCTGCATAAACTGATGCTGCGCTCTCGCAGCCGCCTCTCTCTCCCGCTCGCCAAAGGGCAGGATCTTCCCTCTGTGCAGATACCGGTCGCAGGCAGCCATCACCCGCTCGGCGGCACCCTTCGTATAGGCACACAGCTTTCCCTGCGGGGTGCGGTTTGCCGTCGTCATCATCTTGCGTTCCGAGTCAAAACCCTTTTCCGCCACACGCGGGAAACGGCGGCACATACTTTCCGAATCGACGCCGCACGCCTCTGCCAGGTCGACCAGCGCCTTCTCCGTCGGATCGCCCATCTCGCCCTCTGCCAGCAGCACCGAATCGTTGCACAAAACGCAGCCCTGCCAGAAAAGCTCCCGCTCCGCTCCGCCGTCCGGTCGTCTCTGCTCGCTCTCCAGTTCCGGGATGCTTGCCGCCGCCAGCTCCCTGTCGTAACTGTCACCAGCGCCGAACTCTTCTTCCTGCTCCGGCATCCTCTCTGTCGGCGTCCACTTCATCTGTTCCCGGTCATACCGCCTTCCATCCAGATAACACTCCGTCACCGTCATCCGGTTCTGAGTCAGCGTACCCGTCTTATCCGAACAGACCACCTCCACAGCCCCCAGCGTCTCCACCGAAGCCAGCCGGCGCACGATCGTCTTGACACGCACCATTCTCGACACGCTCAGGGCAAGCACGATCGTCACGATCGCAGGAAGTCCCTCCGGTACTGCCGCCACAGCCAGCGAAACGGAGGTGAGCAGCATCTCTCCCACATTTCTCTTCTGAAACACTGCAACCAGAAAAAGCAGGACACAGATTCCCACTGCCAGAAAGCTGAGAACCGTGCCCAAGTCCCCCAGTTTTTCCTGAAGCGGGGTCATCTTCTCCTTGGTGTGCAGCATACCGGCAATATGACCGATCCTCGTATCCATTCCCGTTGCCACCACGATACCGGCTCCTCTTCCCTTGGTGACATAAGTGGACATATATACCATGTTTGGCGTGGTGTTGTCCGGGTGCCCTTCCTCAAGATACGCCGCATCCTTTTCCACCGGAACGGATTCCCCCGTCAGCGTGGACTCCTCCGCGTACAGTCCCGTCGCATCCGTCAGACGCAGATCTGCCGGGACCATATTACCGGATTCCAGCAAAACCAGATCTCCGATCACCAGCTCCGAAGCGTCGACTCTCATTCTCTCCCCGCCCCGCACGACCGTAGCCTGCGGGCTGGATATCTTTTTCAGGGCTTCCACTGCGCGCCCTGCTTTTCCCTCCTGAATGATCCCAACCGTGGCGTTGAGTGCAACGACCACCACAATGATCACCGCGTCTCCAAATTCACCAAGCATCATCGAGATCGCCATAGCGACCACCAGGATCAGGATCAGCGGATCGTTGAGCTGCTCCAGGATCATCTGCCACAGTGTTTTCTGCTCCTGATCGTTAAGCCGGTTCGGTCCGTACCGCTTCTGCCGGTCATACGCCTCGCTTCTCTCAAGCCCCTTTTCAGCACTGGTTCCCAGCGTCTTTAGAAGCTCCGCCACCTTCTTGTTCTCATACATGCTCTTTCCTCCATCTCGATGTGTATTCCGGTGCAGCTTGTCACATCTCAATTAAGTGTATGAGGCATGTACTTCCTTTATGCGCTAAAAACTTCTCAGCTTATCGTCCCCGTCCGACGTGTTCTCGATCGACCGGATCACCACATAATAGCCGGTTCCCGACTTGACCTCCACATAGACGCGGTCGTTCACCTTATGCCCCAGAAGCGCCTTGCCAAGAGGCGATTCCGTGCTGATCAGTCCCTCCAGTGAATTTCCCCTCACCGTGGTGACCAGCTTGTATTTTTCCGTCAGTCCGTCCTCCTCAAAAAAGACTTCGACCGTGTTGTTCATTCCGACCTCATCCTCCGCGGACTCATCCGAAACGACCACCGCCGTCTTGATCATCCTCTCCAGATAACGGATCCGACTCTCATTCTGGTTCTTGAATTTCTTCGCCGCATAGTATTCAAAATTTTCACTCAAATCTCCCTGCGCGCGCGCCTCCTTTACGTCCTCCAGCGCGTTCTTGCGCACCACCAGCTTGCGGTATTCGATCTCCTCCTCCATCTTCTTGATATCCTGCTTTGTCAGTTCGTTGTGCATGATTCTCCCCCTTTCAAGTTATCTGCTTATATTATGTTCTTATCCTTATACCCGATTGTTCTATCAGATTGCTCACTGGCATAGTGTCCCGCGGCGTTCTTTCTGTGATGAACCTGTGCACTTTTGTACAGCCTCACAAAACGTTTTGTCTGACAAGAAATAAATCAGATTTATTCTTCAACATAAGAAGAATCCTGTTTTCACAGGATTCTTGCTCTTGTACCTTTTTCGCTTTCTTGCCCGGCGCCGCAAGCCCCTTGCCCGCGCTGTATTACATGCCGCCTACCATATACTCAAGAAGGCGGTTCACATCCTCGGGATCATGCGCTACAAGCTCCATCTCCGGGATCGCATTGTCGGCAAACAGCTTCGTCAGCGCTACATACTTGGTGAGTTGTGACTTGAGATTCAGTCGGTCGCCCTCCTTCGTAACCAGCTCCACTGTGCCCTTGCACTCATTGATCACCTCAAAAAACTTTTCCGGATCCGTAATGTTCATCAATTTCATGTTCTGCACCTCTCTTTGAAATATGATCTTTCTTTGGTTCTGTTATGGTGATATTATACACGAATCCGTTCCGTGATACAATCAGATTTTTCTGTGCAGATTCTCTTCCGCCGATTTGGACTGCCTGCTATTCTATCGCCTCTTCATAGACAACATACGCCTCCGGATAGGATTCCTGCACCTTGTCGCGGAACGAGTTTATCAGATCCTCTTTTCCATATGCCGCCACGATACAGTTGTCCAGCGAAAGGATTACCAGCTTGTCCGGTATCACATCCAGCCAGTGTTTCTCCTGAATGTGATCACGCAGGGCTGTCGCCAGATCCGCGCTGTCCACCGCCCCTGCCGTCGCATACGCGCCGCAGGTGAAGGTATTGGGAAGCAGCATGTGCATAAGCGACGCCGCACTCTGTATGAGCGGCAGGGCATCCTCCGGCACACTAAGCTCTGCGTCCGCTGCGGCGGCATCTGACAGATCATAGCTCCCCGGCGCGTCCGTCACCATATTGCCGCGGTCACCGCCTGCTGCCTCAAAACGTTCTTCTTCCGTGTAGCTATTCCACACCTGCGTCAATACCTCCAGCGGATCATCCGCAGTAAAGTCGTCCTCTTCTGTCTGCGCAGTTTCTTCCTGTGCGGGTTCTTCCTGTTCCTGCTCTGCATCCCCCTGCGCGTTGTCTGTTCCTTCTGTCTGACCTTGTTCCTGTACCTGTCCCTCATCCGCTGTACGGTTTCCACAGCCGGTAAGATTCACTGCAAGCAGTGCACACATCAGAATCATTGCCATCGCTTTTCTTTTCATAATCTCCTCCTTGTCTGCCTGTATTCTAATCACTATTTCCCAACAATAGTCTTGCCCTGTTTTGATGAATATCAGTCATGGTTTTTTATTTTTCTCCAATTATAGCCTATTCATCTTTGCGTGGCAAGGTACTATCTGGAAAGAAGGAGGTATGAAAAGGAAACCTTTCGCTCACCTGCCGCATACGCTTTATCTGCTTTTTATGATCTCCACCACCATAAAAAGCCCTTGCTCTTAATTTTAAATTTAACTGTCCTTATTCCTCCGCAGTCGTTTTTTCCCTTGATCGTCACGGACGCCGTGCCCTTATTTCTGTTATTACTGTAGCTGACAATCTCATAATTATCGGTCGAAAGCGGCTTTCCGTTCATTGTGATCTGCATTACGTTATCGACTTTGACCGCTTTTCCGGTATAGACCTGTGCCGGTATTTTTACTACTGCTTTATTGATATCCGAGCTGGTTATCCGATAGGTTCCCGACACTGTTCCCTGGTATCCTCCACCTTTTTTAGCCGATGCTGTTACACGGATGATCGTTCCCGCCGGCAAAATATCTTTTGCCTGAACCTCTTCCCCGGCTCTTCGGATAACATCCTCTTTCAGCGCCGTGTCATTTTCATAGGTATATGCCAGTTTTGTTTCATAGTCTTTCCCCGCATTAAGAGTTTTCCCGGTCTGATCCTTTATGACAACCCTGGTCTTAAAAATTCCTGCTTTATTCTTCCACACAATGTCCTTCGCCGTCAGCGTCATATTGCCGAGATCTTCTGCTGCGATCTGATACGTTTTTTCAATACTTCCCTTAAAATTACCCTTTCCTTTGATCACTACCGTAGGCAGCTTTTTCTGATCTGATCCATCATTTACTTTTGCGATATTTTTATAGGATAAAGAATAATCCCTTCCCTCTTTCAGGGTGCTGCCGCCAAACAATACCGTAGGCTTAGCCATACATCCCGCCTTCGCATAGGTATACGTTCCATTCAGTACAACATCCACCCCAGGATCATCCTGTCCTGTTCCCCGCATATCAAACGCTATGATCCGATACGATTTTTTCTGCGACCCACTGTAGCCGTTAATTCCCTTAAACAGCATGGTCGCCGTTCCTGCATTCACATTATTCTGATAAGAAACCGTATAGTCCGTCCCTTCTTTTAATGTCACTGTCTTGGTCTGGTTTTCCTTCCCTTTGATCGTCACGTTCACCGTATACTGATCCGGTCGGATCTCATTGCCAGTGTAAGTACCTCCCACAAAATTCCAACCATCAGCCGTTGTCATGGTTATCTGCGCGCTGCCAATGGAAGCGTTTGCAACGATTTTGAATGTCACCTTTTTGGTGCCTGCATAATTTCCAATTCCGGCTACTGTCGCCGTTGCCGTGCCAACCTCTTTATTGTTCTCGAAGCTGACGGTATAGTCTTCCCCCTGCTTCAAAACCTTCTTTTCATCTTTTACAACCAGACTGGGTTCGATCGGTTCTCCGGTATAGAGTTGCTTTCCAATACTGCCAACTGTCAGCTTCGAAGCCATTTTGGCTCCGGTAACCGTAACGGTAGCTTCCCGGCTTCCTGTATAGTTTCCTATTCCGCTAATCCTGACGGAATAAGTCCCATTTTCCTTGTATGCGCCATCCCCCACATCTGGAAACGTAACCGTAAAGTCCTTCTTATTGACAAGTTTCTTTCCATTATATGTCAGCGTCGGTATCGGTTTTTGCACCTTTCCGTTCGCCCTCAATATCAGATTGTCGGCGCTGACATCTGCATCGGCGATATTTTTCTGCATGATCGAAAAAGTTACGGAATCTTTTCCTGTATAATTTCCTTTTCCCGTCACCGTGATCGTCGGTGCCGCTTTTTCGTTGGAAGCGTCGTTTGCCTTTACGTTATTTTTATAGGAAATGCTGTAATCTCTTTTTTCCACCAGCAACCGGTTATTGTCATACACTCTCACTGCCGGTTTTATCGCTTTGCCTGTATAGGTCTGTGGCGATACTCCGGCGATCCACAGTCCCTTCGGGACAGGCTGCCCTGTCGGAATATCCTCTTCGGGTATTTCTCCATAAACATCATGGCTGTACTTTATAGACTTTTCATTTCCGAATCCATCACAAGCATAAATCGTGGTCGTATATTTTCCGTTCTCGTAGTCGTAGTCTTCAAACGGAACTTTGAAGAAATACCGGTCCCCTTCCTTGGTTCCCTGCGTGTTTGCATTATTCTGCCAGCCGCTTGCTGCATCCGCATCTGTGAGCTGTGTCAGGAAGCATACCTTCGACACACCAGAATAGTCGTCCGTCACCTTGCAGGAAATCGTATAACCTTCCTCGTTCTCGTCTGTTATTTGAATGTCAGAGATTTGAGGGGCGTTTTGGTCGATAAATACTTTATCTCTTACAATGTCAGACGCATTGCCCGCTGCATCATAAGCTCTTATATCCGTATGGAAATCAATACTCTCACTTGTAAAATCCGCGGTTCTCACATAGCATGTTGCTGTATTTCCATTTATTGTTCCTTCTGTTTCATGAATATCTGCTTCTGAATAATATGGTAACCACGAAGCAAATTTAACCCTTGTAACTCCTACATTGTCTGACACAGTACAGGATACCGAATACCCTTCTCGGGAAACATTGTAGATTTTTATGTTAGACACGACTGGTTTGTCCTGATCTATGAATACTCTATCTCTTACGACATCGGACATATTTCCTGCTGCGTCCCAGGCTCTTATATCCGTATAGAAATCAATACTCTCATTTGTAAAATCAGACGCCCGGACATAACACGTCGCCGTATTACCATTTAATGTACCTTCTATCCAATGAAGATCAGCTTCTGAATAGTATGGCAACCATGTAGGAAACTTTACTTGCGTAACCCCGACATTATCAGATACCGTACATGACACAGAATACCCCTTGTTCGAAACATTGTAGATTTTCATGTTGGACACAATTGGTTTCGTGTTATCTTTTATATCAATTGTTCCAGAACCTATTTGAACATTTGATCCTCCATTCGTTTGCCCCTCATTATTCAGCGCCCACACATAGACATCCTGTTTTCCAATAAGATTCGTTTTGATCCTTATGTCAAATCCCCAATATCCTATTCCTCTATCTATTGTGGCTTTTCCTCTTCCTGCAAACCAACGATTCGTACCATCTGCATTTCCGCCTGCATATACATGTATTTCCAACTGCGCCTTTACCGCATCCGGATCATATGCCCATCCTACCACTCTTATTTCATTTCCTTCACAGGATATACTGTCTACGTGACCTACCGGGTTTTGATTACCACTCACTATAGTCACACCATTAGGTTTATGTCTTCCTCCAAAACTTCCAGTAAAACTACTTTTGTAAATCTCCTCTCCATAACACACGGTTTTACCTTGCCCTATATGAGCACAATATGTATTTCCGGAACAAATAGTAACTTTATCTCCGCTGACATCCATAACTATTGCTGCATGTCCTGACATCGCTTGTGCATTATGATAGTATATGTAATCGCCTTTCTGTATTTCATTCACATTTGTATAGCTTGGCGAATTTTTCCAACAGGAGCCATATATATAATCATATGCTGTATGTGAAAATGCCACACATTGATATCCCCCATGTACTAAATATGAATCCCAGCCTCCTTCTGGAACCCATCCCTCCGGGTACATTTGCTTTAATTCAGCAATTTTTTGATCAAAATTAATTGTAGCTGCTTTCGCCACCATCGGCACATTGACAAACAATCCGGCAATCATTACAAAGCATAAAAGCAGTGCCATACATCTTTTTTTCATAGCCTCTCCCTCTCTTCTATTTTCTCTTATGCACATATGTTTAACAGAACAGATTTTGCTGTAGTAGTCTACACTGTTCATATCAAATCGTACCTTCCGTTTTCCGATAAGCCGACAATTTCATCTGCTCCAATCTCAAAACAAAGGTTCGCAATACCATTCTGCTCTGCTCCGATTACGCATATATTTTATCAGATTGTGCAAATATACGCAAGTGCGTACACTTGAATTTAAAATTTCTCTTACTATTTTTCTTGAAGCAAAAATAGTCTTATAGGTATGACATGATAAAAGAGTGTGTAGTAAAACGATTCAAATCCATATGTTCTGAACGGAAGATTTCCTATAATCATCTCGCTAACCTTGCCGGTGTAACACCATCTACGGTTTATTCGATGCTTGATCCTTCCCGAAAAGAAGTAACTATTAACTTAATAAAAATATTGTGTGACGGACTTGATATGTCCCTGAAGGACTTCTTTGATTCGGAAGAATTTTTTGACATAGAGCAGGAGATTCTCTGACTTCCAAAAACAAGAAGAAAGCCTCTCTGACAGCAACAATCTGCTGCCAGAGAGGCTTTCTTGTTATCATTTTCTAACGCCTCATCCTGCGCTTTATCCTAACTCAAGCACCTGCTTTTCCGTAAGACCGGTACATTTGACAATCGTGGATACCGCTATTCCTTCTTTCTTCATTTTTATCGCTGTCAATTCGATCCCGCTTCGCTCCCCAGCCCGGTATTCTGTGAGCAGTCTTCTTTCATAGTCCTCCCGTGCTTCACATTGCTGACGTATCTTTTCTTCTTCGCTTAATTCTCTGATATGTGCCACCATGCTTTTCAGGACCTCCTCTCCTGCGGCAAGTGTTTCCAGCTCTGCCATCGTCTTTGCTCTGAATATCTTTGCCCATTTTACCAGCTTCTCTTCGTCTTCGCGAGCATTTTCTATCTCTGACAGGTCAAGGACTCTCATGCTGATTTTGTCTGTGTATATCTTCCCCGTATTTCTGCTCATCAGCAGATACTCCGCATAGAACTCGGGGTTATTTTCAAATAAAGTAAAATCTAAAATACCGATATGGTACGTCGGCTTCAACAGGGAATAATCGTCGCCCGACCGGATGCAGTCAAACGCCCTTGACCAGTATAATAATGACCTTTCCGGCCAGCTTGCTTCCTTCCGTATCTGCAATTCGATATTGATGATCTGGGTATCATTCAATACCAGTTTGACATCGAGGATACATTCCTTGGCATCCATACTTTTCCCAAGTTCAATGGGGTTTACGATCTCACAGGAAGTGATCGTGCTTTCGTCAATCCCCATAAGCACGGCTACCAGATTTCTGAGCACCTCCCGCGATTCCTGCAACACCGCCTTAAACATGTAATCATTTCTCATTCCATAAAATTTCTGTTCTGTCATCTGATGACCTCCTTTGTTGATCACAGGAGATTTCATCTTATATCTGGCATATCATCCGAAATTCCTGCTTTGACTTGTGGTTTCAAAAGCATGAATTTCTTTGAATGTTAGAATTTGAATGACATCGCAAGGAACTTGCGAAGAAGATAACATACGTCGCCGGACGCAAAAGAAAAATGCTTTGATTTGATTATACCACACTCATCAAAGCATTTTCACTATATTTTCAATATTATTGTGCGAATACAAGGCAAAAGCTCATGCCGTCTTGCTTTGTCTGCACAAAAATATCTCCGTCCATCTTCAGCATGATCTGCCGGCAGATGTAGAGTCCGAGCCCATTTCCTTCTTTTCCTTTCGCATTGCTCCCCCGGAAAAAGCTATCGAATAGATGTGGGATTTCCTGTCTGCTCACCACCTCACCGGTGTTGAAAACCTCGATGACCTGACAATAATCTTCCTCGTAAAAAGAGATTCGAATCTGTCTGCCGTCGCCGTACTTCAGGGCATTTTCAAGCAGATTTTCCATCACCTCGACCGCCCGCTCCAGATCTCCCTTCAGCAGGTGATTTTCATATTTGGCAATCTGAATATCCACCATGCTCTGGCTGCATTTCGGTTGGTATATCTCTTTTATCCGGTTTACATAATCCACAAAATAAAACTCGCTGTTCTCTACCTCAATAGACAGGATCTGATCGCCGGACGCCTCCATGATCTTCCTTACAAACTGCTCGATCTCATCGGCATGCTGTTCAATACTTCGTCCGCACGCTCTTCTTTCCTCCTCATCCGTCACAAGCCCTTCATAGATCCTTCTCGCCTGCAGCTTGATCGCGCTGAGCGGGATCTTGATGTCATGGGAGATTGACAGGATCAGCGTCTTTTTTTCTCTGGCAAGCTGCAATTCTCTTTTTCTGGCGCTCTGCAGGGTATCTCTCAGCATGGAGATTCCCCAGATAAACCTGCCGAAATACTTTTCCCTGCTCTCGGGCAGTTCTCCCCGCAAGTGTCCTTTCGCCAGTTCATAAGGCATATTGCTCAGCCTCCAGAACGGTTCCAGCATCCGCTTCCGCACATACCACAAAATGCCCAGAACCGCTGCGCACAACACCGCCAGAATCCCCTCATACCAGACAATGAGATTCTCTGACCTCGGTATCTGGTAATCAAAGCACAGATACCCCTTCCATTCATCCCGAACGGAAAGGGGCTTTGTCATCGTCTCATATTGATTTCGTCCTGCGAAAAAGGCCTGCTGCCTCTCCTGATTCTCCGCATCTTCTGCCGAAAGGAAACGGACCTGCTTCACGTACACACAATCCTGCAGCGGCAGTTTTTCCAGCGCTGTTCCCTGGCTTAGCATCGTCATCAGATCGTTGATCTCTACCTTGTATTCCATCGTCGTCTGCTCTCTGCGGCTGTGCAGAATCCATCCTGTGCAGACCGCCACAAGCACGTACCAAACCACCACGCCGGCCATCAGGAAATTATATTTCTTCATAAATATATCCCACTCCCCACACTGTCCGGATCCGTCTCGGCTTTTTCGGATCCTCTTCGATCTTATCCCGCAGCATCTTGATATGTACGGTAAGCGTCTGGTTCTCGCTGAAACTGTCCACTCCCCAGATCTCGTTAAAAAGAAATTCCTTGTGCAGAACCTTTCCTGCATTTTTCACCAGCAAAAGCAAAAGTTCGTATTCCTTTACGCCAAGCGGGATCTCTTTCTCCCCGCACTGTACGCGTTTTGCATCGGTATCGATCGTCAGGCTGCCCGACTGCAACAGTGCATTTTTCTCCCGGCACGCATAGTTGCGGTAGAGAAGCGCCGACACCTTGGCGAGCAGAATGTCCATATCGACCGGCTTTTCCACATAGTCGTCCGCCCCCAGCCGATAGCCGTTCATCTTATCTTCCTTATCCACGCGCGCACTCAGGAAAAGAAGCGGTACTCCCGATCTTTCCCGGATTGTCTGGCAGACTGCAAAGCCATCCATCCCCGGCAGGGATACATCCAGAATGACCAGCTTCACTCGTTCCTGTTCCAAAAGGGCGAGCGCCTCCTCGCCGGAGGCAGCTCCCATCACCTGATAACCCGCGTCAGAAAGAAAGGCGCGCATCAGTTGATTCAGTTCCGCATGATCCTCCACCAGCAATATATCCTTCACAGACCTTCCCCTTTCTCTCTGACATTCCATGCGCAGGCTACCAGCCCATCTCCATCAGCCAGCTGCTGAGCTGTTTTTCACGCTGCCTCGTTTCCTCCTCGGAGCAAAATTTTCCGAAGCTGTATTCACCCTTGATGCTGCCGTCCTCAATATAGAGCACCCGGTCGCTTTTCGCCGCGACCCGCATATCGTGTGTGACCAGCATAATGGTCGTTCCTTCTGCGTTGATCCGGACAAGCTCTTTCATCACCTCTCTGGAATTCTGCTGATTCAGCGCTCCGGTCGGCTCATCCGCAAAGATCATCTTCGGACGGTTGATCAGGCTGCGGCAGATACACGCCCTCTGGAGCTGTCCCCCGGAAACCTCGTTCACGCCGTTCTGCGCAATATCGCTGATCCCCATTTTCTGCATGAGCTGCTTCGCCCGTTCATCGATCTCGTGTTTTTTCTCTTTGCCCTTGTTCTTGCCCGACTGGTATGCCGGCAAAATAATATTATCATAGATACTGAGATTTTTTAACATATACATCTGCTGAAAAATGAACCCCATATCGTCCAGACGCACATCGCTGATCGCCGCAGCGGAAAGGCTGCCCAGATCCTTTCCAAAGTAATCCACTCTTCCGGCAGTCGGTTCATCCATCCCGCTGACCGTGTACAGAAGCGTTGATTTTCCGGAGCCGGACGGTCCCATGACAGCCACCATCTCTCCTTCTTTGATCTCCAGATTGACATTTCTCAGAACGTTGTTCTGTCTCTTATTGACAATGTAGGTCTTACAAAGATCCTTTACTTTTAATGAACTCATCTCTCCCTCTTTTCCGCGCCTGTTATCCCACACGCTTTTCTATTCGATACTGTTGACTTCCTTTACATCGATGCTTCGGATCCCTCCTGTACTCAGCAGCGCCGCCGCTCCCGTTACCGCGATCATCAGCAGCGGATAGATCACATAACTCAAAAGCGGATCGATCGTCAGCTTCATTCGCCGCGCTCCCATCATGGCAAATATCTGTCCCATCGTTGCCGGCGCGATCAGTCTGGTCAGAATCGTTCCAAGTACGATCGCTGTCACAAGCACCAGCAGGATCCTCGCGCTCTGCCATCTTCTGATCGTGATATTGCGAAAGCCCATACTTTTCATCAGTGCAATATCGCCCTGCTCTTTGGTCAGAAATGTCCGCACCATCAGGATTGTGAGCAGCGCGCTGATCGCAAGAACAACGATCGTGATCGCCGCCGTTACATTTGTGATCTGCCCGATGATACTATCCAGTCCGCACATATCGTTCAACCACTCTGTTCCCTGATAGATCTTTATCTCTGGAAACTCTTTCTCCAAGATTTTCACTGCCGCATCCCTCTGCTCCGGCTCATCCAGTGCAATCTGAAAAGCATACATGCCTGCCAGATAACTGCCGTCCGGCTTTGCTGCCTTCGGAAGCCATATTCCTTTTCCCATATTCATCATTGTCTGGTACGTTCCCGTGATCAGATATTCATGGTCGCCATCCGTATAGCTCAGATGAATACTGTCTCCTATCGAAACTCCCATGTCCTCCGCGGAAACCTCCGTGATAGCAATCTCATTTTCATGAACCGGTTCCCTGCCATCCAGAATGGTCAGATGCTGCTCCCATTCTCCGATAGGCTGCATGCTAAGGCACGCATACGTATCCTCATCATCCTGCGCATACCCCACAAAGATAAATCCGATCTGCATCCCTGTCTCTGCCCCGATATTTTCCTGTGCAAGTGCGTCCTCTAGCTCATCCAGATACTCCTGCGCTTCCCGGATGCCATCCTCTCCGTGTGCTATCATGCGGTTTTCCGTCCCACTCTCCACGTAGAGATCCGATTTCCATACGCCGAAAGAATACACGATATCCTCTCCCTTCAATGTAGTCCATGCGCTGAGCGGCAGAAGGATCATCGCCGTGCCGAGCATAAAGTTGAGCAGCAGCACTGCAAATCTGCTCTTTTGATTTACCACATCATTCACTGCCAGAAACTCCGGAACCCCCATGCTCTTATGCCGGAAAAGATTCATATGTTTCGGTGAAAAACGTTCTCCGGAAGATCCACTGCGGATCGCCTCGATGGCAGATATTTTTTTAGTCCTTCCAGTACAGTGATTGCAGAACAACAGCACGATCAGGATCACCAAAGCGCTTGCCAGCATATTCACCGGCAGGCCTCCTCCCTCAGAATCCACTACTACATTGACAACCGCCTGCTCCAGCATAACCTTTCCGAACGGAATACTGCAGAAGAATCCGGTCACCGCTCCGACGACCGCAAGTCCCAGATATTTCACCAGATATATCTTTCGGACATCCCGATCCTTCAGACCGATCGCTTTCATAATGCCGATCTCCTTGTAATCCTCCTGCAGGGTAAAAGAGATCGTAAACTTTAAGACAAGAAACGCGATCAGAATCAGACAGACGCTGACCAGGATCAATATTCCGGCAACCAACAGATCGAATACGTAGCACATCGGGATCAGTTTCTTCTCTACCCCGGAGATCACATTAAACTTCTGCGCTTTATAGTCCTTTTCAAACTGTGCCTGATCTGCATAATCCACATCGTAGATGCGCGTGATCGTCAATCCGTCCTGCGCTGTGTAGTCTTCAAAATCTTCCTTCGATATGATGTTGCGCTTAAATCCCATGAAACTTGTGCCAAACACCGCATCCTTGGTCAATGCAGCGACCGTAAACTCCTTGCGGACGTCGCCGACGGTGATCGCGATCCGGTCTCCCTTTTGCAGATGGTTGTTTTCCGCCTCAAGCCTTGCCAGCGCAATCTCTCCCGGTCTAAGAACCAGTTCCTTTCCGTCCTCGTCAAACACCTTCATATAGGTGTCCGGAACTGCCTGTATCGAAAGCGTATTACTCTTCTCGTAATGACTCTTTTCTGCCTTATTCTCATCCTTCCGGTAAAGGATCTCAACCTGATCATTCTGTATACCAACTGTATCCTGCACATCATATTTCTTAACAGCCGGGTTCATCTCTATGAAATCCTGGATTGGATCTTCCTCCCCCTGTGCCAAAGCCAGAAGGAAAAAATCCGGCACCTCGGACATCTCGATGAACCGATCCACCGTTCCTGTCACCGTCACCAAGTTGTTCGCACTGCTTGCCAGAAACATGGACGCCAACAGGATGAACAGAAGCAGGATCATATTCATCGTTCTCTTACGTCTCAGATCTCGCTTTAATATTCGCCAAAACATATCGCACCTCTTTTTCTGAATTTCTAAGCGCTGGAAAACTTTTTTTCGCTCTGCAAGCGCTCCTGATGCTGCAAGTGTAGCATGGGAATTATTAAAAAAACCTTAAATATAAAAATATTTTTTTGCGTAACACTTTCTTTTTTTCGGCATACTCTATAGCAGGGGGTGACTCAATGCTGGCCTGGCTTCTGTATCTGATCCGGCTGACTTCAGCCTGACTTCTGACTACCACACATCAAAAAGTAAGCCGGTGCTTTTTCTGCACCGGCTTGCTGCCGCACTTCTCTAAGTCCAGTATGGCTTCTGATCCTTATGCGTATAACCCTTTAATTTTTCCCGATATGATCCCAACTGCTTTTCATAAAAAATGCGCGTCTTTTCCTTTAGCACACCCTGCTCGCAGTACTGTTTAAAGACCGCCTCAAGTTCCCTCAGATCAGCCTGCGCGTTATCCTTATAATTGTTTGACATGTTGGTATCAATCTTCATCATCAGGCTGTCAAGCTGGCGCTCATACTTGCTTTTCAGAAATCTCATATTTCTTCTCCATACTCCTGCCGTTCTATTTCGGGTTCTTCACCTTATCCCCTACAAACCAGTAATCGCATATTTTTCCGCCTGTGGAAAGTGTCTGCTCCCGGTGCAGGTCTGCGTGACGCAGCTTCGCCGTGCAGTAGTCCAGATCGCAGCACACCGGCAACACCTCCATGTAGCCGTGCTCTCTTGCATAGGTCTCCATAGGGCATCTGGTGAAATAGTAATAGATACCGTCCTTGTGCTTTTCCTCATCAAAATGGAAATCCCACGTTTTATCCTTATACTGCGGGTGCGCTTCCGCCCAGTCTGCCATACGGTGGAGCATGATATTCATCTTATCCTGATCCTTCTGCCTGTTCATATCCACTCCGCCCTTCAGCTTCCGCACGATGGGCCGGTCCATCATCTCTGCCGCTACGCGGTTGAAATCATCCACCTTGATCGCGCCGTCTGCCGCTTTCCAGATCGCCATAAAAACGAATCCCATATAGATATTGCCTGCCATCGGGTTATCCGCGCCAATGTCCTCCGTCTCTGCCAGCATCTGCTTATAGACGGGTTTCGCCCCTTTCAGCCACTTTTTTGTCTGCTCCCTGCCATACTGCCGGATCATCGGCTTTTTTATCACCAATGTGATCAGGCTAAAATAGCTTCCTTTGTACTCCATCATTACTTGTCTTCCTCCTTCTTAAAATATTGAAAACCATAATAATAAAATGATTGAATATCCATCATTGCTTTCAGAATGTTTTCCCGGCCTTCGCCGCTCAGAACCACCTGGATCAGCATCCGGTAATACGCATGGATCAACAGCCGGAATGTCATATCATGCCTGCTGATCCACAGAATGTTTTCCCCTACGTTTTTTTCGCTGATCGCCGCCATCGTCTCAGAAAAGTTTTCGTACCGCGTTCCCTCCGCTTTCATCAGAAGCAGCTGCAGTTCCTCCCTGTGCTCCAACAGGTAGTCAACCGCTTCCGGAAGTCTCTTTGAGAAACATTCCATCATGTGTTCCGTCCGCTCTTTTGGCGGATATGCTTTTACTTCATCGTAAATTCCCTGTATGTAAACAATAATATAGTCAGCCGTCTCTTTCACAAGCGCATCAAACAATTCTTCCTTCGACTGATAGTAGCCGTAAAAAGCGCCCAGGGTAAACCCTGCCTGTTTCACGATCTGCCTGAGCGACGCTCCTTTAAAGCCATGCTCCAGAAATTCCGTTTTCCCAAGATTCAAAAACTGCTGCTGTGTGCTGCTGATTTCTTCCATATTTCCTGCCCGTTCGTTCTTGTTGTCTTCTTAGATATAAATATGATTAGCGGTCGTCAAATGCACCGCGCAAGTGCGTGCATTTTCCTCGTCGTTATAACAAAAAGAGATAATATATCACTGATATATATCAATGCTATATTACCTCTTTTAAAGGGTGTTGTCAATTTAATTTCTTAGCTTCTGCACAGAACCATGTAGGATTACAATACATATGTTACAACTGAATATTTAAAAAGCAGAGATACTGC
>OIZL01000859.1_pt1 | contig 19636 bp, 21 predicted proteins | sample 1588541 | NCBI WGS metagenome assembly OIZL01 (sample SAMN03283285) | human gut metagenome | biome: human-associated habitat; material: feces | host: Homo sapiens | place: Peru | collected 2012 | reverse complement strand
TTTAGATATACCAAATCCAGCCGAAGAGCAGGATAATTATAAGCCACTGACCGAAGCTGTATTTTACCGTTACATTGCAGGTGTCGGACACTGTGTTTCCGTATGAATCCGTGACTGTGCAGGTTATTTTTGCTGTGCCTTTTTTCAACGCAGTAACCTTTCCGTTTTTATCGACCGACGCAACCTTGGGGTTTGATGACTGCCATTCGGCGGTATACTCCACGCCGCTTTCGGCCGTTATTTCAGATGAGATTTTATAACTGCTTTTATAATTTATCTCTGCATTATCATCAATTTTTACGCTTTTGACTGTCGGAATATGCTGCTCGATTTTCGTCCAATGTGCATAAAGTGTAATATTTGCAGTAACTTTTAAAGACTCCGAAACCTTTGTGCCGCCGTCCTTTGCGGTGTACCAGCCGTCAAAGGTGTAACCGCTTCTTGTCGGTGTCGGCAAGGTTACCGTTTTTCCCATTTCAAATGTTGCACTTGACGGCGAAACGCTTCCGCCGTTGGCGTTATAAGTGAGTGTACACATTGTCGGAGCATTTTTCTTCCAAATGGCGTAGAGTGTTATATTTTGAGACGGTTTATATGATGAGCCACATGAATAACTTGCAGTTGTAGCGGAACCGCTTGTTGACCAACCGAGGCAGGTGTAACCTGCTTTTGTCGGAGTCGGCAAAGTTACCGAACCGCCTGCCGTTACGCTTGCACTTGACGGCGAAACACTACCACCGTTAGTATTATAGATGACGGTGTAAGTCGTCGAAGCGGACTTTTGACCGAGGAGAATAGTATATTCATTACCGGTCGTTTTGTAATAACCGTTTGTTATCTTTACAAAGTATGCTACATTTTTGGCAGCCGAAATTGTGTATATAAGATTTGATTCAACGCTATTTTTTATGGATATTTCTTTATGGCCAAGTTCCTTATACTCGTTATTCTGATAGCTGTATACAGTAATTATCCACGAACCGCTTTGGTTTTTATATTTATGATTGAAAGTAACAGGAATATTTCCGGTTGCAGAAGCCGTAATTTTATAGAAATCCCGATCTTCTCCGCTATTCATTGTTCCTGTGTATTCATTGCTAAGAGCAATTACATTTGCAGTTTGATATGAATCGTTCAGTTCCTGCTCAGCAAAATTTGTTGCAGTAAATTTTGTTGACAAGCGATACTCAATTCCGGTTGGCTTATAAAATCCGCAGTATACACGGACATAGTATGTGCCATTCGCAATGGTGCCTACGAATGGTAAAGCATAATTCCCGCTGTCTTTAGCACCGATTTCAGCACTGCTGAGCTCGGTGTATGAATTGTTGATATATTGATATATTTTAATAATCCAGCTTGTTCCGTCTTCAACATAATCGTGATCAAAAGAAATATACAATTTTCCTGTTGACGAGGTTGTAATCTTATAGTAGTCCTCATCAGAACTGTTATTCATTTTTCCTTTAATCGTATTTCCAATGTTCAATGTGTTTGCTTTTGCATAACTGTTATTGTCTTCGCTTTCATTAACATTTGCTGCACTTGCCATCATCGGAACAGATGAAATGAGCAAAAGCATTACCAATAAAATCGACACGATTTTTTTCATTACAAAAATTTCCTCCCTAAAATATTTTATTTGATCTGATGCGAGAATAATAAATAAATTCACCCCTTCCCTAATGACTAATATGAAAATTTTCCTTTTTTAGAATAGAAAAGCAAATTAGCACTTTTCATGTTCTGAAAAGTAATTATATCTGTATTACAGATATTTGTCAATATCTGTTTAAAAGATATTACATAATATTACTGAGGTGATATTATGGTTTATAAGAATATTCGCAATTTAAGAGAGGACAGGGATCTTAGGCAAAAAGACCTTGCCGCAATGCTGAATGTTTCGCAAAACACATATTCGCAATATGAAACGGGAGTAATTGAAATGACTGCTTCAACACTGATAAAGCTTGCAGATTTTTACGGTGTCAGCGTTGATTTTTTGCTCGACAGAAAATAAATTTAAGCAATAAAACAACCGATTGATTTTATGCTCAATCGGTTGTTTTTTTGCACTTTATTCGTCTTTAATTTCACCGAATTTAACCCCTCCGTCTTCGGCGCAAACGCCGAATCCACCTTCCCTGAAGTGAAGGCGATATGTGCACCGCTTTTATTCGGGCGAAAACTTAACGGCGGTGTGTAGGCACATCGCCCTGCGAGGCGTTTCAATTCTCCGAATTTCATGTGTTCTAACGGTAAGACTCGCCCTCATCCGGCGCGTTGCGCCACCTTCTCCCCCGGGGCGAAGGCTACAATTGGCTTCTCCTCGAGGAGAAGCTGTCACGGAGTGACTGATGAGGTGAAATTTTGCGGTTTGATGTTATTCTCGGCAAGGCTCCGCGTAGGGCGGCATGAGCGCAGCGGAAACGATATGCACACCGCTATAGGTGGGTAAATCCACTGTTTATTCTTATAAAAAAAGACCGCCTGCAAACGGGCGGTCTCTTCTTACATCGGTATCTTTTAATTTCTTTTTTGGGCGACTTTATATCTTGTCAGTGCGACAATAAGCGATATCAGAGATAACGAATCATTTGTCATACCTGCCCAAGACCGGTTTATCAGGTTGAATGTCACCCAGCAAAGGCAGACGGGTATAGTCATAATCCTTAAAATCTGCGGATTCTTTTGCCAGCCGCCGATTGTGGCAAATATTGACGCAATAAACGGCAATATTCCCCAAACTCCCTGCCATGTGACAATAGTGAGCACAAGTGAAACTGCAATAAAAACAATCGGAACAGCCTTTGAATGAACCCATTCTTTGTTGAGGCTGCAAACATAGCTTCTTACAACATTCAAAAAATTCATTGCCACGGGGGTAAAAAGCCACATACTTGTGTAGTGCAGGCACCAAAGGGCGGAGCATAGCGTCATCAGCACCATTATTGTTCGGTGCTTCTTAAATTGATACATTATTATTCCGACCGCCATCGCGGAAAATCCGAATATTTGAGTAAGGTACGAATGTGTTTCAAAAAATTCCTGCATATAAATCTCCGCTTTGCCTACAAAATCAACGTGATTATTTTACTGCAAGGTGTTTTACCTGTCAATTATATTTGTCGCAAAATTCTTTTGCAATATTTAATAAATACGGGTCTAAAAAAGAAAGTGCGGATTTTTTCATTTCTTCGTCTATTCCGTAGTATGCCTCGGCAACCGAGCCGGTTATTGCGGCGATTGTGTCGCTGTCGCCGCCGATTGAAATTGCGTTTCTTATCGCGTCCTCAAAATCTGTTGACTCAAAAAAAGCCTGCAATGCCTGCGGAACGGATTTTTGGCAGATTTCATAAAAGCCGTAGCTGTCACGAATTTTGTCGAGCGTAAAATCTATTGTATAAAATCTTTTTATATACTCCTTGATTTCTGCCATGCTGCGCGTTGTTCTCGCAATATAAATTGCACCTGCAACCGCTGCCGCACCTTTTATGCCCTCGGGGTGGTTGTGCGTCACTTCTGCGCTTGCCGCCGCCAAGGCTTCACATTCTTTGAGTGAATTTGCATACCAAGCGACGGGCGAAACCCTCATTGCAGAGCCGTTGCCGCAGCTGTTATACGGTTCTGTGAGTTTTTCTTCAATCCACACTGCGAAATTGCCGCCGTAGCCGCAGTGTGGATATTTGCCGCCCACCTCATGCATTGCGGCAATAAGCTCTTTTTTAAACTTATTGATGTCTGTGATTTCTTCAAATTTCATCAATGCTTTTGCAACCGCCAGCGTCATAACAGTGTCGTCCGTAAACGTGCATTTGCTCTCAAACATATTAAATTTTTTGGACTTAATGTTGTTAAACTCAAATCTCGAACCTACAATGTCCCCTAAAATTGCACCTATCATATAAATTCCTCCGAAAAATTTTGATAAATACATTATACAAATAATCACACTGTTTGAGTCGCTTGTCAAGAGACATTTTATAAAGCAAAATCGGCTCCCGCTTTAATTGCGAGAACCGATTGCTTATATTTTTTAACCTTTGGCGTTTTCTTCCGAAGACAGAAGCGCGTCTGCCTTTTGCGCCGTGTCGGTGAAGCTGTTATTTTTCCACCATGCCCATACAGAGCTTGCCACCGTCAAAAAATACGAGGCGTAATGTGTGAGCGAGTCGATGTCTGTCTCTTTGTCGGTCACTCCGAATATTACAAGTGCTTGGTTGACAAGAGCAATCAAAAGTACAGCCGTGCGAATCCACGTTGCCTTGTCAACACTTTTAAGGTTTATCTTTTTCATCGTTTTCCCTCCTTAGTTCATCAATTCTGTGATGTGCGGATTTTACCGAGTTCTCGACCTTTACCATTCTTTCAACAAGATTGTTGTGCTTTTCCACCTTTTTTTCGAGCTGCGATATTCTGTAAATTGTCAGCCTGCCGGAGGCAATGATTCCGCCGAGCGTGCCGAGCAGTGTGCCTAAAAAGGATATTAAAGATACAGTGATTTCAGTGTTCATATTCTTGTGCAGTATTTAAGGCAGATCCAGCCCGACGGCGTTTTGCCCCAGTATTCGTTTGATACTTTTGAAACAGTGCAGACTACGCCGTTTACATAGCCGTTGCAGGCAGAGCCGCCGTTAAGCTTTTTGATTTGTGCGCGTGCATTGGCTGTGAACTGCGAAAATGTTTTGACGCCGTAAGTCGTTCCCGCTCCGCTTCTGACATTCAGAACCGCCGCGTCAACTTTATAAGTGCCGGGTCTGAAAATCGTGGGCGCAACATAATTTTTTGAAAAAATCTCGGGGTCTTCATATTTTTCTGTTTTAAGGTCTTTAACGCCGAGGTGAAGGTGCACGCCTGTTGCTTTGCCCGTCTTCCCCGTTTTGCCGAGCAGCGTGCCTTTGACTACGGATTGCCCCTTTTTAACGCATATTTCGCTCAAATGATAATGCAAAAGCTTTTTGCCCGTGCGAGGGTATGAGACCCAAATATATTTCGCGCCGTCGCTTGCGGTGCCGCAGGATAAAACCGTGCCGTCTTCTATTGCGTATTGCGGCAGCTTCTTTCCGTTTGTGCCGTAATCGGTGCCGTAGTGGAATGTTGAAGTGACCCCGGCAGATGTGCCGAAAGACCTTCTCTTGCCGTAAGGCGAGGTAACGTAGTTGTATTTGTCTTTAAAAATCAAGTTGCTTATAGTGCTCATTTTTTATCTCCTTTCTTTTAAAAATCATCCGATAGGGTATTTTATTGTAAACACAGGTGCAGTGCTTTCGTCACCGAAGTCTGAGGCAAGCCCGTTCGGAGTCAAGACCTCGGCACTTGTCACCGCGCCGCACGGCACGGCGCACAGGGTATAAGAGAAGCCGATAATCTGCGCGCTGCCCTCGGTGCAGGCTGCGGCTATAAACGAGCCGAGCTTTTGCGGAAAGCCGTCGCCGTCAAAATTTTTGCAGCTACCCGTGCAGTGAATAACGCTGTTTAGCGGTATGACGCTGACCCCCGATAAAATCGGAACCGAAATGTCAAATTCATTTGAATTTTGCCTTGCGGAAAGGTCTGCGCCGTCTGCGTTTTGCTGATATAAAACAGGTCTTATTGTGACGGACGCGCCGCTCTCGGATTTTAAAATTACATAACCGTTCATGGTGACGTTATAGGGTGAGTCGGGCTCAAGAGAAAATGAAGAAATATATGCGGGCGAAACATTTTCAGTGAGCGATATAACATCGGTTTCGCTTTTTTTGCGCCAATAAATGTGCTTTGTAAAAGGCTCGGGTTTTACTTCGCCCTTTGCCTTGCACCTTTTTGCAAAAGTCAAAAACAAATTGCCGATAAATTCACTGTATTTCATTACGGCTTTCAAAGTGAGGTCGTCTTTCCATACAACCGAGCATGAGCTCGCTTCATAATTTTGCGCCGCAAAGTTTGCAAAGCACGGCGAACTGTCCGGTGTTAAAACCGTAGAATTTTTTTCGCCGCCGTCACTGTGGAGGCAGTCGAATTTTCCGGCGGTTTTCAGAAGCAATTCTTCGTCGGAGTTTTTATGCGGAGCATAAAAAATATTTTTTTCTGCCGAAATATTTTTTGATATAAAATCGCATACAGCGATAATATTTTCACCCGATACATTCTCGAGTGTTTGCATAACCGCAAGGGTTTCTTTTTCGCTCGCACTTGCGGTTCCCTTGTTTTCGTTGCCGCAAATATCCCATTTGAACGGAAAGTTGCAGGCAATGTTTACGTTATTTTTGTTAAGTCCGTTTTCGTTTTCGTAAGCCGTGGGTGCGGCGGCGGGCAAAACAATGAATTTGACTTTGTTATAAAGAAAATTCAAATTTTTATCTTCCGAATTTCTTTTGCACAAAGCGCCGAAAAATCCGCCGAGTGCCGCCAATGTCATATATGTGCCGCGGGTGTGGTTGGCGGTTACAAATATTGTTCTGTCAAAATTCCTGCCCGTGAATGTGAATACGGGAATATTTTTGCCGTAAGAATCTTCTCCGGCAGAGGTTTCTTTTACATAGTCGGGATATTTCTGTGCGAGAAGCGAAAATTGAGCGGTGAGATAGTTCTCGTCAGCGGCTTTGAGCGCATCATAATCGAGCGAGCCGATGTCATTTTCTTTTGCGGTGTACATATCGTCTGCCCAGTCTGAAATTTCTTCTTCAAAAGTCATCTCTTCACTTGAGTCTAATTCGCCGCCGTCTGAATTTTCAAAGGAAGTTATCTGCACCGATTCGTTTGCACCCACTGTTATTTTATGCACGGCAATATTTGTGGATATAACAGTGCCGTCTTCACTAATGCCGACAGCACCGATTTTAAGAAGTCCGCTTTTTTGCAGGCACTCTTTAGGAACGGTGCAAACTCCGCCGACGATTGCCGCCGTGTATTCGCCGTTCGGCACACCGCAAATAAACACTGCGGTTTTAGAAAAATTGTTCCACTGTGAGTCAAAGGTAAATTTGCATTTGTCAAAATTCACGCTGCCGCTTGTAATATCCGGAAGATTGGCGGCGGTTATTTTGTTGCCGATTACGTTAAATTCAAGCTGATTCAAGCCAAGATTTCTCCTTTCTGTAATAATTCTGAAGCTTGTAGGCGGTTGTTAAAAGGTCCCTTTTCTGAGCATAAAACACAAGCCTTTTTTGCTTTAGCAGATAGCTTTTTCTGAAGTCCTTTTTCTCGGCGGCAATTTTTATTTCTGCCGTACATTTTTTAATAAGGCAGTCCATATCCGCCGCCGCTTTAAAATAATCCGTGCTAAGTTCGGTTATTGATTTGTCCATGTTATTTCCCCGTTCCCTTTCGATATTTTTATAATTATTTCTGCGCCCGTTAAGCGGCTGTATTTTTCTATTTCGCTTATGGTGGGCGATCGTTTTCCCTGTTCCGTGTCAGAAAGCTTTTTTTCGCTTATGTTTAAAAACTTTGCACACTGCTCGGTTTCTATTGCGTGCGACAAACGCAGATCTTTGAGCAAAACCGCTACATTCCCCTTGCTCCTTTTTTGAGCCTTTAAAACATCTAAGGCTTCATCCAAATAAAGCGGAGACATCTCACTTGTTTCAAGGTCTTTGAAATACATCACAAGCACCTCTAAATAATCCTTTAAAATCTCTTTTGCTTTTGTTTTGGCAGCGTATATGCAGCGCACGCTCATCCCCAAACGCGTTGCCGCTTCTGCCGCGCTTATATCTTCAAGGCAGCAAAGGCGTATAACCTCTGCCTGCATATGCGTCAGGCGGTTTTTTATAAGATAATCGACCAAATATGCCATGGTGACCGTCCTTTTTCTGCACACAAGCTTGTCTATTGATTCGAGCGCCTCTTCGGTGCTGAATCCGTGACGGCGTATGCAGTTGAGAGCAAATCTTGCCTCCTCCAAAGATATAAGCTCGTCTGTTATGCTGTTCATTTATGCACCTCCTTTGGCAGACCGCCGATTAAATGATAAACACAAATATTTTGTTTATCGGCGGCTGTTTGAATAGCACAGCTATTATTATAGAAACATATGTTCGGTTTGTCAAGCACAAATATTAGAAAAACTATTTTCTTTATAAAATCTCTTGACAAATTTAATAGAATAGCTCATAATATACGCAGCGAAATATTGGGATGTGCTTATATGAACATTATAAAAGAATTAAGACTTTCAAAAAATCTTACCCAGGCAGATTTGGCTGAGCTATGCTCCGTGCACCAAACCGCAGTCAGCCAGTGGGAGAAGGGGAGAACCGCACCTGACACCGAAAGCCTTAAAAAGCTTTCTGAAATATTCGGCGTTTCGGTCGATAAACTCATAGGTGCGCCGGAGAAGAAAAAGGGGGTAAAAATCCCCGTGCTCGGATATGTGCGCGCAGGCATACCCGTTGAAGCTGTGGAGGAGATACTCGATTATGAAGAAATTTCACCCGAGACTGCGGCAACAGGCGAGTTCTTTGCTCTTAAAATAAAAGGTGACAGCATGGAGCCGAGAATTTGCGAGGGAGACGTTGTTATTGTAAGAAAACAAAACGATGTTGACAGCGGCGACATAGCGGTTGTTCTCGTCAACTCAATGGACGCAACCGTTAAAAAAGTAATAAAAAAAGATACAAGCCTTTCGCTTGTACCTTTTAACACAAATTATGATGTTATGATTTTTACTCCGGAAGAAATCACAAAAATTCCCGTAACAATAATCGGCAGAGTGGTTGAATTAAGGGGCAAGTTTTAATTATCTTATGCTCGCTTCTCCCGATGATATATTTTCTGTTGTTCCGTCCGCATATCGCACAATGAGCGCGGCGCAATCGTCTATGCCCTCGGCAAAAGCCTCTTTAGGTTCTTTGCCGGGGGATATTATTTTTATGTTTTTGCCGACGGTTACACACCTTTTGCGGTAGTAATCAAGAAATTCTCTGTTGTCGGCATTTTCAAACTCCTGCGATAAATAAAAGAGCAGATTTTGTGTAAGCTCGTCTTTTAAAGAGCCGTCGGCGGCAATGCTGCCGGCTCTTGATTTTATATCGTCGGGGAAATTTTGCGTTGAAACATTTATGCCGATGCCGACTATTGCAAACATAAGCCTGCTTTCGCAAAATTCGCCCTCGGTCAATATTCCGCACACTTTTTTGTTATCGAGCAAAATGTCGTTTACCCATTTGACTTGAAGTTCTTTTTTTGTCGTCCGAGAAATTGCCTTCATAACCGCGACTGCGGCGGCGGTTGTTAAAAGCGTAGGCTCGGAGAGGGACGGTTCTCTTAATAAAACAGAGAGATAAATCCCGGTGTTCTCGGGCGAATAAAAGCTTCTGCCCATTCTTCCCTTGCCTGCGGTCTGCTTGTTTGCGATTATCACCGTGCCGCTTTTTGCGCCGGAGTGCGCCATCTCTTTTAAAAGCGTGTTGGTAGAAGTGACGACATCCTTTTTTATAACATCAAATTTCATTTTATCCTCTTGCGTAAAGTCTGTTGATTTTTTTGAAATATTCTTTGTCTGCGTTGTCTATGGTATCTTTGGTGGTTCTGAAACGCCAGTTAAGCTCTGCAACACCGGGAATATTCATTCTCGCGTCTCTGCCGAAGCCGCATATATCCTGAAAGGATATTATCGCCGTGTCGGCAACCGAAGACCAAATTGTTTCTGTTATTCTTCGGCATGCGGGCGCAGAGTATCCGCCCACGCCCCAGTCGTCGCCTCTGAAGCCGCAGTAGTCGAGCGTTCTGCGGCGTTCCTGCTCGTTTAATTCATAAAGCCAGCCCAAAAGCGTGTTGTTGTCGTGTGTGCCGGGGTATACCACAAGATTTCTTTTATAGTTGTGCGGCAAATGCTCGCTCTCAGCATTTCCCTGAAAAGCAAACTGTATCACACGAATACCGGGGAAGCCGCTCTCTTTTAAAAGACGTGCGACGTCGTCACTGTAATAGCCGAGATCTTCTGCGATTATATCGGGGTTCGGATATTCTTTTTTAAACGCGTTTATCAGCTTCATGCCGGGCCCCTTTTTCCACTGTCCGTTTTTGGCGGTTTTGCTGCCGAACGGCACAGCCCAGTAAGATTCAAGCCCTCTGAAGTGGTCTATTCTCACTTTGTCATACATAGAGAGCTCTTCGCCGAGCCGCTGAACCCACCAGCGATAGTTTTCTTTTTCGAGCCTTTCCCAGTCATAAAGAGGATTGCCCCAAAGCTGACCGTCAGCCGAAAAATAATCGGGAGGTACGCCTGCAACCTCCTCGGGGCAAAGACTTTTTTTGTTTATTTTAAAAAGCTCGGTGTTGCTCCAAACGTCCGCGCTGTCCATAGATACATATATCGGCATATCGCCCAGAATTTTTATTCCGTTCTCGTTTGCGTATTTTTTGAGCGAGTGCCACTGCTTAAAAAATTCATACTGAACAAAGAGCCAAAATGTCATCTCATCTTTGTATTTATCTTTGTCTTTTATGCAAGCAGTGTAATTTTTATTTTTCTCCTGCCAGTCCCACCACTGTGTTTCGCCGCTTTTTTGCTTAACGGCTTTAAACAGTGCGTAGTCCTCCGCCCAAAAATGCTCGCGGCAAAAAGACTCGGCAAATTCTTTTGCTTTTTCGCCTGCGTTTTTGAAAGCGGTTCTGAGCATATTCATTTTCTCTTTTCTCGCAAACTCATAGTCGGCTGTGTAGGGTGTAGAGGAATATACGCATTTTCTGACATCGGCTTCAGAGAGCAGACCGTCTTCTTTCAGTTCTCTCGGGTCAATAAACATCGGCTCACCCGCAAAGGCGCTTTCGCTTTTATAGGGCGAATTCATCTCGTCAACGGGGTGAAAAGGCAAAACCTGCCATATGCCGAAGCGGCATTCTTTTAAAAAATCAACAAATTCGCGCGCCTCTGTGCCGAAGCCGCCGACGCCGAACGGACCGGGGAGAGAAGTTATGTGCATCAGCACGCCGGAACAGCGATTTTTCATATATCCACAGCCTTTCAGAATAGTAAAATAAGCTTAGTTAAAATTATATTCACGGTGCATTGATGTGTCAACAAAATCATTTCAAAAAAATGCAAAAAATGTATTTACTTAAAGAGTGCGTGTGTGGTAGTATATACAAAGTAATGCCCGGAGGTGGAAGCATGAAATATGAGAACAATTGGGAGTCTTTGAACTCAAGACCCGTACCGCAGTGGTTTGCCGATGCAAAGTTCGGTATATTCATCCACTGGGGTCTTTATTCGGTGCCTGCATTTGCGCCCAAGGGTCAGTATGCAGAGTGGTATTGGTGGGCGCTGACCTGCCCCAATCCAAACGATATACAAAAGCAGTTCCGTGAGTTTCACAAAAAAACTTACGGTGAAAATTTCAGATATGAAGACTTTGTTTCGATGTTTAACGCAGAGGCTTTTGACGCCGGCGAATGGGCGGAGCTTTTCTCGCGCTCCGGCGCAAAATACATAAATCTCGTTTCAAAACACCATGACGGATTTTGTATGTATAAAAGCGATTATACACCGTGCTGGAACAGCGTTGACGTAGGTCCTCACAGAGATTTTTGCCGCGAGCTCAAAGACGCTTTGAGCAAGACGGACGTTAAGTTCGGCGTTTATCATTCGGTTTATGAGTGGTATCACCCGCTCTATCTCAAAGACCCGGAGGAATATGCCGTTAAGCATTTGATACCCATGCTCAAAGAGATAGTCGAAAAATATCAGCCTTACACGCTTTTTACCGACGGTGAGTGGGAGCACGAAAGCTCCGTATGGCACAGCACGGAATTTTTACAGTGGCTTTATAACGAATCCTCTGTTAAAGACACAATAGTGCCCAATGACCGTTGGGGCAAAGAGACAAGGGGCAGGCTCGGCGGCAACTTCACAACAGAGTATGGCTACATAGGCGGCGAAAGCTCGCCCGGCGGCATACTTGCGATGGATTCTTATGAAAGACCCAACGAAGAGTGCCGAGGCATAGGTGGCTCATTCGGCTGGAACCGCTTTGAAAAGCCCGAGGATTATCTCTCTTCAAAAGAGCTTATACATATGCTCATTGACCTTGTCAGCCGCGGCAGTAACTTCCTTTTAAATATAGGACCGACTGCGGACGGCAGAATCCCCGTTATCATGCAGCAAAAGCTGCTTGACATAGGCGATTGGCTCAAGGTCAACGGCGAGGGAATTTATTCGAGCGTTAAATACTCAAACAGCTCCGACGAAAACATAAGATATACGCGCAAAGGCTCCGATGTATATGCGTTCCTTTTAAAATTCCCGTTCGGCGAAGCTGTGCTTAACGAGGTTTGCTATAACCCCGATATAAAGGCAGAATTTTTGGGCGGCGATGTGAATGTCACGGTGTCGGAGTGCGGCGGAAAAGTAAAACTCACATTCCCTCCGATAAACCCTGACGATTTAAAGTGCAAAGATGCATACTGCATTAAGCTTTCGGGTGCAGTTAAATAATATTTTATTATTGCCATAAATTTTAATTTTAGCAGAAAGAGGACAGGCAAAATGATTTTAGACAGAGAAATTTTAATTCCCGATCTCGGCACGGTCGGCCCCGACAGCGGATTTCATCTGCTCTCGCAGACCGAGGACGGCAGATTTGTTAAGGGCAAAAACGGCGTTGAAGAGATTGTTTCAACAGGCGATGAAAAGGTTGAATTTGTATCTTTCGGCGATAAAACGCTCGCTTGCGTAAAATCTGCAATAGCATACCCGGTTTATTACCCCGTTCAGCCCGTTAAGCTTGAGATGCCGGTTAAAGCGGTGCTTATGGATCTTGACGGCACAACGGTCAGAAGCGAAGAGTTTTGGATTTGGATAATTCAAATGAGCATTGCAAGCCTTTTGGGCAACCCCAAATTTGAGCTTGAGGATGCGGATATGCCATTTGTTTCGGGTCACAGCGTATCGGAGCATTTGCAGTATTGCATTGATAAATATTGCCCCGGCGCTTCACTTGACAAGGCAAGAGATTTTTATTTTGAGCACACCCACAGAGAGATGGAAGAAATTATGGCCGGCAGAGGCAAAGAGGGTGCGTTTACTCCCACAGTCGGTGTAAAAGACTTTTTGCTTGAGCTTAAGGGCATGGGCGTTAAAATAGGTCTTGTTACCTCGGGTCTTTATGAAAAGGCTTGGCCGGAGATTCTTTCTGCATTCAAAACCCTCGGCATGGGCGACCCCAAAGATTTTTATGATGCAATTATTTCTGCAGGCTTTCCGCTTCGTAAGGGCTCTGTCGGCACATTGGGTGAGCTTTCGCCGAAGCCGCACCCGTGGCTTTATTCCGAGACTTCAATCGTAGGGCTCGGCGAGGCTTTTGCAGACAGAAACCATGTTCTCGGCATTGAAGACAGCGGCGCAGGCGTCTGCTCCGTTCGCCTTGCGGGCTACACCACAATAGGTATTGCCGGCGGCAATATAGAAGAGAGCGGCACAAAAGCGGTCTGCACATATTATGAAAAGAATTTCGGCGATATAATGAAGAGAATAAAAGGAGAATGAGCTGATGGATAAAAAAGATAAACAGATACAGTGCCATTTTATTTCAAACACTCACTGGGACAGAGAGTGGCGTTTCTCCGCAAGAAGAACGCAGTATATGCTCGGCTATATGCTTGATATGCTTATGGATATACTCGAAAAATATCCCGAGTTCAGACATTTTCATCTTGACTCGCAGACCATGCCCGTTCAGGATTATCTTGAGGTTTATCCCGAGAAAAAAGAGCTTTTCAAAAAGTATGTTTCAGATGGCAGAATAGGCATAGGCCCTTGGTTCTGCCTGCCCGATGAATTTTGCGTCGGCGGCGAATCACTCATAAGAAACCTGCTTTTAGGTCACAAAATAGGCAAAGAGATGGGCGGCATAAGCAAGACCGGCTACTCGCCGTTCGGCTGGGGTCAGATTTCTCAGCTTCCGCAGATTTATGCAGGCTTTGATATTCACTTTGCTTCCTTTTACAGAGGTGTAAACGAATATAACACCCCGAAATCGGAGTTTTATTGGGAAAGCCCGGACGGCACAAGAATTTACGGCTCACGTCTCGGCAAACGCCCGAGATATAACATCTGGTATGTTGTTCAAAGACCGGTATATTTCAACCAGTCCAACGAAAATAACCGCGATATGCTTTGGAACGACAACAACGGTGCTTTTAAATTTATAGATTCCGAAAACGGCAGACTTGACTATCAGTATGCCCACCCGTTTTATGAGTATCATAAAGAAAATATCAAGCCCAGAGGCGAGCAGGCAATAAAAGAGCAGGATAATGACTGGACAACCCCGCACCGCTTCTGGTCGGTAGGTCACGATTCCTCATGCCCCGACGCAAGAGAGGTTCAGATGATTAAGGATCTTGACGAGGCATTGCCGAACGCCCACGTTTTCCACAGCACACTCAAAGAGATGGAACAGGGCATTATAGATGATTTTGACCCGTCATCACCCGTTATCAAGGGAGAAATGCGCGAGCCTTATACCAAGGGCAGCGTCAGCGCAATGATGGGATGGATAATTTCTGCAAGAACATACATCAAGCAGACCAACTTTGACACCGAGCGCAGGCTCACAAATTATGCGGAGCCGATGGCTGTTTTCGCATCGTTCTGCGGCGCACCGTATCCTCAGAATTTCATTGACCTTTCATATAACTATCTTCTTCAAAACCACGGCCACGACAGCATCGGTGCCTGCGGCAGAGACATTGTTTATGAAGATGTAATTTCACGCTTCCGCCAGTCAAGAGAGCTTTCTGTTTGCGTATTTGAACGTGCGTTTATGGACGTTGCGGGCGACATTGACCTCGGTTCTTTTGACAAGAACGACGCTGCAATAGTAATCTTTAACCCCGCGCCCACAAAGAGAAGCGAAGCGGTCAAAATCTCGGTTGAACTGCCTGCGGAGTGGAAAGCGGACAGCTTTAAGATTGTTGACGCAGACGGCAATGAGCTTAAATATCAAATACTTGCAACAAACATGAACAACGCTCAGATTATTCAGAACCCCAACGATGTTGCAAACGTTCTTCACACTCAGCAGTACACAATTATGCTTGATGTTAAAGACGTGCCTGCAATGGGCTATAAAACACTTAAAATGCAGCCGCTTTATCATGTCCGTGCAAAGAACCCCGTAACAATGAAGAAAAACGCTCAGACTATGGAGAATGAGTATCTCAGAGTTACAATCAACGCGAACGGAACATACGACGTGCTCGAAAAAGACACGGGCAAGCTCTTCACTTCTCTCGGCTACTTTAAAGACACGGGCGAAACGGGCAACCCCTGGGAGCACATTGTACCCGAAAACGACGAGACTTTCACAACTCTTAACGAGAGTGCAAAAATCACCCTTCTTCATGAGGGCGAGCTTGAGACTTCTTACAAGGTTGTTATCGACTGGGCACTCCCCGAGGGCAGAAATATGGACGAAAAAACGCGTTCTTCACACCTTAAGCTCTTTAAGATTGAAAATATTGTCACCCTCAAAAAAGGCTCGCGCTATCTTGAGGTTGAAACAACCGTTGACAATCAGTCCGAAGACCATTACTTCCAGGTTGCATTCCCCACAAATATCAAGGCAGAGTTTGTTCATGCTCAGGGTCAGTTTGACGTTGTTAAACGCCCGATAAAGAGACCCGATTATTCTCTTTATGACGAGATACCCATGACCGAGCATCCGATGAATTCATTTGTTGATATTTCTGACGGCAAGCAGGGCGTTGCGCTTCTCAACACAGGCCTCAAAGCATACGAAGCCGCAGATGATGAGTGCAACACAATGTATCTTTCGCTTCTTCGCTCTTTCCCGCTTAGAATTTGCGTAACTTCGGATATGCAGGATTACAGCGGCTGGGATAAAGGCTCGCAGTGCATAGGCAAAAACACTTTCCGCTATGCGTTTATGCCTCACTCCGGCGATTGGGAGGAGGGCAAGGTCTGGACAGAGTCCGACAACTTCAATCTCACCTTCTCCGCCGCACAGCTTGCTCCCACAGACCACGGCAAAAATGCTCTTGAGCATTCGTTCATTGAGCTTAGCGACGATACGCTCTCTGTCAGCGCGGTTAAGAGAAGCGAGGACGGCGAGGGCTGGATAGTTCGTCTGTTTAACCCCTCCGACAGCGCAAAGACCGCAAAGATAAGAGTAAACGGCGGAATTGCTCCGATAGAAAAAACTCAGTCGCCTGTTGAAAGACAGCTCACAGAGTTTGAACTGCCCGAGTATTCAGGCAAAAAGTGGAGCGAGGCAAAGCTTGTTTCTCTTGAAGAAAAAGACGTTGCTCCTCTCACTCTTGACGGCGACGGATTTGCGGAGTTTGAGATAACCGGCAAAAAGATTCTCACATTCAAATTTATGTAATTAAGGGGCTGCCGCATTTAGCGCAGATCAAAGAGTAAAATAAAAAAGAAAAAGGCTATAATTCACAATCGGTAATCAAACATACCAACGTGGATTATAGCTTTCTTTCTTTGCAACAGCCGATTTTTCATTTGTTCAAATAATTCATAAATACGTCCATTAGTTTAATTGCGGTTTTCTTTTCGCTTTCGGAACATGAATCTAATTTTACCATAAGCTCCACACCGGTCGGCGTGGGTGTTTCATCGTCAATCAAAATATCGTTCGGAGTAATATTTAACGATTGACACAGCCTTAAAACGGTTTCCACTTTCATGTTTGCCGTGCCGCGCTCAATGTCGGCATAGGCTCTGTCCGAAAGTCCGGCTTTTTCGGCAACCTCGCTTTGGGTCATTCCCTTTTTCTTTCTTATATCAAGTAGTTTGTTACCTATTTCCGCAAGATTTAATATATGCACTGTAATTCCTCCAAATGCTCTGCTAATAGGAATTATACTTCTTAATTCACTTGACAAATAGGAAGTAGACATATATAATATATGAAGTGTACTTCATATTTATGAGAGGTAAGGTGCACAGAAAATAAAAAATCGGAGGGTAATAAATGAAAAGGATTTTTGCTTTGATTATGGCTGCTGTTTTAATGCTACTTTTGGCGTCATGCAGCTCATGTAAACACTCATGGCAGGAGGCTGACTGCACAACGCCTAAAACCTGCACGCTGTGCGGCGAAACACGCGGCACGGCATTGGGTCATTCGTGGATGGACGCAACCTGCACAGCACCTAAAACCTGTTCTGTATGCCGGGCGACAGAGGGTGAGCCTTTGGAGCACAATTTTGTAGACCATGTGTGCACATATTGCGGATACACAGAAAAAACACTTTCAACATTTGGCTTTTATGATTTGGATATTGAAAACAAATTTGTAATGATAAAGTCATATGATTTTGGCAACGGCGGTTATGTAATTGCTGATAGCACATTTGAATATAATGTCCACACGTTGCGTGACGGATATTATGAGTCGTATCACTATCATATTTCAAACGGATACGAAGAAACAAATAAAATAATGTATTCGATTTTGAGCGAAGACAGCATTGAAATAACAGCTAACGGAACTGTTGAAAGAATATATGACAGGGTAATAATAGATGAAGAAAACAACGCATTTATTTTAAAGCTGCTTTTGCCAAACGGCAGTGAAGACTGGTGGGTTTCATATAATTCAATTGATTGGAGCAGAAATCCGGAGGAAACAGAAAAAGGAGTTAAGCTTTACCTTAAAGATTTTGGCTGATATAAAGAAAGGGCCTGCGCTAAGTGCGTCAGACCCTTTTATATCTTCAAAATATTTCTCACAACAAACCAAATAATCAAAATAATTAAAAATGATATATCAAATGAGGCGGCAGGGGAACGGTAAGCGAATTTGCCGTTTTTGACATAATTTTTTATGCAAAAAGCCCACACCCACGCCACATAAAACATCTCCGGCGCAAACATGAGATTGTATTGGTATATTGCCGAAAAGTCGAGCGACAAAACTCCCAAAACCGCGCGCGTGTTGCCGCAGCCGGGGCAGCGCAAATGCGTCAGAGCGTTAAACGCGCAAAAAAGTCTTAGGCTCGTATTTTTCATTATAAACCCTGCCGCCGCGGCAAGCAAAATAACGGCTAAAGTCAGTGCGGCAGATATTAAAATTCGTTTTTTAGGTGTTGAAAGCATAATTTTCTCCGATTATGATTGTTTAAGACCCGCAAATGTTGACAAATCAAACCAAGTTATGATATATTGTGCTTGGAGGTGAACGATATGAATATTGAAAAAAGAAGCATAGCCACTTGTGTCATACTCTCTATTGTGACCTGCGGCATATACGCCATCTTTTGGGCTGTTAAGCTCGGACGTGAATCCGTCAGCGTAAAAGACCGAAACGATGACGGCGTGCTGGAAATAGTGCTTATGATTTTCCTGCCGTTCCTCGGCTTCTATTTTGCCGAGAAAAAGCTCACAGAAGGCTGCCAAAATATGGGTATTCCTCATGAAGACAGGTCTTTGGTTTATCTTCTGCTCGGCATATTTGGGTTTGCCATTGTTGATTATTGCCTTATGCAGAACGATCTTAACAAAATCAGTGACATGATGAATCCCGGCAACTTCAACAATCCCGGCGGATACAACGACCCGAATAATTTTAATAACCCCAACGGTTATAACGACCCCAACAACTTCAACAACCCCATGAACTGAAAAAAATAAATTTTCGGACTTTGCCGCAATCAAAATCGGCAAAGTCCGTTTTTTTATTCTGCGTATTTTTTAATACATTCGTTTGCAATTTCGGGGCAGTCGGTTATAAGACCGTCAACACCGCATTTTATAAGACGTTTAAAGTCACTGTCTTTGTCGGGCGTCCATACATTCACCTTAATGCCCAAATCATGAGCTTTTTTGACGTAGTATTTGCTGACAAAGCACTTGTGCGGGTGCAGCGCAGAAACGCCGATTTCTTTGCCGAACTCCGCGGCTCTGTACCACATTGAGTATGTCTCGCGCTTGTCGGGGCTGTAAAGGTATGCGGTGCGGCAATTTCTGTCATATTTTTTGGCTTCAACAAGCATTTTGCTGCTGAATGAAGAAATAATAAGTTTATCAAAAAGACAAAAATCCTTTACCATGTCTATTGTCTTTTTAACAACGGTCATGTCGTTCTCTTTTGAGGGCTTCAGCTCAATGTTTAATATCTCTATTTCCGCATTTTCGCAAAGGGTCAAAAACTCTTCGAGCGTGGGGGCTTTTACACCTTCAAAATCCTTGCCGAAGTATGAGCCGAAATCGTATTGCTTTATTTGCTCAAGCGTCATTTTGGATATGGTGCCTTTGCCGTTTGAGGTCTTGTTTATTTCATAATTGTGGCAAATTATCGGGTGACCGTCCGCCGTTATGTGAACGTCTGTCTCAAAGCCGTCAACACCGATTTCGAGCGACTTCTCAAATGCGGGCAAGGTGTTTTGCGGAGCAACTTTGTTTGCACCTCTGTGCGATATAACTTTAACTGACATATTATCCCTCATTTCATAAAAATATTCTATATCTCAGCATACAACAAAAAGACTTTGCCGTCAAGTGCCGAGGGAGAAGTCTTGCAAATTGATGCCGCCGGCGGCGGTGTGTGGGCACACCGACTTATATGATACTTCCGTTCTTGCGTAGGGCGGCATGCCCTCATGCCGCCGATTCTTTGAATTTGATGTGAGCTAACGGTAAGACTCGCCCTCATCCGGCGCGTTGCGCCAC
>OIZL01000858.1_pt1 | contig 19638 bp, 16 predicted proteins | sample 1588541 | NCBI WGS metagenome assembly OIZL01 (sample SAMN03283285) | human gut metagenome | biome: human-associated habitat; material: feces | host: Homo sapiens | place: Peru | collected 2012 | reverse complement strand
TTTTATCTTTATTGGTTGCCTTCCAACTTATTTGTTCTTTAATCACCTTACTTGTATTATGCTTTGAATAATATGGTACAAGTTCTCCAAACGGATTATGTTTCTCATCACAAAACATAATATTTATTTTATTTTCAGCTAGTTCTTTTAAAAGATAAGCAGAAATAGATACTGATATAGAGTCTACTATTATTGTATCTATTTCTGACAAATGAATATATTTTTCATCTTCCTCACGTTTTACAACAAGAAATCTATTTTTATAACTTATTTTTGACTTTCTTGAAATAACAACAGTTCTAAAACTCATATTTAGACTCTCTAATTCCGGTAACAGATTTTGAAATTATCGTAGCATGTTCAATTATTCTACTATGTTTTTTACCAAAGGCAGATGAATAACTCTGATTCAAAAATTTAAAATTTGCATTTGTACTATTAAATTTCAATAAGTTTAATAGTTGTATAATAGTTTGTTCTTTTTCATCTAAATTAAGCTTATCATAGTGTTTATAATTAACTATTTCTTTTAAGTCACTTATAAGATTATTATACAATAAATATTGCTTTTCCATTTTATCAACTATATATGTAATTATTTCTTCTAGTTTTTTTTCATAATTAACATCATTATTAGAATACTTTTTATCATATAGTTTTTTTAATGCATATTTGTGTTCTTTCATAAAACATTTATCAAAATTAAATTCTATTGCATTGCATACTTCAACTTTATCAGTTGCTCCAACTAATGAACAAACTGAATTATTCCACACAATAATTGAATAAAATGGAATATGTTTTTCACATAATTCGAAAGAATCACTTTCTGATAAATTTAACAATTTTTTATAATATTGATTAATAATATCCTTTGGTTTGTTTATTAAATATATTGGAAAACCAACCAATTTTTGTGTAGTTACACCTTTTTTATTTATCTTAGCAAGAACTGCATAAGCAGGATTTAAACTTGTATAACTTCCATATAATTTAGTTGGCATATTTGCTTTTAAAGGTACTCCAGTATCACCTTTTTTAGATTTAGTTTGATTATAAAATTCTCCAGTTCTAAATTCAACCTTTTTGCTAACCAAAATATCATTTCTATATAAAATATCTTCAACTTTCTTATTAAAGCTATGTGCATCAAATAATAATTCACCAGTATTTTCATCAATTAAATTTGGAGATATTTTAAGAACAGTATCGCACAAATTTTCATCTAAACTATTAATAACAAATCCATACTTCAAGTTTTTACTTTTACCATCATCCATTTTTAATATTTCATTATTAAGTTCTTTTATCATATCAAAATTTAATTTTCTATGCATATATTTTTCCTTATATTCACCCAATACAGCTGCCAAATAAGCATCATGTGCATGATGATAATCATTAATATCCCTAAATTTAAACAATTCATATTTTTCACGATAATTATGTGATAATTCTGCTTTCAAATATATAATATTTGAACTCTTATAGAAATTTTTCAAAATATTAGCAACATGCTTTGTTATTTGTCTAGTTTCAACCAATTGTCTATTAATAAAACCGTTAATATCATCTTCACTATATTTATCTCTAATTAAATTATGAAATTTTTTAGCAGACATTAAATTATTATCTTTAAGATGTTTCCACCAAGCTTTTTGATAATCATTTCTGAATCTTGCTGGTAACACATAATTTGCTTTTTTATCTTGATTACATTCTCTTAAAACCAACGCCTTATTATCTATTGAATCATCTTTAACTAGAGTTCTTGGAATAATATGATCAATCTCATATAACGATTGATTTTCTATATCTTCTATATTTAATGGTTTTCCAGAATATAAACATTTGCCTTCTTGAATAAAGTACAAAAATAATCTTTGACTAGTAATCTCATGACTATCAAGCTCATGTTTCAATGTCTTATAATTATTTATTGAGTCTTTACATGCTTCATATATTTTTTTGATATATTCTTTTCTAGTATCTTTTCTGACCTTTTCTTCATCACCTCTCGCCATTTCAATCATTATATTTTTAGGTTCATACCCAATATAATCAACAAGTTCTTCTACTACTTTTAACGCTTGGTAAATACCCTTTTTTACAGCTGGTGATGTTGCAAGTTCAGCTACTACTTCATAACTTAACTTTTTATCATTCTTTACATTATTAAATTCTTGAATCATTTCTTGAAATTTATATTCATCATTATTTAATATCTGCATAAAATTCTCATCAGTTTCATACATCAAATCTAATATAGATTTATATAATTCTGTTTTCTTGTCTTTATAATATTTAGTTGTTAAAAGTTTTTTTGATAGGCTTCCCCAACCTTTATATTTTTTCGTCAAAATTTTCTTTATTTGAATTTCATTTAATTCCTTGTAATTATCTCTAACTTTCTTCTCAAGAATATCTTTATCTTCAAATATTGTTATCCATTCAATTATTAGTTCCGCATCTTCTTCATCATAACTAGTATTTTCGAATATACCGCCAACACCAAAGAAATCTAAATAAGATTGCATATTGTTTGCAAACTTGCCATCAGAAGAGTAACCAGTTATTCTAAAGTCCCCATTATCCATACTATATTGATTAGAAGTCATTAAATAATTTTTAAATTTTCTCTCAGTAATAGTACCACTAGTTTTCATAAAGAAGTCTTCAAGTAATTGTTGTTGAAAATCTAATTCTATCTTTCTATCGTTAACTCTTATTTGTTTTAACTCATTAAGAACTTTAAATCTTGAATATAAAATCGAATTATTTGCTAAAGCATACTCATCTAATAAATATGTACAATGAGATATCATTCTTTTAATAAACTTTTCTGCAGTTTTTTCTTTATCTACAATTCTATCAAAATTATATGGAGTTATTCTTTCATCATAACTTTTTCTTTCTAACCAAGCATTCTTACTCTTATCTTCTGAAACCAAAGGTCCAACATAATATGGTATTTTAAACTCCAATAATCTTACGATTTTATAAGCTTTATCATCCTCAGTTTTTTCTAATAAGAAAGGATAATACCTGCCTTGATTTTCAATGATTTTTATTAATTCATATTTATTTAATTGATAAGGATATTTTCCATTATCAGTAGTTGTTATTCTAGGAAGAAAATTACCATTTTCAATTCTGTCTTTAATTTCTAAGGTGTATTTATTTCTAAGTTTATCATCAATATTTATATTAGTATCAAATAACTCAGTGAGTAGTTTTTTTAGTTCTTTTATAAACTCATCAGAATCTTCTTTATTAGTAATATATTTCTCATAAAGACATAATTCCTTCTCATTTCTAAAAAGTTTATTATAAAGTTTTCTATCATTTCTAAACAATTCTTTTAAAAATTTCAAATCTTCTTTATGTTGTTCAAAATACTTCACCATTAAACTAGAAATATTTACATTTTGATTGCCATTAAAAAGTTTCTTTAAAAAAACACAATCATATATTTGTTTTAAATTATCTAATACTTCTATATTTTCACCTAAAATATTTTGATATTCATCATATTTATCTTCATAATCAGTTCCACTAAAACTAATCTCAATTTTATCATCTGTTTCAATTAATAATAATTTAGCGATATTAGCCTTATTACCAATCATTAACTTTGCAAATTCATTAACAAAACTTTTATTAACAAAATCACTTAGATCAGTTGTTATTAATCTCTTTGCGTCATTTTTACTGATATTTAACATATCTTCTTGAAGCTTATTGAAATCAACCATATTAATGCTATTATCATAGATTTCAAAATCATGAATACTATTTGAAAGCACTCCAAACAATTCAGATAATTTTTCTTTAATATTTAAATTATCTATATTAAAATTTGAATTTTGATACAAAAAATTTCCTCTATATTTTATAATATGATGAATTGCAAGATATACTAATCTTATATCTTTTTTCTCAGTAGAATTAATTAGTTCATTCCTTAAATGATATATAGTTTTATATGAATTTTGATAATCTTTTATCATTCTTTTTTCTTCATCTGATATAGCGATAGTTTTATTTATTTTATTTTTTTCTAAATATTTAGATTCATTAAGTTTTTGAAAAAAATTATTATCAACCTTATTAATCTCGTCATTAAATTCTTCTTGTAACAATCTTATACGTTCTCTTCGCCTATCATATCTTCTACGCGCACTTCTTTTTTCTCTTCTATCAGCAGCAGTGTTTGCTTTTTCAAAAAGTCTTACTCCCCAAAGAGCTTTATTTCCTTTTCTCATAACTTTTTGATTATTTACTTCAACTACACTCCAGCCAACAGATTCTGTACCTATATCAAGCCCTATATTATAATCTTTCTTCACTGTCATTTGACATACCTCCTACATTATGATATTATTTAATTGTCTTAATACCATTTAAGATGACATAGAGAGTTAAAATAAAGGTTTAACCCTAAATACTCGTTCAAACGAGGGACTGCATAGGCAGTCATTTTTTTTACTTCAATATCATCCTTACAGCTTAATTATAACATAAAAATTTTTTTGACATACACTAAATTGCTAGTTCATTAAAAAATTAATTTACATAAAGGTAGAATTATAACTATAATAGATTGAAACGGAATCATTGTATCCACCCGACTTTTATAGTTACTAAATGAAAAAGTCGAGTTAAACATATCAGATAATTATCGCCCATATTATATAGAAAAATAATTGTATTAACAAAAATCCTATGCTATGATTAAAACCATAGGAAGATAAGAAAATGGAAAAAAATAGAAGTAGCCAAATAATCGCAATGATAGGATTAGGTATTGGCATAATAGGCCTATCAATTGGATTTGCAGCATTTTCAAAAGTATTAAATATACAATCAAGTGCAAACGTAAAACCAGATAATAGCACTACGAATGTTGATTTCTCAAGCACTGAAGATAAAGTAGAAATTGCCAAAATCACTCCAACATCAACACCTAACACAGTAACTGCAACTACGCAGTGGAAAGATGTAAAACTATCACAAACTAGCAGAAAACTTGTAAATGAATATAGAACAACAAGTTCAAAGATGGACACAACTATTCAGAAACTCTAGACTATTCACGCCTTTTAACAATGGCTGAAGTAAAAAAACTAACAACGGCTTATATTCCGTCCTGGAAAAATGGAGAATTGGATACACGTCTATATCTAGTCGAAAATACAAATTTTTCCAAAAAAGATAACTCAAAATTTGATAGGTACTGGTTAGAAACACCAAGAAACACCATGTCTAATCATGGCTGGATAATCTACGCGACTGCAAGAAGAGTCCATAGTGTAGAAGTTTAGCAAACCGACGTATTAGTCGGAGTAGATCAATCTAAAAAAGAAATATCATACTAAAATAAAAGCAGTACAACCCCTACTGCTTTTTTAATACAGCAAAGAATATGCAAACAATCACAAAAATGTTATAATTAAAATGTGAATAATATGAAAAAAAGAAAAAGAATTAAAATAAAATGGATTAATCTACTCCTTTTAATAACAATTATTATCTGTGCTAGTAAATTCTTATCATCATCCATTCAAATCATAAAATGGTCAATTGACAATAAAAATACAGATTCTCAAACTAACAAAATAACTGAAATTACTAAAATCAAAGAAATTGAAGATAACGAAAACACTGAAATCGTAAATAATGAAATAGTAATTGATAAAAACGCTCCATACTGGAACTTTATTAAAATGAATATGATTGATGCTGATTTTAATGAACTTAAAAAAATTAATAAAGACGTCAAAGGATGGATTGAAGTAAATGGCACAACAATAAACTATCCTTACGTTCAAACAAATAATAATAACTTCTACTTGAATCATACCTTTGATAAAACCTCTAATGGGGCTGGCTGGATTTTCCTAGATTACCGAAATAATACAAACTTTGAAGATAAAAACACAATTATTTATGGGCACGGCAGATCAAACTCAGCCATGTTCGGTTCACTTAAAAACATTACTAAATCATCATGGTTTAATAATACAAACAACTACGTTATTAAAATAGCTACTGAAAAATCAAACACCTTATGGGAAGTATTTAGTGTCTATCACATACCAACCACATCTGACTACTTACAAATATCCTTTAATTCAGATGAAGAATTCCTAGATTTTGCAAACAAATTAAAAGAAAGAAGCTACCACAAGTTTAATACTAGCATTTTTAAAACAGACAAAATAATCACTCTATCTACATGTTTTAATGATGATGAAAAAGTCGTCATGCATGCAAGACTAATTAAAATCCAAAATAAAAACGCCTAACAAGCGTTTTTTATAATAAAAATATATAACATAAAATAAACACAAATACATTATTAAGAAGATTTACTGCATCATTATTCATCCAGTACAAACCTTTAACTAATTTTGTTGGTTCTCCGCAATGCACATATTCTTCAACTTCCTTCTTACACTTAGAACAAACAAACTTACCTTGCAAAGAATCTCCTAATAAACTATCTGCAATAGACCCAAACAAGCCCATAAGAATAATTAACAAATAATTCATTGAGTTTAACTTCTCAGCATAATAAATAAGTCCTAAAATAATACCACCAGCTAAAGACGCATTAATACCCAAAAAGGAAACTGCGCCACTAGTACCAGCTGGTACTCGCTTAAGTGTAAATATACTCACTGGTCTATTTTTAGAAAGCGTTCCAATACTACTAGCTAAAGTATCGGCTAAACTAGAAGAAAGAACTGCATAATACATTACATAAAACTTATCATTTAAAGTAAAATGATATAAAACTATACAAATTGTCGGCAATAAGACATTACTAAACATCTGATATATAGTTCTGCATTCATCATTAGTTTTCTTTTTTAATTTATCACTTAATATCGTAAGCACAAAAGTAAGTGCAAGTGCTCCAAAAGCATAAAGACCGCCAAAATAAGTAATTATCACGCCCATTAACCAAGCAGCAATAATCCCAGGCTTTGTAATTTTCTTCTTCCATAGAGCAAAAAGTGCAAACACACTAGGTAACAAAATAGATAAATACATTTATATCACTTCCATTAAATATACAACCAATGAAACTCCCAAAGGCAAGAATAAATTATCTAAGCCCTTTCTATCAAACAACTCTAACGCTGCCGAAACAACGCTTATCAAAATTATATCAATAAAATTAAAGCCAAAATTAAAATAATAATTAAATATAATAATGATAACAAAACTAAAAGCAAACACAGTCGCTGTTCCACTTATTGTCTTATGATTATATATCTGTCTAGACTTCAAATAACCAGCTACTAAAGGAGCAAAACCATCTCCAAATGCCATACAAAATAAACCAACTCCAAATGCCCCATAAAAATCTGGAACAAAATAAGTTACCAGTGCCATAATAAACACACTTATTGGATAATAAATAGTACCTAAATTACCACTGCCATCTTCCATTGATTTAAACAACTTAAACTTATAAGAAAGTATATTTATAACAATAAACGAAAGCGGTGGAATAATAATATGAATGCTACTACCAAAATACTTATACAATATCAAATAACAAAAAGATATCATAATATGTATAAACTTCTTCGTAAACAAAGTTCTTAAATTAAATATTTTTCTAAGACCAAACGCAAGCAGTAAAATAACTATTAAATACCCATAAGTAAACAAATACCCCTTTAAAATCATAAAGCAACGCTAGTTCCTATACCAAGTGGTAATCCTATCAAATAGAACAATATCAACACTACAACCCACATAACTAAAGTATAAAAACTATAAGGAACTAAATACTTAGTATTACCCCAAAGCCCATCTTTATCTGTATTAGTACTATAAAGTTCCATAAATGCTAAATAAACAACAAAGTAAGCCATAACTGGAGTTAGCGCATAAGTTGCACATTCACCAGCTCTAAATACTAACTGAGCAAGTTCTGGACTTAATCCCGCATTCATAAACACATGAACAACACTACCACTCATTATAGACCACTTACTAACACTACTAGGAAGTAGCAATGTAGCAAGAGCACTAAATCCAAGTGTAAGCATCATCAGTGGAATACCTGTAAAATTAGTCTTACTAATAATACCAGCAAGATAAGCAGTAAATACCGTACCTATATTAGTTTTCTTAAATATAAATATAAATGCCGATGCAAAGAATATAAGTACTAACACCTTACCAATATAATCTAATGAATAACTTAATCCATTACATAAATCTTTAACATTTCTAATTGATTTATTAACAATACCATATACTAGACCTAATATAATAAATAATATTGTTACAACAAATACAAAGCCTTGATTAAAAAATGAATTATAACCAAATAACTTATCAATATATAAAGTTTGTGAATAATCTAATAGTGCTCCACCTAAAGGTGCATTTGGTATAATGTTATAAACAAATATCAACAAATAAATAACACCAGCAAAAAGAGAAATTACTAATGCTCTTCTTTCAGTCTTCGTAAAATAATCTTCTTCATCATCAAGTAAAGCATACTTACCAAGTTTAGGAACTATAACCCTTTCCGTAATGCTTGTAACAATACATGCTAAAACTAAAGCACAAACAAGCATTATAAATACATAACTAAATGTACTCATCTGATAATCAGGAGATAACAAATTAGCACTAGATAATGTATAACTCATTAAAGCACTATCTATTGAGTTCATAAATATGTTAATACCAATACCACAACTTAAACTAGCAAAAGCACAAATAATACCGGCTTTAGGATGTCTCTTACCATATTTAAATAATACAGCTGCTAGTGGTATAAGTACTATATAACTTAAATCTCCACCAATAGATGCAAGAATACATACAAGAGATAAACTAAATGTTACAACTCTCTTACTCACCTTTTTAGTAAGCACATAAAAGAAACTATCTAAAAAGCCACTCTTATCCATTACACCAAAACCAATAAGCGTAATAATTAACATTGATAAAGGCGTAAAAGATGCAAAACTTGACACCGCATTACTAAATATAAATTTAAGACCACTTAAACTAAATAAATTTTCTACGTACACTGAATCACTAACATATGATCCGATATTAGAAACTTTACTATAAGTAGCACTAGCATTAAAAAGAGTAAGTACACCACTTAATATAATTGTTCCAAAAATAAGTAAACAAAATGTCATTATTGGGTGGAGCATTACCTTCTCATATTTTCTCTTAATCCTCATGTAAAACTCTCCTTAGTTTCTTCTCAAACTCAAGTCTATCCATCATAATCTCATGATTACAATTAACACATTTAAGTTTTATATCAACCCCAACACGTGTAATAAGCCATAAATTAGTTCCACACGCATGATCCTTCTTCATTACAACTTTATCCCCTAAATTATATTTTGCTTCCATTATGCACCTCAATCTGATTATAAGGAATCTTTATATTATTCTTATCATAAGCATCCTTAACAAGAGTAAGAATTGCTCTTCTAACGGCATATTCACTTCCTTGCTTACACTTAACACTAATTAAATAATTTACTGCACTATCTCCAAGCTCATTAACTCCAAGATAATTACACTCCTTATCATCAACATCTTTTATTTTTTTAACGTCCTCTAAAACATCAAGTAAAACACTTTTAACTTTCTCTTCAGTCACTTCATAACAAGTCGGAATATTAAGTAAAATAACATGTTTATCTTGGCTTAAATTTATTATCTCATCAATATTTCTATTAGACACAACCATTACATTACCATTAAAATCTTTAATTTTAGTACTTTTTAATCCAAAAGAAATAACTTGCCCAGTAAAATCACTATATTTAACATAATCTCCAACTACATAAAAATTATCCAAAATAATATTAATACCGCCAATAATATCTTTTAAAGCATCCTGTAAAGCAAGACCAATAACAACACTTGCTACACCTAATCCTGCAATAAAAGAACTTGTATCAACCCCAAAAATATCTAAAATCATAAGAGCCGCAATAATTAAACAAACATACTTAGTAATATTCTTAAATAATACTAAAACGGTAATTCTCTTTTTCTTATCAAATTCAGTTGTTCCCCTTATAGTAGCTTTATTAAGTACTGAAATAATAATTTTATATATAAATATTACTCCAATAATAACTACAATAGGTCCATAAAACTTTTTAGATGATACTATATCAGCAATCTTTACCCAAAATTCCATTATTCCTCACTCACATCAATATCTAAAATTTCTAAAATACGTGCTAAATCTCCCTCACTATCAAAAGGAATTAAAATTTTATTCTTATTAATTTGAACTTTAGTTCCAATCTTATCACGCATAACACTTTCATAAATTGAAAACTTAAGTGGCTTAATATTAACTCTAGTTACAGGTTGTTTCTTGCCAACAGACTTCATTGAACATAACTTTTCAAGCTCTCTTACTGAAATTCCATCACTAACAATTCTCTCAGCTAAAGTAATAATTAAATCATCATCATCTAACTTCGATAAAGTACGTGCATGACTCATTGAAATCTTACCTAAATTAATTTGTTCACGAACACTTTTAGGTAAGCTAAGTAGTCCAAGTAAATTAGTAATATAACTTCTGCTCTTACCAAACTTCTTCGCAATTTCATCTTGAGTTAAGCCCGTATGATTAATATAGTTTTGAAAACCCTCAGCAAGCTCAATTGGCGAAAGATCCTCTCTTTGAATATTCTCTAAAATAGCAATATCCATCATCTGCTCATCAGTAAAATCTCTTACAATAGCAGGTATAGTCTTCATTCCCGCAAGCGCTGAAGCCTTAGTTCTACGTTCACCAGCAACAAGTTCATATCCATGTAAACTCTTCTTAACTATTATTGGCTCAATAACACCATGCTCTTTAATTGACTCAGCAAGTTCCAATAAAGCATCTTGATCAAAATGCTCTCTAGGCTGATATGGATTGCTACGAATCTCACCAACTGGTATTTGCTGAATATCACTTTCACTAGAGTTCTCAACAATGTTCTGTTCTATAGTGTCAAAATTAATTTGCTCACTATTAAATAATTGTTCTAACCCCTTTCCTAACGCTTTTCTCTTAGATTCCATCTCTCTCTATAACCTCCTTGGCTAAATTAGTGTAAGCCTCAGCCGCTCTACTAGTTGGATCGTATTCATTAATTGGTTCACCATGACTTGGAGCTTCAACTAATCTTATTAAACGTGGAATAATTGTATTAAACACTTTATCTTTAAAAAACTTTCTAACTTCTTCAACAACTTCTAATCCTAAATTAGTTCTAGAATCTAATAATGTCAATAATACGCCTTCAATTTTTAAATTAGGATTTAATCTAGTTTGTGTCATAATAATTGTATTAAGTAGTTGAGTAATTCCCTCAAGTGCAAAGAACTCACACTGAACTGGAATAATAACCGAATCACTAGCTACTAATGCGTTTGTAGTAAGCAATCCTAGTGATGGTGGACAATCAATAATCATATAATCATAATTATCCATTATAGTTGCTAGTGCATTCCTTAACTGTTCATTCTTCTTAAACTCAACATTTTGATATCCCTTTTCCATAAGTTCAATATCAATACCTGCTAAATTAATAGTTGCTGGAATAATAGAAAGATTAGTAAAACCAGTCTTTCTAACTGCCTTCTTAGCCTCACAAGACCCATTTAACACATCATAAACACTATAATTTATATTTCCCTTATTAACACCTAGTCCAGTTGTCGCATTACCCTGTGGATCAAGGTCAATAATAAGCGTTTTTTTTCCTAATTTACCCAAAGACGCAGCTAGATTTATACTAGTTGTTGTCTTACCAACACCACCTTTTTGATTTACTAAAGATATAATCTTTGTCATATAATATCACTGCCTTCTTTACTTCTATAAAATATTCTATCATATATAATAATATTTGTCTAAATAAAAAATGCTATTTTTAATAATAGAACTTCTTTTTCCTTAATCAAAAAAGTCATGTTAATAAAATTACCAAATAATTACTAAAAATTAACTAAAAATAACTATCACTTCAGCCAATTTAAAATATTATTTATATATGAATCTAATTTAATTTACTGCAAAAAATATTACATTTAACCAATAAAAATTTATGTTATAATAATCTAAGGATGGAGATGTAATTATATGAAACAAAAAAAATCAAAAAAAAGAAGGTACTTTATTGGAATTGCCGCTACAATTTTAGGTATAATTTTATTTAACGACTGTAAAAATATAATAGAATACTGCTTAAACACAATATTATTTTTATTTGGAGTTTCGCTATTACCAATTTTGTATGAAAAAATATTGTTTAAAATAAACATTAAAAATTTACATATAATATTACCAATTATGTTATTTTCAATATTTTGTCTATTTGCATATATAGATGAAAAAATGCCCATTGAAAATAATAACTATTCAGAAACAATTAATATCAATAATATTAATAAAAATTATAAAAATTTAAAAAAATTAAAAGATTTAAAATTAAAAGAAAACTTTATTAAGGCATGTAACGAAATTAACATGAAGGTTGATGATATAAAAAATCTGAAACAAATAGATGATTGGAATAGTGGAATCAGATACTCTTTTGATTATCAAAACAATTCTTTTATTCTATACGCATATGATAATAATGAAATAGCCAGCATATCATTATTAAATGATGTACAAATCTATCGTGAGGGATATGAACCATACAATGTTAATGATTACTTAATGCAGAGTGGTAAAATAGCAGAAATCCAAGTCATTTCAGAAACAAGTATAAAGCAAATTCTTAACTACCCAAATACAGCAATATTTAAATGGAATACCACAGCAGGATACAGTCGATATAAAGACATATATGTAACTACAGGAAAATTTACTGCCAAAAATGCATTTGGGGTTGAAACGGAATCACAATTTTATATTGAACTAAAAAATAAAAATGCTAATCTTTCTGTTATTTATATGGTAATTGACGGAAAAGAATATATTGGCAATGGAACAAATATAATAAAAGCAGAAAGAAAAAAAATTGAAAATAATGAAGAAATAAATAAAAATTCAAACAATATTATTTTAAAAGAGGGACGACTAGGAAATTATGGCAAAGAAGACTCTTTTAACGGAGAAAAATATATTAGATATTATATTCCTGCAGGAAAATATGAAGTCGAAGCAATAACAAGAAATGCGCAATTTTTTATAGAAACCATTGCTACGCACAAAGAATCAGGAAATGATACAGCAACAACAATAAAAAAAATAACATTAACTAAACCAGGAGACAAAGAAACATTCGAAATAAATTCAAGTCAATGTATATTATTGGTTATTAATACTCAAATAAAACTAACACAACAATGATTCATTACATTAAAAAATCATGTAGAGAAAAATTACAGTAATTTGTTAACACCATATGTGCAGACCAGTATACGGAGGCTCAGTTAAAAATAAAAATGACTCTAAATTAGTAAAAATAAGAAAAATATTTTTTACTCCAATTAGAAATTTTCGAGAAATTTGAAAAATAGTAAGTAAAGTGAAAAAAGTGTGTAAAAAAATTGAATTTTAAAAACACACTTTTTTCCTTATTTTATAAGGATTTGATGGAAATTTACTTCAAACTAGAGTTTAGAGAACCTAGATAACTAAAAAAAGATTCTATTTACTAGAATCTTCTGCTTTTTCTATAGCTTTTTTTAACTCTTCATCAGTCATCTTAGTATAGCCTTTAACACCAAGAACCTTAGCTCTTTCCTTTAAACTAACAGTATCTTCACTAGGTATAAAGTTATCACTAATATGTCCAGTTTCAACAAGTTCTTCAATTTCTTCCTTAGTAATAGTTTCTCTTTCAATAAGAGTATCAGCAAGTAATCTAACTAATTTCTCATTCTCTTTTAAAATTCTAGTAGCTTCACTATAGCATTGATTCATAATTTTTCTAACTTCTTGATCAATCTCAAGTGCTACAGCATCACTAAAGTTCTTACTCTTATTATAATCTCTACCTAAGAATACGCCCTCACTCTTTTGTTCCAACTGAACTGGTCCTAAATCACTCATACCATATTCAGTAACCATAGATCTAGCAATCTTAGTAGCTTTACTAAAGTCATCACTAGCACCAGTAGTAATCTCACCAAAGAATAACTCTTCACTAACTCTACCACCAAGTAAACCAGTAATAGTTGAAAGAAGTTCACTCTTAGTCATAATAGCAATCTTCTCTTCCTTAGGAAGCATCATTGTATAACCACCAGCTACACCTCTAGGAATAATTGTAATCTTATGTACTACCTCTGCATCAGGAACTTTCATACCAATAACAGCATGTCCACTCTCATGAAGAGCAATCAATTCTTTTTCTTTAGGAGTAATTGTATGACTAACCTTAGCTGGTCCCATTAATACTCTATCAGTAGCTTCATCAATCTCAGCCATTGTAATAGCTGGTAAATTTCTTCTAACCGCAAGAAGCGCTGCTTCATTAAGTAAATTTTCTAAATCAGCTCCGCTAAATCCTGGAGTACGTTTAGAAATATTTTCTAAATTAACACTCTTATCAAACACCTTATTACGTGCATGTACTTCTAAAATAGCTTTTCTTTCCTTTTGATCTGGTAAACTAACTGTAACTTGTCTATCAAATCTTCCTGGTCTAAGTAATGCTGGATCAAGTACATCTGGTCTATTAGTTGCAGCAATAATGATAATTCCTTCATTAGCGCCAAAACCATCCATTTCAGTTAATAACTGATTTAATGTTTGCTCTCTCTCATCATGTCCACCGCCTAAACCAGTACCTCTTTGACGTCCAACCGCATCAATTTCATCAATAAAGATTAAGCATGGTGCAGATTGCTTAGCCTGTTTAAACATATCACGAACACGTGAAGCACCAACACCAACAAATAACTCTACAAAATCAGAACCACTTATATAATAAAATGGTACATTTGCTTCACCAGCAACAGCCTTAGCAAGTAAAGTCTTACCAGTTCCTGGAGGCCCTACAAGTAATACACCTTTAGGTATTCTAGCACCAAGTTTTTGAAACTTCTTAGGATTCTTTAAGAAATCAATTAACTCAGCAACCTCTTCTTTTTCTTCAACAAGCCCAGCAACATCACTAAACTTAGCTTTAGATTCCTCATTTAACTTAGCGCGGCTTCTTCCAAAATCCATACTATTTTTATTACCACCACTTATCTTAGAAAATAACCAAATAGTCGCACCAATTAACACAACAGTTGGTACCACATTTATTAATACAGTAACAAAACCACTATTCTCAGGATTAGGATTAGTAATTACTTCAATCTCATCTTCATCAACATACTTCATTACCTTATCAAGCACAGTCTCAGCAAGTGGAACATTAACTCTAAAACTTTCAGTACTCTTATAATCCTTTAACTGTCCATTTATAACATAAACACCAGAAGCATTCTTTGGTGTAATTTCTAACTTAGATACATCACCTTCAGATAATTTCTTAATAAACTCATCATAAGAATAATCATAAACCTTATATTGTGATAAATTAAAGAAAACTAACACTCCAATGATAACAATCAATAAAATTGCATAAGGAACAGTTTGCTTTGTATAACTCTTTTTCTTCTTCATACTATTTCTCCTTCTTTACATACTTAAGTATTATATCATAACTTTCATTTATTTGCTTATCAAATTTACTTTTTTTTACGCCAGGAATCCACAAAATATTTCCCTTATCATCACAAACCAAAGGATAACTATCACGGATCTTTAATGGAACCTTCTCATCAATAAAAATACTCTTAATTTTTTTAGTCCCATTCATATTCTTAACATCCATAAAATCCCCTAATTTTCTTGTCCTTACATGAAGAGGAAGCTTAACTTCATCACTAGACAATCTAATATAGTAATTACTCTTCCCATCATAAGATGGTACTTCTTCAATTACTCCTAAAGGAAGTTCTATCCTTTTATCAAATATACAATCATAAGTTAGAACTAACTCCTCCTCATTAAAAATAAGACTATTATAATATTTATAAACTTTAACCCCATTAGGTAAACAAACATACCCATTAGGTTTCCCATCAATTAAATTAAAGATTAGATTTAAATGCTTATCGTTAATATAGATAATATCATCACGATAAATCTCAGAAAGAATTGTGCACAAAATATGCTTTTTAAGTAGAAGGGGTAGAGAATTAAAACCATCCAAATCTAATCTATTATTTGAATACAATCTATCAAGCAAAGAAATAACTTCTTTCTCAACATAATCATTATATTCACCTATAGTATGACTGAACTTTATGAATTTTTCGTGAATTTTCGGATTAATTTCCTTTAAAACAGGCAAAACATCCAATCTTATCTTATTTCTAGTATGTACCCTTTCAAAATTAGTATAATCATTTGCATACACTATCCCATATTTTTCATTATATTCTAAAATATCCTTCTTAGTAACAAAAATAAGTGGTCTAACTAGTCTTTTACCTCTAAATTCGGACTCCTCACTAAAACCAGCATACCCACCAAAAGAGGCTCCCCTACCAATTCTCATCAAAATAGTTTCTACTAAATCATCACCATGATGCGCCGTAAACAAATAACTTGCATTATATTTAGTTAATATTTCTCCAAAAAAATTATATCGTATTTCCCTAGCCTTAGACTCAAAATTACCATTAATCTCTTCTAAAATACTCATTCCCTCAAAAGGAATATTACTCTTCTTACAGTACTCTTCTAATAATCTGTACTCCTCATCACTTTCACTTCTAACCTTATGATTAACATGAGCTACAACCACCTTTAGCCCACATTTACGCAAAAGATCAAACAAGCACATTGAATCAGGTCCATAAGAACAAGCAAGAACAACATATTCATCCTTCGAAATATTTAAATTATTTATAAAATTAATAACCTCTCTCATAAACCCTCCAATCACAAATAGTTTACCCTACAATTAACGAATAATCAACCAATTTTCAAAATTTGATAGTCCCTATAAAATGCAAAAACCTTGAGATAAACTCCCAAGGTATAAGAAACAAATTAACGTTTACTAAATTGTGGTGCTCTACGAGCCTTCTTAAGACCATATTTCTTACGTTCTTTAACTCTAGGATCACGAGTTAAGAAACCAGCTTCTCTAAGAACTTTCTTATAAGCGTCTTCTCTAGCTTGATCAGCCTCAGCATCAAACTCAACTAATGCTTTAGTAATAGCAAGTCTAATAGCTCCAGCCTGTCCAGAGAATCCACCACCATTAACCTTAACATCAATATCAAAAGTATTTTCGTTATTAGTTAATACAAGTGGTTGTTTTAAATCCATCACTAATGTAGGAAAAGGCATGTATTCATTTACATCTCTACCATTAACAGTAATCTTTCCCTTACCAGTAACTAGTTTAACTTGTGCAACTGAACGTTTTCTTCTTCCAGTAGCAGTAATTTCACTTTTCTTCATAATCTCTCTCCTAATCAATTGTTATTGTAGTTGGCTTTTGAGCCTCATGTTTATGTTCACTACCAGCATAAACGAATAGCTTACGATACATTTGTCTTCCTAAAGGTCCATTTGGAAGCATACCATTAACAGCTCTTTCAACCATTTCTACAGGATAACTTTCTAACATAGTTTTAGCATTACGAGTTCTTAGTCCACCTGGGAATCCAGAATGATTATAGTACATCTTATCATTAATCTTATTACCAGTTAATTTAACCTTATCAGCATTAATAATAATTACATAATCTCCACAATCAATATGAGGTGTAAAAGTTGCTTTATGTTTTCCTCTTAAAATAGTAGCAGCTTTAGTAGCTACACGTCCTAGAGGTTTATCTGCAGCATCAATTACATACCACGTGCGTTCTACAGTTTCTTTTGTTTGCATAAATGTTTTCATAAAATAATTCCTTTCATCACTCAATTATCATTTGACGTCCCAAATCAGCAAATAATTAAGCAAATCAAAATGTACCAATATGAATTATATGAAACCTTGCCCCTAAAGTCAATAAAAACTTACTCAAAAACAAGAAAAAATGTGAATAACTATTAAATTATCCACATATTTTACTAAATCTAGCTCTAACTTCAGCATCACCTAATATATTAATAATCTCATACAAATCAGGTGTAGTAAGTTTAGTAGTAAGCGCTACTCTTATAACATTACTTATATCAGCAGTGCTACCTCTATAATTATCTGGGTTTTCTTTATACTCTTTCATATTAGAACAGTATCCCATCTTCTCAGTTAACTCCTTAATCTTATTAAACCAAGTTTCCTTATCATCATTAATATCAAAATACTCATTTAAATAAGTAGAAATAATTTTCTTAGCATCCTCTTCATGTTTTAAGAAACTAAAATCAAATATAGCACCATCAAATAATTCATTATACATATACCAAATATTATCTTTAACTTCACTAAAACAAGCAAAATCTTTTCTAGGTTTCTTCTGCTCCCTTTCAATATTTAACACGCTAATTGTATAATCCTTATGTTTATTAATTAAAGCATTAAAATCAGTATCATAAATCTTAGACCACTCATCTAATCCATCAAATACTTCACTAGCCTTTAACTTACTTAAATAATTCTTAGAAATATTATCAAGCTTATCTAAATCAAATAGTGCCCCAGCAGAACTCATCTTTTTAGGAGAAAACTCAAACTCAGTAAAATCAGCATCAGGATGACCCTCTCTCCACTGTTCATAATTAGAATTTGCTATTGTCATAATTGCTTCAATCAATGAATAAACTGGATAACCCTTCTCCTCATAATAAGTCATTCTAGCCTCTGGATCTAATCTCTTAGATATCTTTCTAATCTTATCTCCATCCTTCTTTAATATTAAAGGAGTATGAATATACTTAGGCATCTTAAATCCAAATGTCTTAAATAACTCATAATGAACTGGCACACTACTCATCCACTCTTGACCACGTACAACATGTGTAGTTCTCATTAAATGATCATCAACCAAATGAGCAAAATGATATGTTGGAAGTAAATTACTAGACTTCATAATTGGAATATCTATATCATTTTCTGGAAACTCCATCTCACCAAATACTAAATCATTAAACTTAAACTTATTAAAGAAATTACCAGAACTCTTTAATCTAACAGTATACTTCTCACCATTCTTAATTCTTTCCATAGCATCTACCGGACTTAAATCACGATACTTAGCATACTTACCATAAATACCAATTCTCTTCTTACCAGCAGTCTGAGTTGCTCTAATCTCATCCATCTCTTCTTGAGTTAAAAAGCACGGATAAGCCTTGCCTTGACTAACTAATTCTTTTATAAAAGCATGATAAATATCTTTTCTCTCTGACTGAATATAAGGTCCATAATTACCTGCTTCCTTATTAATATCACGATACTCATACTCATCAGGATTAATATGATAATGCTCAAGTACATGACGAATATACTCAACTGCTCCACTAAGTTCTCTAGATGAATCTGTATCTTCATTTCTCAAAAAGAACACTCCACCGCTTTGCTTAGCAAGAACATAATTAATAACAGAAGAATAAAAATTACCAATATGCATAAATCCCGTTGGACT